>Ga0209963_1000123_pt1:0-92500 | contig 301682 bp, 287 predicted proteins | sample ThiBio_1000_biof_2_FD_183957 | JGI IMG/M metagenome (GOLD analysis project Ga0209963, IMG submission 183957) | Wastewater bioreactor microbial communities from Cape Town, South Africa - Thiocy_cont_1000_biof (SPAdes) | ecosystem: Engineered > Bioreactor > Thiocyanate-remediating >...
CGAAAGGACAGATCTGACGGATGCGCCTTCCACCACCACCGCGGCGCGATACCAAGTATAGCAAATGAAAACCGTCTGCGGGAGCTAAAACCGTGTAGGTCTTCGCTCCGGCCGGCAGGATCTTCGCTCGTCATGAGGCGAAGGGATCGATTTCGCCCACGATGGCGTCGTCGTCACCGTCGTATTCGTTCGCGGGCACGACCGAGAGCGTGCCGTCGCCGGCTCGAAAGATGACGATCACGACCATCAGCGTGGTGGCGAGGCTGAAGGCGAAGGCGTGTGCGTCGGGGAAGGACATCGATCCGGCTCCTGTTTGAAGCGGAGGACCATCCCCCGCTGACAGGCGCCCGATGCGTTCGGCCGATGGCCGCAATCACCGCGCTGGCAACGCCGGCGCGGCGGCACGCTATGCGTAGTCCGACCCCTTGCGGGTTGATAGCGTCAGGCCATCGACTGGACCAAGGATCAGCGCAGATAAGCGGGGTGTTGCTTCCAGATCGGAGCTTGATCAGGGACGCTGGACCATTCGACATGCTAACTGGTTCTTCCTCACTTTGTGTGATTCATCTGCCGTTAGCGGCGGTGTCGCTATGGGCGGGCATGCAAAGCAAATCGAAATGGTCGCCTGGCCCAGGGGTCAAAATTCTGGGTATCGCGCTCGCCGGTGATGACGGTTGGGTTGTTTCCGCTACCGGGTCCGCGATCGGCATCTGCCCCGATTGTGGACGGCGAAGCCGAAGTCGGCATGGCTGGTCCAACCGCAGCCTCCAGGATCTGCCGGTCCAGGGTCAGTCGGTGACAGTGAATCTCCTTCTGAGCCGCTGGCGATGTGCAAGACGGGAATGCGCACGACGAACGTTCACCGACCGACTGCCGACGGTTGCTGCTCCGTATGCACGCCGGACGAGGAGGGTCGGGGAGATTGTCGGCTTGCTCGGCCACAGCACTGGCGGCCGTCCTGGCGAACGCTTGATGGAACGGCTCGGCATGCCGGTCAGCGATGACACCATCCTGCGGCAGTTGAAGCGGGATGCCGCGGGTGCTCAACGCAATTCCGAGATACGAGTGGTCGGTATCGATGACTGGAGTTGGCGGCGAGCGACGAGCTACGGAACCATCGTGGTCGACCTCGAGCGCCGCTCGGTCATCGACATACTGGATGACCGCAGCGTCGAGAGTGCCGCCAAGTGGTTGCGTGACCATCCTTCCATCGAGGTCGTCAGCCGGGACCGCTGCGGCCTGTATGCGCAGGCCATCCGTGAAGGCGCACCGCAGGCCCAGCAGGTCGCCGATCGGTTTCATCTGGTCCAGAACCTTCGCTCGGCCATCGAAGAACAGATGAGCCTTTCTGGACGTGCCACCGGCAGGGCCATTCTTTCGGAGGACGCCATTGTTGACGCTGCGACGCATCGCCGGCGCGCCCGTCTTGCGCATAGGCAATCTCGTCAGGAGATATTCGACGCGCTCCACGCTTTGCGCCAGGAAGGGCTGTCCTACAGCGAGATCGCCAGACGGACCGGCTATGAACGTCGCAGTGTAACGAAATGGCTCAAGTTCGAGGCTCCGCCAAACAGGCGACGAGCGGCACTGAACCGCACATCACCATGGTATTTCGAAGCCTTCCTTGCCCAATGCTGGAATGATGGAAACCGGCGCGGGCGGCATCTGTTTCATGACGTCAAGCAGCACGGCTACACCGGCAGCTTCGCCAATCTAGAGCGGTTGCTCGGAGCCTGGCGGCGAGCCGAAAGGCGACAGACCGATGATGTACCGCCCACCGCGTTGAGTCGGAGCCGGTTCGAGAACCCGAAACCGGTCATGCAATTTCGCCAGTGGTTGCCGCAGCGCTGTGCATCAAGCCGCGAGGCCTGCTGACGGACCGGCAGGCAAGGAAGGTCGATGCCCTGAAACGGGGATCTGAGGCGTTCGCCGAGATGCGACGCTTGGCGATGCGCTTCAATGGCATCCTTCGCGGCGCGATTCGTGCGATCATCTCCTCGCTTCCCAACTCTTGGGCGCGTAGTTGGAAGAACGTATTGGTGAACGCCTCTAATCCCGTGAGGCCCATCAGGAACGACTGCAGACCGGCACACCGCCTGGCGTTACGCTCCTGGAGCGACGCCATCCGCGCGAGATGCTCGGACGCGAGCCGGAAGTAGATGGTAACGATCGAGTATAGCTGCTCCAGATGCACCGATTGATCGTGTGGCTGGCCGTCCTTTAGGATTCGGACGATGTTGCCACCCTCATCGGATTCGAAAACATAGTGCGGCACGGTCGTCACCTCATCGGAAAACTACGACTCTCGATTACACTATCAGGACCGGCGGATCACGCGCTGTGACGCCACGGAACGCACCTGTGTGGAAGCGGATCCCGGCTCAAGCACTGCTGCGGCGCGCTGGGCGATGAAGGCGGCGATCACATGAGAATAACGGATGCAGATCTGCTGGACGCGCTTAAGTGCGCCGACGATGCGCACCACGCGGAGGGCTTCCGTCGATCAGAATCTGATCTCCACCGGGATCAAATTTGGGCAGGAGCGGGGCCGGCAGCTGACAGTCGGCTTTTGGCTAAGGCATTTTCGAGCGCGGCCGTTCGAGCAGCGCTAGATCCTCCCTCGCACTTGGGGCCGCTTGCAGAAACACCATCGACATTATGGGCGTGTCGTCGCCACTCATGGCACCCATTGAATGGCCTCGGAATCTTCCCATCTTACCATACCGGAGCATGGCAGAACGTTCCAGTGTACAGCCGCTGGATCACGAAATACTCGCGTTAAGCTGCGCTGGTGTAGGCCACTGCCGCGAGGTCATCGCCGCCATACTGCGACCACGCGACGTCTACCCCATCGGCGACTGACCCGAGCCTCAGTTTTAGGTTCTCGATCTTGCCGCCGTCGTGCAGAACGCGGAGCGCATCGGCCAGCACCAACGTAGCCGCCGTCATCCCGACAAAGGGCACTGCCACTGACTTGCCGGCAAGCTCAATCAGCCCGCACGCCCCGCGCTTCAGTCGACGATACCCGGCATTTGCCTTCGCCGCCGCTTCGATCGCCGTGTTTGCCTTCTCCTGTTCCTGTCCAGAAACCAACGGCCAGATGTCAGAAGGACTTCGGACATTCGGCCAGGTCCGCAGACCGATTGTGTCGAAGTTAGTTGCAGTGCCCCCGAGCCCACTGTCGATGACTCTCCCAAACCCTGCACCAACGAGGTGGAGACGGGCTTCGTTGTTGTCGAACCCGCTTAGCGCCAACGCCGGTTCGTCACCGCGCCGAACAAAATGCTCGTCGAAGAGGCGCTCGATCAGGCGAGTCTCGATGCCGAACTGCTGCAGCCAGGACGAGCACACGCGCGTTTTGAGATGTGCCAAGTCGCGACGCCGGAACAAAACGCCCGTTTCAACATTCGTCGTTTCCACCTTGTCGAAATCGAGGAGGTAGAGCAGCAAATCCTCAGGTCGTGCATACGGCATCGTGGCCAGAGCCCATAGATAAGCATTGCCAAGATGACCCAGGCCAAGAAGCCATGCCCGCTTCGGTAGGAAGGTTACGACCGGCCCGATTGCCTCCGGATCATTGGTCTTGAGGTCGGGACGCCACAGCGACAGACCGACCACGCGACGTGTCGCCTGCAGATCAACGCGCGCGAAGGCGAGGAATATTTCCGAAACGGCGAGCGCCGCCGCCAACACTGGTGCTAGAGAACAGTGCTCCCGTTCCGCATGACGGCTCAACTGCGCTTCCGGCCCCGCAGCGCCGACCCAGCCGTCATATGTCACGCGCGTGGCGGAGCCATCATGCGCGACGGCGCCGAATAATAGGACGTGCTCCGTTGGGCCTGGGGCCCAGCCCTTCTTGCCAACTTCGCCAGCAAGCGCCTTGCCAAGCGAAGTCTTAAGGGGTGCGCCGACACGCGCCGGGGCGTCGAGTACGGCGTCCGACGCTTCCACGCGCACCGCGCCCGGAAAACAGCGCACCACGAGCCGCGCTGCGGTCAGCGCTGCAAGCTGGAGCGAGCGCGAACCGGCCACGTCGTCTCCGAGTCTGAGCGCGATGGTGAACCTGCGCCGACGCGCAAGCACCTCATCGGGGTCAACCCCATTGCGGTCAACGAGCAGCTTGGAAATTCTCGAGATGCTTTTCGCCATGACGGCCTTCTACCAGAGTGTCACGTGGATGCGGTTCGACTGCCCGCCCTTGTCGTGGCGGCGCCAGCGGAAGTTGCCGAGATACTCGTGAACGCCGACGCCGCGCGTCGACCACGGCGCCATCTGGGCGAAGAACGGGAAGATCAGGCCAATGTGGCCGACTTCCGGGATCATCGGGTTGCGCTGGTCCATGACGCTTTGGCCGGTGTTCGCGTTCCCATGCGTGTGGCAGTCGGCAATGACCTCAAGATCGCCGCCACGGCAGATCGCCCAAAGCGCGGCCAGCCCCTCACCATGAAAGGTGATAATGCCGTTCTGGTAGGCGTTCGGATCGAGGTCGTCATAGAAGACGACCCGCATTACCTTGCCTGACGTGCCGTTCCATTTGCCAAGAAGGAAAGCACCGCTTTCGCGGCGACCCTCACCGCGCACCCGGAGGCCGACGACGAGCCGGGCCCATGACCATAGACTGATGGTGATACGCTTCGCGCACTCGTCACTGGCCGACATAGTCGTCCCCCATCAACAGCGTCTGGAACTCGTCGAGATAGTCGGTGATCGTGTGCCGGTCGGTCCACACCAGATGCGGCAGCGTCGTGTTCCAGTCCCCGTGGGAGCTCAGGGTGAAACGGTCATAGGGGTGGTAGAACGCCTTGCACAATCCCGGGCCCCAGTCCGTCCGGTAGACCTGGGCGAACCGTGAGCCCGGCCGGCCCTTGGGGAACCGGGCTTTCGGCAGCATGGTCTTGCCGACGGGGTCCCAGAAAGACCCGGTGGGCGAAACCGCGCGGTACCCGGACACGTCGATCATGATGTAGTAGCGCTCCGGCGCACCGGGGCGTTCGGCTGCCTGCAACCAGAAACAGGCACGCGGCCATGCCATGCCCGCCGGCAGCGCCTCATCCTGCGCAAGGCCCCAGCGGCCGGCGAGGACGCCAGTACGAAATCCGGCGTCCTCAAGGTCCATGTTGAACAGCTTCTGATCCGGCGTCATCGCGACCTCAGCCTTGCGGCGTGACTTCTTTGATGAGGTCGAACGACACCGCGCAAACGGGCGCGGTCGTCAGTTCACCGACATGGGTATCGCCACGCGGCTGCGTGGTCGTGCCGGTGATCTGGGGCACATACTCGGCGGCCGATGCGGGATCGAGCTTGAACGCCCTGCGTGCCCACACCGTCAGCGTCTTCACGGTGGTCGAGGGAGCCACTTTGCGGCGCTTGGTCTTCGCGCCGTAGTGGACTTCGACCTTCACGCGCTTGCAGCGAGCCACATGTACGTGGCGGAGCTTGCTGAGGCCGAGATCGCTGACCGACTTCTTCCTATCGACCGCTTCGATCTTGTCTTCACCGTCGTCCGAGTCGAGGTCGCCCAGCACGTTTTCGCTTTCGCCGATGAACACGGGAGCGTCGGCAAATTCCTTGCCGCCAAGCCCAAGCCGATCCAGCACGTCAGCCAGCGTATCCGTGTCCTCAACAGAGGCCACGACAGGATCCCGCCCGTGCGCATGCACAAAAATATCGAAAGCCATCTTCATCTCCTTGGTCTTGTCGCAGGGGTGATCCCCATGACCCAGACCATAGCCTTGATTCTAAAATGCGTCAAATACAAACATTGTAATTGTCCGATTTGCAAACGTTGTTGGTGACGTTGACATTTTAACCGATTGTGAATAGAACAAGTCATGAACCACGAATGGGTATATCCAGAGATCGGCGGGCTGATTCGCCAGCGCCGAAAGCGGCAAAAACTCACACAAGAGAAGCTTGCGCCTTTAGTGGGGCTCTCCAGAACATCGCTGGCCAATATTGAAAGCGGCCGACAGAAACTTTTGGTCCATCAGATCTACGCGTTCGCGGCAGCCCTCGACATGAAGCCTGAAGATCTGTTGCCGCGCGCCGTGCGGCCGGTCGTCGTGCAGAAGGATATGAAGTTTTCGCAACAATTGAGCCCCAGTCAGCGTGCGCAGCTAGCGCAACTGCTCGGGGATGACACCACCACGCCTACAGAGGGAGAGACCGGTGCCAAGCAGACCAAGCGCTGAGCAACCAGAGAGCGCCGCCGCCGCCGTTCTCGAGCGATTCAAACTGGGAGATTCAGCGCCTATCCCGGTCGACAAGATTGCCAAGGCGCTCGGTGCCCAGATCCGCTACTCACCGCTCGACGACGAACTTTCCGGGATGATCTACATCAAGGACGGAACGCCGATCATCGGGGTCAATGCACTCCATCACGTCAACCGGCAACGGTTCACAATCGCCCACGAATGCGGACATCTCGAACTTCACCGCGACCTGTTGTCGGCCGAAATCCATGTCGACAAAGAGTACGAAGTCCCTGTGCTCGTGTTCAACCGCGACCACGAATCTGCACTAGGCACCAAGCCAATTGAAATTCAGGCCAACCGGTTCGCGGCAGCCCTTCTGGTGCCCCACGCTCTTCTGCAGAAAGCACTCGATGGAAAATCCGGGTCGGCCGACATAGATGACGAAAGCCCGCTCGACGAGCTGGCGCGTAAGTTCCGCGTCAGCAAGTCGATGATGGAATATCGACTTAAGAGTTTGTCCGCAAAGTGAGGGCGCGATGGCCTTCGTATTCTACGACACCGAGACAACCGGAACAAACTGGCAGTTTGATCAGATACTGCAGTTCGCAGCCGTAAAGACCGACACCGATCTTCAGGTCGTCGACGAGTTTCAGACGCAAAGCCGGCTGCTGCCTCATGTCGTTCCGCATCCGGAAGCCATGAAGATCAACGGACTCACTCCAGCCCAGATAACCAATCCCGGGCTCCCTTCTCACTATCAGATGGTCCGTCAAATCGACGCCCAGCTGCGAGGCTGGGGGCGCACCATGTTCATGGGCTTCAACAACCTGGGGCTGGACGAGAACATCCTGCGGGCAGCCTTTTACAAGACCCTGCACCGCCCCTATCTCACCGTCATGGACGGCAATTCGCGAACGGACCTTCTGAAGCTTGCAAGAGCCGCTCATCTCCTCGCGCCCGGAACGCTTAGGCTCAACACTAGCGACTACGGAACACCACTCTTCAGCCTCGGCGAACTCGCGCGGGCCAATGGCTTCAATAATCCGCACGCGCACAACGCGCGCGCGGACCTCGACGCCACGCTGCATGTCGCTCGCATTCTGATGAATGAGGCGCCGGGCGTCTGGAATGACTTCATGCGTTTTGCGCAGAAGTCGACCGTCTTGCAGCACATTCAAGACGAACAGATTTTCGGGCTCGCCGAGTTCTACAAAGGAAAAGCCTACACGTGGCTTGTGACCCGGATCGGGACATCAGGTCGTGACAAAAACGTCCACTATGCTTTCGACCTCCAGTTCGATCCGGCCGACTTCGCCGCACTGACCGACGAAGAGCTTGTTGAACGGCTAGCAAGTATGCCCCGACCGCTTAAGAAGCTGAAGGTCAATGGCTGTCCAGTTCTCTTTGCCGTAGACGATGCGCCACCCGGAACTGAAGCGCGGCTGCTCGATGACGATGAGCTTGAACGGCGCGTCAGGCGCCTGGGGGATGATCCCGTGCTGGCAGCGCGGTTGGTTGCCGCACGCGACGCCTCGCTTCCCGTCTACCCGTCTTCGCCGCACGTCGAGCAACAGATATTCGATGCCTTCACCGCCGACAACGACCTCACCGTCCTCAAGCAGTTTCACGAGGCTCCGTGGGAGTACCGGCAATCGATCCTTGCCTCACTACACGATGGCAGACTCCGCTTCCTCGGCGAGGAGTTAATCTACCTTGAAAATGGCGGCGTTCTCAGCCTCGAACGTCGCGCCTTTCATGCGGATCGGCATCGCAGACGGGTCCTCGGGCTGGACCTTCCCTCGCCATGCATGACGTTGCCAACCGCCATTGAAATGGCCGACCTCATGATTGCACTCGCAGGTCCCACTGAGCTTGCGCACCTTCAGGATCACCGCGCTTATCTCGCGCACTGGCGCGATACCCTTGTACCGGTGGTCGCCTAACTGCTGATCGGCAGCGCTCGCCGACGGCCCGCGCATGATCGTCGGCGAAGCTGCTCAGTGTTAGATTTCAGCGGTCTAAGACAGCGATAGGGCGCGGTGCGCGACTGAAACACACGAAGGGCACATGAATGTTGGACTTATTTACTCCACGATTCAGGGAAGGAAAACTCCACAATCACTTTCGTCTCATCTCGGCCGACCCTGACTACGCAAAAGCCAAACCCATCATTCAAAGCTGGGCAACTGGCCTGCTGGATCGGAGGGGGGAGAGTCAGAAATTCATCAACGAATTTCAGACGACGTTTAATTCCTCGATGTGGGAGCTCTATCTGAACAGAGCGCTGATCGATTTGGGATGCAGTGTCGACTTTTCAAAGTCAGCGCCGGATTTCTTAGTCCGAGGGCCCGGAAACTACGAGTTCAACATCGAGGCTGTCGTCTCCGACCAGCCTCCGACCGCGATGCAGCAGAAGACCTTCAACGAGCAAGACTCCAAAACCCGTGGCGCTCTGAAACTTGCTGGGAAGATTAGGGACAAGCTGGGCCTTTACCGCGGAAGCAATGGAAACAAGCACTCGTATTCCTCGATGCGCCACGTGCGGGGGCGGCCATTTGTCATTGCAATCGCCCCCTTCGATAGCGACCTTTCGCTCACTCAGAACAACGAACTTATCAATATGGTACTTTTTGGCTTGGCGCCACCTGCGCTCGAAGGGCCAGACCTAGGAAAGCAAGACAAGATAACCTCGCTTCAGAAGCCTTCGGGTGCGCAAGTTGAGATGGGAGTTTTCACGAACGACTCGTGCAAAGAGATCAGCGCTGTTTTCTTCTCTACGGTAGGAACCTTTGGGAAAGCAGTCGTCGAAAGCAAGATTGATAGGCTCGTCCGATCGACCCGTTATAGAGTGATCGACAAGGCTAGGATTGCGCCCGGTTCGGAGCTCTGGCAGGTCGGGACGCATCGGTTTCAGCTCGCTGCGCTGAACTACCTCCTCACGCTACGACGAGAGGGCGAACATCAGATCGGCGGTGCAGATGTGATTATTCAGCACTCATCGTTTCATTGTGAAACCCATTTGGATGGCCTTCAGGTCTATTTCAATCCATATGCAGAGGTGCCATTTGACCCAAAATTCCCATGGCCCGCAGAAATCGCTCTCAATTATTACGACGTCGAAAGCGGTGAGCACATCCAAGCGCATCCTGACGGCGCGCTCGTTTCGAGGCAGGTTTACGAAATAACACCCGAATACGTTCGGCTTCTGCTCGGCAGATACGGCTTTCTTCGGTGATTATTGGCCGGATTGGGAGGCTTCAGGGATAGATGCCTGTGTCCGCATCCTGAGCTCTGAGCGCAAGAACGGGAGCGGACTAACGGCAACTCCTTCAATCGAGTCGCCTTCCACTCTCAACGGGAACGTCCGCTCTTAAGGACTCGACGGGCTTGCTTGAACGGCGGCAACGGGGCGCGTTGCCGTCGGAGTGGAGCGGCCAACTGAATTTCCGCTTTTCTAGATTCGTCGCCCAGAAGCCGTCGGGCCGGAATCCGCCCCATTCTTGACGCAGCTGTTGAGGGCGGCGCTACGCGTCTCGGAACTTCCATACCGGGATGCCGAGCTTCTTGGCTTTGTCGGCGAGGTTGTCGTTGATGCCCGTGCCGGGGAAATGCATCACGCCTTTCGGCACGATGTAGAGCATCTCGTCGTTGCGCTTGAAGGGTGCGGCGCGACCGTGCTTCGTCCAGTCGGGTGCGAAGCCTATCTGCGGGACGTTGCGATTCTTGGCCCACAACGATGCGATCTTTTCGGCGCCCTTCGGGGATTTGCCGTGAACCAGCACCATGTCCGGGTGCTTCTCATGCACCCGATCGAGCTTGGCCCAGATCAACGGGTGGTCGTTGAAATTCAGCCCGCCGGTGACGACGATCTTCGGTCCTGGCGGCAGGAGGACTTCCTGTTCGGCTCTCTTCTTCGCCATCAGGAAGTCGCGGCTGTCGATCATCGCTGAGGTAAGGTTGCGATGGTTGACCTTTGAGCCGGTGCGAGGGAGCCAAGGTTTGCCGATCTGGCGTTCGTAGTGCTCGGCGGCCTGGTCGCGCATCAGCTCGAAAGCGTTTTGCCGTTCGATGAGCGTCTTGCCCTCGCCGATCTGGCGCTCGAGTTCGACAGATTTCACCTCACTGCCGTCCTGCTGCCGCTGCGAGCGCTTCTGCGCCTGCTCGTTGTCATCGAGTTCTCGGGCGATCCGCTCGGCGGCGCGGTGGAAAACGTTGACGGTCGACCAGAGGAGATCGTCGAGGTCGGGTTCGAGGCGGGTGTCCTCTAGGGTCGAGATCAGGGCGTCGAAGATGTCGGCAACCGCGCCTGCGACCTGATTACCGTCGGGCAGGAGACGCTGGTCGGGCTCGTCAGCGAAGGGGCGGTAGCCGTGGAGCTGCAATTCATTGAGGACGTGATCGGTGGGTGACGAATCATGGTGGGGTTCGTAGTCGTCGTGCTCGCGCATGGGATGCTCCGTTGGCTGGACCGCGACCGTCGCGGCCTTCATGGCGACGGAGCCCACATGCGGAGCGGACCTGCACCCGGCGCGCGCGCCGGGCCGGAGCGACAGCGGAGGATGCCGGAGGCCGGCTATTTTGCTTCGCGATGGAAAGGCGGCCTCGGCCGCCGCCGGAAAATAGTCGGCCGCAGGCATTGCCTGTCCGAACCGCATGTGGGTCGATCGCCCTCTCGAAGGCCGAGGCGCGGTCCTCTCCAACGGATCGGGCATCCATGCGAGATGACGGCGGCCGCGCGCCGCCACCGTTCATCCCAACGATTCACGCTGCCAGGAGCATGAAGCGGGCGACGTCCTGCGGTACGAGTTGCACCCGGATATGCGCCATCACTGCGTCACGGCAGTAGATGCGGAGATCCTCGTTGAAGTCCCCGAGCATAGGTGACAGGGCAATCGCCTCGATCCCGACCGCGTTCGCCCGTTCGATCAGCGTGTTTCGCGCACCGTCCCCGGCGTGATCATTGTCGCGGACGACGTAGAGCCGGCGAAGCGCATCGTGGAACTGGATGGCAGCGAGGTGCGCCGCGGAAAGCGCTGCGGCCGCCGACATGCCGGGCATGACCTCACGGGCCGACAGCACGCTTTCGATACCTTCGCCGGCCGCGAGCACTTCGCCGCATGGTCCGAAGCGGACCGCATGCCCGAGAAGGTCGCCCATCGCTTTCCGCTGAATGTCGATCGGCGCCTTCCCGGAGCCGTCCGGGGCGAGCCAGGTCCGATGTGCTCCGGTGATCGTGTTGGAGAGATCGGTGACGACGGCGACCATGGCCGGCCAGATCTCGGTCGGGCTGTGCTCGTCGGGCCGATAATAGCAGCGAGGGTGGAAGCGTAGGTTTCCACATCCGTGCAAAGCCGTAATTCCGCGTCCGTGCAAATACGCTTCCACGAGCGTGCCGCCGATCGGCTGACACATGGCAGCCAGCCGGCGTGCGGCCTCAGCAGACCCCGATGGTGCTGCGGTGCGAGCGTGATGTTTCGGCGCGGGTTCGGGATCGGGAGGCGGCATGCTGAGGAACATGCGGGCCTCTTCCGCGACGTCGGCGAAATCGATGAGGTTTAGCGATTCACGGATCACGTCGAGCAGATCGCCATGCTCGCCGGTCGCTGCATCCGTCCATTTGCCGGCAGGTCCTTTCGTGGTGTCCTTCAAGCGCACGAACATGGATCGGCCCGGCGTGTTGCGAACATCGCCAACCTGCCAGTAGTTGCCCTGTCGACGGCCGGCCGCAAGATAGCGTTTGCACACCGCCTCGGCCTGTTGGCCGAGACGGAATGCAAGATCGGAGGCGTCGCGCCGGGCCATCACGCAGCCTCCCGCTCGCCGATGCGGGCCACCGGATAGGTGTCGAGCAGCTTTCCGAGCACAGCGGGCCCCGTAGTGTCGATCGGCACAAAGAACCGAAGCGACCAGGAGATGATTTCGGTGAAGAGGCCATAGGCGCGAAGGCGGTCGCGCATCGCCTCCGTGAAGCCGGACAGCTCGATGCGGTTCGCGCCCATGACACGCACGCGGCGGAGCTGGAGCCCGTCGGCGAGGTCGAGGATCGTCCGCCCGTGGATGAGAGCCGCATGGGCAGCGTCAGCCGACAGGTCGGGGGCGCCGGTCGACGCGGCGTTCGCGGCCCAGGCCGGAGAGACGCGGCGACCGATGATGCGCTCGCCATCGTCGGTCTGAAGTCGATACACGCGGGTCGACTCGTTCGGCAGGCGCTTCCACACCGGCAACAGCAATCCCGCGACGATGTGGATGGTGCTCTCGGTGAAGGCTGGCACATCGCCGAGTTCGCGGGACCAGGCCGCGGCGAAAGTGCTTTGGTCGGCCTCCGTCCAATGGCTCTCTGCCATCGACTTCAACGAAGCATGGTGATGTTCCATGGGCCGAATCAGCCGAACGCGGCGCTCGATCTCGCCGTCGTCCAGCATGAGCGATGGCGCGGGGATCTGCACGGCGGCTCGACCGGAGCGCTCATTGACCAGCAGCGTCGCGCCGCGATCACCCAGCCAGCCAAGCGCGTCGTCGAGCGACAGCGGACGATTGCGTTCGCGCTGGGTGATCGTCAGCAACCGGGCTTCCGCGCCCGATGCAGGGTGGGTGTAAATCGTCATGCGATCGGTGATGACGAAGCTTTCCGCCGTCAGGGTTTCCAGGCCGACGTCATAGACGCCACTGGCGATCGCGCCCGCCACCTTCGCATCCAGAAGCTGTTCAAAGGCGGCGAAGAGGATGCCTTGCAGCTCGATGGTGAGCGCCAGCAGCCGGTTCAGGAAGGTCGTGATCGGCGGCAGCTCGTCCTTGATGCCGTTGTCGTCCATCAGCTTGAGGCCGGTGGAGGTCTCGAAGCGATGGAGCGGGCAGCCGTCGATCTTGCCGCGCACGATCAAAAGATAGAGCTGGCGTAGCGCGTCGCGGGCATAGCAGGATTCCAGATTGTCCTCGGGGCGAAACAGACCTTGGCCGCCAGTCTGACGCTGACCGCGTGTGATCGCGCCGAGCGTGTCGAGTCGCCGGGCTATTGTGCTGAGGAAGCGCTTCTCCGCCTTCACGTCGGTCGCGATCGGACGGAAGAGCGGCGGTTGCGCCTGGTTCGTTCGGTTGGTGCGCCCGAGGCCCTGTATAGCGGCGTCGGCTTTCCAGCCCGGTTCGAGCAGGTAGTGCACGCGCAGCCGCTGGTTCTTCGCCGACAACTCCGCATGGTAGCTGCGGCCGGTGCCGCCGGCGTCGCTGAACACGAGCACGCGCTTCAGATCATCCATGAAGGCGGCTGTCTCCGCGAGGTTCGCGGACGGGGCGCGGTTTTCGACGGCCAGACGGTCGCCCATGGCGCCGACACCCGGCTTGCGGACGATGCGACGAGATCGGCCCGTCACCTCAGCCACCATGTCGGTGCCGAAGCGCTGCACGATCTGGTCGAGCGCGCCCGGCACGGGCGGAAGCGATGCGAGGCGCTCGATCAGCTCGTCGCGACGCGCGACGGCTTCGCGGCTCTCGACGGGCTGGCCATCGCGATAGACCGGACGAGACGACAGATTGCCCTCGCCGTCGGTGAAGGGCTCGTAGAGCTGCACCGGGAAGGAATGGGCGAGATAGTCGAGAACATATTCGCGCGGCGTGATGTCGACGCGCACGTCGTTCCATTCCTCGGTCGGGATCTCGGCCAGGCGACGTTCCATCAGAGCTTCGCCGGTCGAAACGATCTGGATCACGGCGGCATGGCCCGCATCGAGATCGCCTTCGATGAAACGGATCAGGGTCGGCGTTTTCATCGACGTGAGCAGATGCCCGAAGAAGCGCTGTTTCGCGGACTCGAACGCGGAGCGGGCGGCCGACTTCGCCTGCCGGTTCAACGTGCCGGTCGAGCCGGTGATGTTGGCGGCCTCCATCGCGGCGTCGAGGTGATTGTGGATGATGGCGAAGGCGCAGGCATAGGCGTCGTAGATGCGGCGCTGTTCATCGGTGAGCTGGTGTTCGACCAGTTCGTATTCCACGCCGTCGTAGGAGAGCGATCGGGCCGTGTAGAGTCCGAGCGAGCGCAGGTCACGGGCCAGCACCTCCATCGCCGCGACACCGCCGTCTTCGATCGCCTCCACGAATTCCGCGCGCGTGGCGAAGGGGAAATCCTCGCCACCCCACAGGCCAAGCCGCTGGGCATAGGCGAGATTGTGGACCGTGGTGGCGCCGGTGGCGGAGACATAGACGACGCGCGCATTCGGCAAGGCGTGCTGCAACCGGAGCCCGGCGCGACCCTGCTGCGAGGGGGCGACATCGCCCCGTTCTCCCTTGCCGCCACCGGCATTCTGCATCGCGTGGCTCTCGTCGAAAATGATCACTCCGTCGAAATCGGAGCCCAACCATTCGACGATCTGCCGGACACGCGAAACCTTTTCGCCACGGTCGTCGGAGCGCAGCGTGGCATAGGTTGCAAATAGGACGCCTTCCGACAGCACGATGGGCTTGCCCTGCGGGAAGCGCGCCAGCGGTGTGACCAGCAGGCGTTCCATGCCGAGCGCGGACCAGTCGCGCTGTGCGTCCTCGATCAGCTTGTCGGACTTGCTGATCCAGGCCGCCTTGCGCCGGCCCTGGAGCCAATTGTCGAGAATGATGCCGGCGGACTGGCGGCCTTTGCCAGCGCCGGTGCCGTCGCCGAGCATGAAGCCGCGGCGGAAGCGAACGGTGTCAGTCGCGTCAACGGGCGCAGCCTTGACGACATCGAAGGTCTCATCGACCGTCCACCATCCAGCGAGATAGTCGCTGTGCGCCTCGCCCGCATAAATCACGGTCTCAAGCTGGGCGTCGGACAGCAGGCCGAGAATGTTCGTCGGCAGGGTCGGCCGGTAGCTCGGCTTCGGCGGCGCGATACTCGCCATGGCAGCTGACTGAACGAGCTTGGTCGGGTGTGCCTGCGAGCCGGGAATGCGGATCGACTGCAATCCGTATTCTTCATAGATCGCGTCGGTCAGGTGCGCGTCGTCGGAAGGTGCCCAGTCGATCGTGTCATACGCAAGTTCGACACCCTCCGGGTCGCTCGCCGGCACCGTGCGAACGACAGCGGTACGAGCGAGATAGCCGCGCACCGTCTTCGGCGCCGTGGCAACCGGCTGAGTAGAAGCCGCCGGGAGCGTGACAGGCAGACGGGGCGAAATGTCCCGCTCGATCCAGGTAAGCAGTGTCGCCGCGTCGGGGGCGGTACCGGCTGATGCCGGCAGCACGGTCGGGTCGGAGGCGGGCGTCTTGTCGATGACGGTCAGTCTGGTGGGAAACGTCGTGCCGTGCTTGGCGTAGATCGAACCGGCGATCGCAGCGGAAAAGATGACGCTGCCGCGCTCCTGCATGCGCACGAACGCGTCATGCCAGTCCGGCAGGTCCGGCCTGACATTGGCGCCGGTGATCGCCACGAGCCGGCCGCCTGGCGCAAGGCGGTTCAAGGCTGAGGAGATGTGGCGAAATCCGGCATCCGCAACGCGGCCGGCGACATTGGCCATGGCCGAGAACGGCGGGTTCATCAATACGACGGACGGCACGACTGCGCTATCGAGATGATCATCGATCTGCGCGGCGTCGTAGCGCGTGATGGCGAGGGCTGGGAACAAGGAGTTGAGGAGATCGGCGCGGACCTCCGCCAGTTCGTTGAGGATCAGCGAAGCACCGGCCGTTGATGCCAGGATGGCGAGCAGCCCAGTACCAGCCGAAGGTTCCAGCACGATATCGTCCGGCGCGATGGCCGCAGCCGTCACCACGGCAAGGCCGAGCGGGATCGGCGTCGAGAATTGCTGGAGCGCCTGGCTCTCCTCTGAGCGGCGGGTATGGGTCGGCAACAGGCCGGTGATTTTCGACAGCGTGGAAAGCCGTGCCGCCGGGGATGCGGATTTACGGAACAGCGCCTTTCCGTATTTGCGGAGAAACAGAACGGTGGCGACCTCGCAGGCCTCGTAGGCGGCCTTCCAATCCCAGACGCCGGTCGCATCAGAGGCGCCGAACGCGACCTCCATCGCAGCGCGAAGCCGCGATATATCGATACGGTCGCCACGTTCGAGATGGCCGAGCAAATCGTGAGCGGCGGAAAGAATGTTGGGCGCATGAGCAACGGGCGCGGCGGCCACGGGCAACAGGATGGTCATGGGGATATCCTCGGGAGAGCGGGAACGGCAAAGCCCGGCAGGCGCTCTCTCTCGAACCGCCCGGACTCATCCCGTCCCCGCTGCCCTCTCGCTCTCGAAAACTGGCATAAAAAAGCGCCCGGCCTGAAGGCAGGGCGCTGTGTAGAATTGAAACCGGGGCCATCGGCGATCTCATCGCCGGATCATTGAGCTTCCCCGCGCGGCTCAGGGCGCACGAAAACCGCCGCATCGCTGGGGTCTGGCGGCAGATAGGCGTCATAGGGATTCCATCGGCGAGATGGCCGAAGGGAGTGAAGATGTAGTCGCCGCTGTCGCAACCCACGGCGCAGCGCTTCACGGATTGGATAAGCCGCTCGGGTTCGCCGGTGATATCATCGCGCATCCAGAGCTTCGTGCCTTCATGCTCTGGCTCGATCGAGAGCAGGTAGCCCTCGGGAGGAGGCTCCTCGGATGCGCCTTCTGTGGAAAGCGTGTTGTAGAGGTCGAGCGCACGGGCGGCATTTTGGGGTGTGCCGACATCGAGCGCGCACGAGAAATGGGGGAAGTATTCGGCCATGACAGGCTCCTGAAACGAGAAAGCTCGGCGCGAGGCTAGGCTGGGAGGGGACTGAAGGAGTGCGCGGGGCGGCCGATCCGCCCCGCGCCAAGATGCTATTCGGCTGCGATGATGGCCGCCGGTTCGTCGTCTTCGGCCTCGGCCAGGTCATCGTCCTCGCCTTCATCGGCGAGGAATGCCGGCAGCTCCTCGTCGCCACTCTCCGGTACGGCGGGCTGCGCGTCGGCGGGAGCGGTGTCATCCGACATGCGCAGCGGCTCGGGCAACCAGCCGGTGTCGGCCAGCAGGCGTTCGGCCTCCTTGGCCATGTCGCCCTTCTTCATGTGGTCGATGAGCTGGGCGGCCCGTTCGCCGGCGCCCTCACGGACAGCCTCCAGAATCCGAGGTTTGGTCACGCGGCCGAGATAGTTGCCAACTGTGGGCTTCCAGCCCGCAGCCACCATGTTCATCCCGGTCTCGCGCGCGAGACGATCGGCCTGTGCCATGCGCACGTCGAGACCGTGCTGACTGACGCCCGAGCCGGAATATGGGTTCGGACGTTCGAACAGCGCATTGACGCCGTAGCTGACGCAAAGGGCCAGCAGCTCCATGCGCGTGCCGTCATCGAGGTTGCTCAGCCAGTCCCAGAGAGCTTGATCGTCGGCGGGAACGTGATCCCCCCAGCGTTCGTGGCGATCGTTCACTGCCTGGGCGGAATGGCTGTCCTTCAGCTCCTCGGACTGGGCCGAGAAGAAGATGTGGCGAACATTCGCTTCGAGGCAACCGGTCGGGTTGGTGTGGACGAACGTGTCGCTGAGGAGCCTGTGCAGCAACATCGTCATCGCGACGTGGGGATTTTCCGCCAACGCATTGCGCAGGGCGAGTGTGCGATGGGCGGTCAGCTCGATGACGAGGCGTTCGGGCAGTGGCTTGATGCCGTCATCTTCGTCCTCGTCTTCGGTCTGGACCGGCTGGCCGCCGATCGTGATGACCGCGCGCTGCATGGTCGGCGTGCGGATTTCGCCGGTGTCAGGGTCGACCTCTTCGTCCCGCGTATCGCCATCCACGATCTCGACCGGCCGCTCATCTTCGGGGCGGACGTAGCCGCGATCGATGGAAAGCGAACCGTCGGCATCGATGCTGACGAACACGCCGGCGATGGCGACCTCGTCCGGGTCGTAGCGGACAGGACGATTGTCGAGGGCTTCGATGGCCGCTTCGATCTCACCCAGTCGGGCATCGACTTCGTCCGGAAGCTCATCCGCGTCCTCATACTCGGCAACCAGGCGGTCGAGCTCGTCCTGCAGCGCATCGCGCGTCGCCTGCTCCTCCGCGGTGATGTCGATCGGAACGCCTTCGATCTCGCGGAGACCATGCGTGACGCCGTAGGGAATGCTGACGGCGGCTTCGACCCATTGCCAGCCGTGGCTCGCGATCTCGTCGGCGATCGCCGTCAGCTTTTCGGAGACGAGGCGATCGAGAAGACCGACGTCTTGGAGCCAGCCGCCATCGTCGGACTCGAACAGGTCGCGCAGAACCGTGCCGCCCGCTGCCTCATAGGCGCCGATGCCGACGAAGACGGCGCGCTTGTCAGAGGCGCGGACCGTGGTCTCGGTCAGCATGCGCCGAATCTGAAACGGCTCTTTCTGCCAGCTATTGCGGAGGGTCTCCCAGACCTGCTCCTGACGAGCATGGTCATGCGACACGCTGAAGGCCATGAGCTGTTCGAGTGTCATGCCGTCTTCGGCATAGACATCGAGCAGAGTCGGCGAGACCGACACGAGGCGCAGGCGCTGCTTCACGACGTTGACGCCGACGAAGAAGGCGGCGGCGATGGCCTCCTCGGTCATGCCCTTGTCGCGCATGGCCTGGAAGGCGCGGAACTGGTCGAGCGGATGAAGCGGTGCGCGCTCGATGTTCTCGGCGAGCGAAACCTCGTCGACGAGGATGCCGGCGTTCGCGGCCGATACGACGCAGGGGACCGGGGTGGTCTTGTTGAGCCGCTTTTGCTTGGCGAGCATTTCCAGCGCGCGGTAGCGGCGGCCGCCGGCGGGCACCTCGAACATGCCGGTCTCCTGGCCATCGCCATCGAGAACGGGCCGCACATGGAGGCTCTGGATCAGGCCGCGACGGGCGATTGACTCGGCGAGTTCGTCGATCGAGACGCCGGCCTTCACGCGCCGGACATTCGACTGGCTCAGCACCAGCTTGTTGAAGGGAATGTCGCGCGAGGACGACAGGGTGATCTTCTGAACGGCGGTTGCCATGTTCCTTACTCCGCGACGGGCGCCGAGAGCCTCTCTCTCGAACCCAACCCGTCACGAAGCGAAGCGCCGCCCTCTCACTCTCGGAGGGCAGCGCAACGGATGCGGGGAAACGGAAAAGCACGGAGACGCAAGGCCGGAGACCCGGAAAGCGCGCCTCCGGCTTCACGAGGATCAGACGACGCGGTCGAGCAGTTTCTTGGCCTTGCCCTCCAATTCGAGCCGCGCATCCTGGTTGGTCTTTTCGCGGGCGACGGCGGTGATGCCTGCCACGAAGTCGAAGATTGACTCCGGCGGTCGACCTTCCTCGACCAGGACGGTCTCGATGATCTTGCTGGTTTCGACCTTCGAGAATCCGCGCTTGCGCAAGAAGTCGGTTCGGTCCTCGTCTGTCTTGGCAACGATCCGCTCGCGGGCAGCCTTGATGCCATTGATGAACGGCATGGGCGAAGAATTTGCGAAATTCAGCAGCGCCGGCTCAGCTTCGTGGGCGAAACGGGACGCCGCGTACTTGCTATGACGGATGGTGATTTCCTCGAAATCTTCCACGCCCCACAAATTGCGATTCTGGCAGACTGCGCGGAGGTAGAAGCTCGCCATGCCGAGCGTCTTCGCGCCGACTTCGGAATTCCAGCAATAAAAGCCGCGGAAATAGAGGTCGGGCGAGCCATCAGGGAGCCGACCGGCCTCAATGGGGTTGAGATCGTCGACGAGGAAGAGGAACACATCGCGGTCGGACGCATAGAGCGTCGTCGTGTCCTTGGTGATGTCGACGCGGGGATTGTAGACGCCCGTCGACCAATCGAGTACGCCGGGCACCTTCCATCTCGTATCGCCCGTGCCGTTGCCGGCGATCCGCTGCACCGCCTCGACCAACTCATGGTCGTAGATCCGGCCATAGTCGGGGCCGGTCACGGCGCGCAGCTCGATGCGGCCGTTATCGGTTTCGAGCGCCTTGATCTGCTCGGCGACTTATCTGAACAGTCAAGCTGTCTCAGCGGACTTTCATCAGCCGAAACCAGCCGATCTGGCGGCGTTGCGCGGTTTTAGAACGGGTGAGACACTCGGGAGTATCTGGAGGGCTGCTCTTCGCATTGCGGTTCGTGGTTTTTACGACTGCTCAGCGAACCGAATGCGACTGGTGAAGGGATTTCTTTCGTGCAGACTGCTCCGCGGCCGTACCGGTCGACCACCTCACTTACGCTCAAAGCATCTCGCCGATATCTGACGCGCCGCTGGGATATGCGAACATGGTGGTCTTCAACTGCTCTGCCGTCAGCCCTTGCCTGATCGCCAGTGCAAAGATGTTGATCACTTCGTCAGCGTGCGGACCGACAAGATGGGCGCCGAGGATGCGGTCAGTGTCCGCGTCGACCAACGTTTTGAAGCCATACACCGTCTCGGCCTGCTGGCGTGCGGTGAACCAGCCGTCCACGCGCTCGGTCTTTACGCGAACGTTCAGGCCTTTCTCACGCGCCTTGGCTTCGCTCATGCCGACGGCCGCGATCGGCGGGATGGTGAAGGCGACACTCGGAACGCCTGTGTATTCAGGCCTGACCGTGTTGCCGTTGAGCAGGTTCGCCGAGACTACCTTCGCGTCATGGCTTGATACCGGAGTGAGCGGCGGTCCTAGGCCGGCGGCATCACCTGCTGCGTAGACCGCGGGGTTGGAGACGCTTTGCAAAAATCCGTTCAACGCCAGCCGCCCGTTATGGTGCTTTACGCTCCCGGCATCGAGATCGAGCGTCGCGAGCGCCGGCGCCCGACCCGCGGCATGGACGACCAGATCTGCGTCCATATCGAGTTCGCCGTCAGGACAGTCCGCCCGGACGCGATAGCCGTCTGATACCTTCTCAATGGCGGTCACCCCTGCCTGTGTGCGGACATTGATGCCGCGCTCGCTGAACTTGTCCATCAGCCAGCCGACGAGATCGGGGTCGAATTGCTTGAGCATTCGCTTCCCGTGCTGAAGAATTGTGACCTGTGCTCCGGCGCGCGCCGCGATGTGCGAAAACTCGGCCGCGATATAACCGCCGCCGACAAGGACGATGCGTTCAGGCAGGCTCTCCAGTTCCAGGAAGCCTTCATTGGTGATCAGGTGCTGCTCGCCCGGAATGCCGAGCGGCACGGCCTCGGCGCCGGCGGCGATCACGATACGGTCCGCCTCGATCCTCTCTCCTCCGAACTCGAGCGCATTCGGGCCGATAAAGCGAACGTGACCGTGGAAGGCGTGAATCCCTTTGTCGGCAAAGGCTTTCTCACGCTTCTGCGGTACCGGATCGGTGAAGCTGCGCTTGAAGGCCATCAGTCCCGTCCAATCGAGCGTCGCGTCCCCTTCGATTCCACGTCCGCTCATGCGCCAGGCGTGATCAGCCGCCTCGGCGCCGCCGACCATCATCTTCTTCGGATCGCAACCGCGCAAGGCGCAGGTGCCCCCGAAGGGCCGGAAGTCCGCGACGGCGACGCTCCAGCCAGCCGCACGAACCCTGTGTGCTGTTACGATCGCAGCCGTTCCCGTGCCGATGATCGCAAGGTCATATCTCTTCGCCACTAGATCTCCTCCAACATTGTCACGTTCGACATCCGAGCCTTCACGGCTCAGCCGGCGCAGCATGAGAGCTTCGCCACGTCCTTGTCGAAGGCAAGAGCCGCGAGCTTCAGGCCCTCAACGGTGGTGAGATACGGAAAGAGCGTATCCGCGAGGTCGTCGACGGTGAGGCCGTGCCGGATTGCCAGGGCCGCCGTCTGGATGCTGTCGGCTCCCTCCGGTGCGAGGATATGCGCCCCGAGCAGCCGGCCGCTGCCAGCGTCGGCGACGAGCTTGATGAGCCCGCGTGTGTCTCGGGCGGCAATCGCGCGCGGCACCTGGTCGAGACCGATCGTGGAGACACGGACGGCGTGGCCGGCGGTCCGCGCAGCCGCCTCTGTCAGCCCGACGCTCGCCACCTGCGGATCGGTGAAGACGATGGCCGGCATGACACTGTTGTCGTAGCGCAGGCTGTCGCCGTTGAGGGCGTTCTTCGCCGCGAGCTTGGCACCGTAGGCGGCCATGTAGACGAACTGATCGTGACCGGTGACGTCGCCGGCAGCGTACACGCCCGATCTTGTCGTGCGCATGCGGTCATCGACGAAGATGCCGCCCTTCGGCGAGAGAGCGATCCCATGCTCGGCGAGCCCGAGACCTTCGATATTGGGCGCGCGGCCCGTCGCCACGAGCACCTGATCGGCGTCGATCGTGACGTCCTTGCCGTCGCGATGGACAGTGAGTGCAACACCGTCCGCGGTCTTGCGGATCGTCCGGTACGTGATGCCGGAAATCACCGCGATGCTCTCGTCCATGAAATACCCCGTCAGCGCCGTGCCGATCTCGGGTTCGGCCTCCGGAAGGAGACGCGAGCGGCACACCAGCGTCACCTCGACGCCGGCGCGGGCGAACATCTGGGCGAGTTCGGCCCCGATATAGCCGCCGCCGATCACGAGCAGAGATCGGGGCAGCGCCTCGAGATCAAGCGCCGTCGTGCTCGTCAGGTATGGCACGGTCTCGATGCCGGGGATGACAGGGACGGCCGGTCGCGCGCCGGTCGCGATGATGATCTTGCCGGCTGAGACAAACGTGCCGTCCACCTGGACGCCGCCGTCCACGATGCGCGCCGGCCCTTCGCGATAGGCGATGCCGTTGTAAGCCGGGAGCAGGTCGGCGTACTTGGCCTGACGTAGCTCCGAAACCAGCGCGTCCTTCTGACGGACGGTTCCGCCCCAGTCGGTCAGTTCGGCCTCGGCCGTGATGCCGGCGAAACGTGCCGCGGCTCGGGCATTGTGGAGCGTCTCGGCGGCGCGGATCAGCGTCTTCGACGGCACGCAACCGATATTGACGCAGGTGCCGCCGATGGTGCCGCTGCCGATGAGGGCCACCTGGGCGCCCTGATCGGCTGCCGTGATCGCGGCCGAGAAGCCGGCCGAGCCGGCGCCGATGATGGCAAGGTCGTAGGAACCATTGTTGCGGCCATTCGTGCCAAGGCGCCGATGCGTCACGGGCCTGTCCGGCGATGCCGTATCGCCCGACGATTGAGGCTCACCTTGTGTCTCGGCCGCGTTGTTGCCGTGGCCGGCGATTGTGCCGATTCCGGCAAGGCTGGGCCCGAAGATCGCCCGACCTGCTTCGAGAGCTTCCTCGATCGACAGCCGGAATCCCGGCTCGTCTGCAGGACGCTGCCGGCGCCACGCGGCGAGGTGATCGTCGGAACAGAAGAAGGATGTTGCAGTGCACAGCGAGTTCGCAGCGCATCCGCCTTCGTAATGGACGCTGAGCCATACGACGGCCGTCGTCGGCTCAACGTCGGCCAGAGCCCGGCCCCGTTCCTGCGTGGTGATCCGGACCGGCGCGCCGCAGTGGCGGCAGCGCGAGACGATCGAGATGTCTTGGTCGGTCATAGCGCCGATGCCGAGCGCGTCGACCGCGCACATCGCAGTAAGAGTGCGTCCGTCCAGTGTGACCCGGTGGCCGGTGTCGCGGTCGGTGAAGGGATACGCGCCGACAATCATGTCGCCATCGAGTACGACGAGGTCGCGACGGCGGAGCTCTTCGAGCAGCGCACGGACGGCTTCCTCGCTCAGCCCCGCACGCTTGGCAAGCGCGCTTGGGGTCGGGGCTCGCCCGTGTTCGGCGTAGAGCTGTAGCAACGCAACGCGCACGCGATCCGTGGCCGCCTCGTAGCCGCTCCAGCGGTTGAGCACATGGTCGGAGCCGACCATGGCCAGCAGGGCCTCCTTCACCACGGGTGACGAAACCACCGACCAGTCCGGAAACGTCACACCCGGCCGCACGGCCAAGCTCGGCACCGTTGCGGATGTAGAAACCGTCGCCTTGTCGCGGGACGCGGAGGATGTGCAGCAATCGTTCATGGCTTCAGGCCTTCATTCAGAATCTTCGTGTTGGAACAGACGACCTTTGCACGGCGATGATGGATGCCGCAGGCGACAAGCCCGAGGCCCGCGGCGATCAGGGAAAGCACGACCAGACCCGAACCCGTCAACCACGCGCCGAGGCCGGCCAGCGGCGGGGGCACGGCAAGGAGTGGCGCCGCGCAGCAGATCGCAACGACAATGGCGCCTGCGGCGCCGGTGCGGATCAGGGCGCGGTCATGCATGTCAACTGCCTTGCTCCTGCGTCGGGCGGGCCGGATAGCCGGCATTCATGCTGGCGGCCGCGATGGCATCCGGGGTCGTCTGCGCGTCGTCGAAGGTCACGGTCGCGGTCTTGGCTTCGAACGAGACGGCCACCGTCGAGACCCCGGGGACCGCCGCCATCGAGGTCTTCACGATGTAGGGGCAGGAGGCGCAGGTCATGTTGTCGATGGCGAAGGTGACTGTGCGTTCGGTAGCGAACACGGCAGGCGCGGTCATCACCGACATGATCAAAGCAAGAGCACTCAAACTCTTCTTCATGGGACGGGTCTCCTCTTGGTGTCAGGCGGAAAGCAGCAGCGGGGCGACGTAGTCGAATGCGAAGGCGGCCGCGACGAGCACCGTCGCAAACCAGAGCGCGATCTGGACAATGCGGCTGGGGATCGGGCGCGCGCAGGCAGCATCCTCGGCGCAGGCCCGCCTCGGCTTCCAGTAGACGAGATAGAAGCCGTAGCCGAGAACGCCCGTCGTCCCGGCGACGAAGAGCGGCTTGTAGGGCGCGAGCGCCGTCAGATTGCCGATCCAGGCGCCACCAATGCCTAGGCTAAACAGGATGAGCGGGACGATGCAGCACGAGGAGGCGGCAAGCGCGCCGAGAATGCCGCCGACGGCGACCAGGCGCTGCCGTCCGACTTCGGCTCGGTCCGACGCGAGCACGTCGGTCGTGGCGGACGTCATGCCCGCCGTGCTGGGTCGCGATATATCCATGTCCGATCTCGCTTTCCTTGCCGAAATCCTCATTGCGCAGTACCATGCGGTCTGTAGCAACTACAGGGTCAAGAGGGATTTTTGCGATGCGCGATCACGCTGGCGTGAAGGGCCTGCAGCGGGCTGAGCTCGCCCGGCGGACGGGCAGCAATCTGGAGACTGTGCGCTACTACGAGAAGGTCGGGCTCCTGCCCGAGCCACCGCGCACGGCGGCCGGCTACCGCAGCTACGACACGACGCACGAGCGGCGCCTTCGCTTTGTGCTGCGGGCACGCGAGCTCGGCTTCTCACTCGACGAAATCCGCGAGCTGTTGCGCCTGGTCGACGAACGCGACCAGCCCTGCGCCGAGGCAAGCGCGGTCGCCGCCGCGCATCTCGACGATGTGCGGGCGAAGATCGCTGACCTGAAGCGCATGGAGCGGGTGCTCAAGGACGTCGTCGCGCAATGCGCCGACGGCACGCGGCCGGAATGTCCGCTGATTGAGGCGCTGTTCCGGGAGCGAACTGTCAACTGATCGGGTCGAGGAGCGCCTATGCGGCGCCCCTGACGTCGTTCCGGCAAGCGTTGCCCTGCTGGGCGTGCAGCCAGTCGGCGATCTGCTGCGCCTTGGCTGCGGCGGTGAAGATCGCGCGCTTGTCGGAGCGAAGCACCTCGAGCCAGGAGGCGATATAGCTGGCGTGGTCGGGCCGCGGCTCGACGCTGAGATGGAGGTCGGCGCAGATCATGGCGCTCAGGAGCTCGACCGTGCATTCCTCCATAGCATAGGCGGCCGAGCCGAACCGTCCGGAGAGATCACGGTCGAGGCGATGCCTGGCGCCGGAGGCGTGCCCGCATTCGTGGAGCAGCACGGCGTAATAGGCTGCGGCATCGCGGAAGCAGGCGAAGTCGGGCATCTGCACGTGGTCGGTGGATGGGCGGTAACAGGCCTGCGATCCGCCGTGGCGGATGTCGATGCCGAGCGCTGCGCAGAACCGTTCGGCCCGCTCGATGCGCTCGGCCTCGGGTAGCACCGGTATCTCGGGCGGCGTGTAGCCGTCGACCTGCGCGCAGTTGAAGACCGTGTAGCCGCGGGCGAACATGCGCCGGGCGGGCTCGTCGCGATCCTCGTCGCCGTCCTGTACGTCTGCCTTGCCGTGGCGATCGACGGTCTTCCAGAACACGACGAGGTGCCCGCGCTCGCCCTTGCGGACCTGGGCGCCGAGCGCCTGCCACTGGCGATAGGTGCCCCAGATGCCGGCGGGAAAGCCGGCGGCGTGCGCGGCGGCCCAGAGTGCGATGACGTTGACGCCACGATAGGCCTTGCGCGAGGCGACGTTGACGGGCGTAGTGATGGCCGATCCGTCGTGGTGCCAGGGCATCCGGTACTGGTCGGCGCCGGCCTCGATGGCGGCGATGATCTGGCTGGTGACACGCTCGTAGATGTCGTTCCGGGGCTGGGGTGTGCGATCGGTGGTCATGGCTGCCTCCTGTGTTCGCCCTCTCCGTCGAGGGCGAGGCGGCAGGGGCAGACGCGGGAAGCCGGGCCGTCACACCCTGTTCTCGGTGCTGGTGCGGAACAGGGTTGATGGGCCGGCAGCGTCTGCCACAACCCGAGCCCTGCCTCGACGGGCGAGCACGGGAGGCAGCCATGACCGGCGAGCGGCGCCTGGACCGGTCAGGATGAAGCGCGGCTGTCAGCCGGTGCCGTCCAGAGGCGGACGCCGCAACGGGACGACCCTGGCGTCCACGGATCGAGACAGCTCCGCTCGCAGACCTTCGATGACGGCATCTCGCTCGGCGAGCTGCAACGTCAGCATCTGGATGTGCTGCGCGAGCGTCCGGGTGAGCGCCCGCAGCTCCGCCATCTCGGCACCACGCACGGCGCGTAGTTCCGCTTCCAGAGCATGGATGCGTTCCTTGAGGGCCCTGGGCGACGATCGCCGCAGGCGGGCTTCGGCCGCGCGGAGCTCGGCGAGAAGATCGCCGGCCCGGTTCGCCGTCGCTCGGCTGACGCCGGCCTCGCGCGCCAGGTTGGCGACGGTCAGCGCCCCGTCGGTGCGTTCAGGGCGGCCGTCGAGCAACCGCTTCATGGCAGCCCTTAGCGCCGCTTGGCTCTTCGGCCCGAGCGCGGTCATGCGTCACCGTCCATGAGAGGCGCGATCAGCCGGCACTTGCGCTCGTTGTCCCGCAGGATCGCCGTGCGCTGCAGCGGCGATAGACGCCGGTCGGCCAGAAGCGCTTCGCCCTCGACGATCGAGGCCTGCCACGGTTCGCGGTGCCGGGCGGTCAGGCAGGCGTTCGGGCACCGGTCGGGGCTGCAGCGCGATAGGGCCGGCGCCGTCCGCTCGGCATCTGGCGCGCCGGTGAGGCAGAGCGCGGTCGCTGCATCGAACAGGCAGTCGTTGAGGAAACCGACATGCAGGGTCCGCCCGAGATGGGCAACCATGGTGCGCAGCCGCTTGCGGTCCAAGATCCGGCCGGGAAGATCGCCAAGTTCCTCCTGCACGCGGCCGAACTCGCGTCGCAGTCGCGCAGCACCCGGTCCCGCCGGGCCTTCACGGCGAAGATAGGCCTCGTAATGGGCGACAATGTCGTCGAGCTGGCCGAGTGCACGTTCGCGCTCGATCGCCAAGCGGAAGTCGGCCTGCGCCGATCCGGCATAGCCTTCGAACATGGCGACCGAGGCGTGCTTGTACTGGATCTTGCCGGCGACCGTGCCGAACGGCCGGTTGGCGATGTACCAGGCGATCGTGCGTCGGAGCTGCCGGGTCGTAAACTTCCAAGGCTCGTCGCCGATGCGCGGAATCGCCGGCGCGGCCTCCGAGCGCGTGTCGAGGCCCTCGCGGAAAAGGTTGAGTGTCGGCGTTGCACCCATCCCGAGATGATCGTTGCTCCAGGGCCAGTCCTTCAGCGCCACCCACAAGGATGACAGTTCCTTCTCTCGGCGATTGCGTGCCGAGAGAACCTCCATCACCGCGACGGCGCGAGCGACGGGCTCGATCGTGATCCAGTCGGCCGTGACGCCGCGCGCGCCATGGCGCTTGTACACCGTGCTGCGCAGCCGGTACCGCTCGACCAGGCCGTCGGCGCTGCGCACCGGCGACACGCAACCCGGCTGCATCGCCTGCACCTCGCTGTCGCGCATGCCGGTGAGGTAGGCGCAGACGAGATAGCAGGCGCCCTGCAACATCCGTTCTTCGCGGGCGAGGCTGAGGCCGTCGAAGCGCTCGCGCCATGGCAGTCCGGTGTCCGGATCGATCGAGATCGGCGTATCGAGCCCGCCGATCTCGGTTCCGAGCTCGGCGGCTGCCTTCTCGATCAGTCGTGCAGTCGGCTCGGACTGGCTGATGCGGCCGCTCTGCGGAGCGCCGGCGTGAAGGCGCATCAGATGGAGATTGTAGGGCGGGGTCTCTTCGCCGGTGAGCGGGTCGATGCGGCGGGCCACATTGGGCGCGTGCTCCCAGATCGGCACGCCTCGGCCCATGGCCCGGCGCACGTCGAGCCACTTGGCCACGCGGGCGCGATAGTTCTTGGCCACGGCCCGTCCGGCCCGCGCGTCCCGCGCCATCAATCGGGCGCAGCGGGCTTCGAGAGCGTCAAGCTCGGCCCGCGCCGCGAGGATATCGGGCGCATAGACCTCGACATACTTGAGCGCCCAGCGCAGCATGGCGCCGATGACCGGCTCGGGAATGCGCGGCGTGGCGTTCTCGGCGGGCGCTGGCGGCCGGCCGGCAACGCGGTGCGCCGCACGTCCACGCCACGGCAGGAAACCGATGCCGCCGCCGGTTAGCCATGGCGCCAGGTGATGCAGGTCGATCGGCACCTCGACATACTTCACCGTCTCGTGAGGCGTTCGCCGTCCGCCGTCACGGGCATACGCCAGATAGGCGTCGAGCAGCGCCTGATCGATCCGGCTGAGATGGACGGCGCCAGTCCTTGCGCGGAGGAACGCGGCGAAATGCTGGATGTAGCGCAGCAGGCGGATCGCCGAGGTCGCGCCGCAGGGCGCCCGATATCCCGGCACATGGATGCGCAGGCGGGCGATCACGTACTCCTTCGCCAGCCGCCGCGTGACGGGATCGGCGATGCGGGCGAGGTTCAGCCGGTAATTGCTGTAGCGGGCGTTCACCCGGAAAATGGCGGCGCCCAGGTCCCAAAGATCGTCACCGAAGCGCGGAAGTCGCGTGCGGTCGGCATCGTCCCTGACCGCCACGCCGGCAAGCACGGGCTCGTCGTTGCCATAAATGGCCGAAGGCAGCGACGCGTGCTGCGGCAGCTTGATCGGTGCCGGCATCATGGCGCTCTCGCTTCGGGCGGCAGGTAGAGGAGCGCGGGGTCCGATGACCCAATCCGACGGGCTTCCTCGATCTCGGCGTCGGCGAACCGGGGCAGAATCTGTTCGGCGATGCGTCCGTGAACCCGGCCGAACTTGGCGATCCAGTCGGCTTCGCTCAGCACCTGCCGCTGCGCCCGGATGAAGTTGAGGAAGGCCAGGAGCGCGGGCACCTTGCGGGCGGTGACCACGGCATTGCTGCATTCGAGACACCCCCAGAAGGGGGACGGACAGGCCTCTCCCTCCGAGCCGAACGGGCTGTTGTAGAAGCCGCCGCAACTGGCGAGCCAGACGTCCTGCTCGCCGCCGAACAGCGCCTTGACCGCGGCGGCGCCGACAACGGGAAGGCCGGTCGCCTTGTCGGGATCGGTCTGGACGGCCGCTTCCTCCTCCGACGACAGGACACAGGGGGGGGAACGCGGCGTCGAGCGCATCGGTCATGGCGTCGGCAATTGTCGCCTCGTGCAGATGACGAAGCGCGGGAATGTCGGCGTAGTGGTCGGCCGCGACCGCGACAGTGTGGCCGACGGCGAAGCGGTCGAGCTGGCCGCCCGTGCGCCGGTACCATGCCGCCTTATGCGTCTTGCGCAGGCGCGTCAGATTGAGGCGAAGGCGTTGGCCCCGCTCATCAAGGATGCCGTGCCGGCGCGTCCATGAGGCCGCGAGCTCCTTCATGCTGAGCACCCGAGGGGTCAGGCGGCCCCAGGCACAGTGCGCCCAGAGCGTGTCGGCGCCGAGCCGGCTTCTCGCCGGACCGGTCCACTGCAGCGCCTTGCGGATCAAGCCGCCCGGCGTCGAGGAACCGCCGTCGCGCACACGCAGCCGCTTCCACTCGGCGCCGCGCGCCCGACGCTTGCAATACTCGATCTCGACATAGCCGCCCGCCGGGTTCTTCAGGCAGTCCGCTCGCAAGCCCTTGATCGCTTCGATCTCCATGCCGGTGTCGAGCGAGATAAGCACGATGAGCGGCACGAGATCGGCGGCGATGAGATGCCGGCGGCCATGCAGATCGTGGATCAGGCGATCGTTCGGCAGGCCACTCTCGCGGCGGAGCGTGTAGAGTCGCTTGAAGAGAGGGTGCCTGTGCCCGATGACGCCTTCCGCGTCGATCACTTCCATTACCTGTTTGTGGGTTGCTGCCAGCGCCTTGCTCCGATCGGAATCCTCGACCGCCGGAATACGATCGGCCTCGCCCAAGCGGCGGATGATGGCGGCGAGATCGGTGCGCGCCGCCTTCCGCAATGCCGCGGCGACATCATCGCCATAGGCATCGCGCGGCCTGGCGCGCACGCCGGGCCGATCGCTCGTGTACATCAGCCGGCGTGAGGCATCGGGCGGCAGGTGGCTGGGCTCCGCGGCCTCGGCAAGCCGCAGCAGGTTGAGCACCTTGCTCATGCGGTGCAGGCGGTGATTGGGATGCAGGCCGCTCCCCTCCATCCAGGAATCGAAGCCGTCGATGCAGACGGCACTGACGTCGGAGAGACGGGCGACGTGCGATCCGGCGGAATCGAGATAGCGCCAAAATGTCTTGAGCGCATTGGCATAGGCGTAGGCCGTCGAGATCGAGCCGGCCGGACCACCGACCTGGCAGGCGCGCCAGAGCGCGCCGGCAAAGGTCCGCGCCAATGCCTTGCGGCCGGCGAGCATCGTCAGGTCGATCGTCTTGCTGCGATCCGCCAGCGTGACGGTAAAGCGCAGCGATGCGATCGCAGCGGCGGCCTCGCCCTCGGGATCGGGCAGCGCCTCGGGAAAGAGGGCGCGGCGACCCGGCCGCCGCACCGATGGAGCCGCCGCGGCGGTCATGCCGCGCCGCCAGCCGTGTCTTCGGCCCAGCGATCCGCGGCGGCCTCGACCAGCTCCTGCGCCTCGGCGAGGCTGTCGAGATAGATGTAGGTGCTGGTGATACTCGCATGCCCCAGCAGGTGCTGGAGCTTCTGCAGAGGATCGCCGAGAATCCGCCGATAGGCTGCGCCGTGCTGGTCCTGCGGATCGAACACGGATCCGATCTGCTCGCGGATCAGCATGGAGAGCATGTTGACGGCGAAGGTGTGCCGCAGCGTGTGTGGCGTCACCTCGACCTCGATGCCGAAACGGCGGCAGCGGGTGCAGGCCCGCCGAAAGGCAGCTTCCCAAGTCGCCGAGGGCACGGGCTTGCCGCCTTCAGTCAGCCAGAGCAAGGCATGCTGCGCCTGGCCGGGCGTGCCGACCAGCACGCGGCGGCGTTCGCCCAGCGTCAGACGGTCGAGCCGGACACGCTTGCCCGCCGCGTCTGTTGCCTTCCCGTCCTCCAGCATCAGCCAGAGCGGATCGGACACCGAAGGCTCTGAGCGCGCGGCAGAGACCGTGCGCTCGAGATCGACATAGTCGCCGATCAATCTCAGTACCCGGCGGGGAACGCGGATGCGCCGTGGTCGTCCGCCCTTGGCGATCGGACCGGGGAGATCGAACGGCACCGAGCGCGATTCGGGATCGGTCAGGCGCGGCAGCTCACTCAGCAGCAGACTGCCGGCCTCTGTCAGCCGCAGGCCGGTCGTGACGAGAAGCTCGGCAAACAACGCATTGCGCTCGCCGTTGCGGCCGCGCCACGTCGCGTCCTCCGAGCCGTCGGGAAGCCGGCCGCGCAATCCCACCTCGCGGAACAGCAGGTAGCGGCCAAGATCGATGTAACGGGTATCGTGGCGCCGCGCGGCGCGCTCGCGGGCACGGTTCGTCGTCACAGCGAGCACTGCGCGGCTACCGCCGGCCCTGCGAAGGGTGGCGCCGTAGCTGAAGGGCGAGATCGCAATGATTCCTTCCTCGACAGCCCAGCGATAGAGCTTGTCGAGCGCGGCAACGCTCCGGTTCCAGCTCGCAGCCGAGATGCGGTAGGGAGCTGCCGACAGCCGACGCGCCCGGTGAAAGGCCAGGACATCGTCGCGGCCGGCCTGCCAGACCGTCTTGCCGCCGCGCCGTTCGACAAGAAAGCGCGCCCAGACGAGAATGTCGCGGGCGTAGGAGCGCCACGTGTTCGGCGATCGCGCTCCCATAGCAGGACAGGCACGAAAGAACCGGTTGAGAGCGAGATCGTAGCTGCCGTCATCCATCAGGATGAACGGCATGCCGTGAATCAGCCCGGTGCGCTCGACCGCGTCGAGCGCACCGGGCGCGAGGCTCACTGCAAGGTCATCAAGGAAAAGCGGACGCGAAATAGTGTCAAGATCGGTAAAATACAAATGCACGCACGATACCCAAGCGGAGCGCCTTCGGCGCAACTTCATTGTTTAGAATGCGAGGGGTTCCCCTCGCGCTCTCCCGCTCGCCGCGTGGCAGGGGTGCAGGACTTAGCCTGCACCCCATGAACAGCTTGTCGTGCCGCCGCCGCGTCAAGCGTTGTCCTCGCTACGCTGCGGGAACGCTTGACCCGGACGTCTGAAGAGCTTCACCGGAGCCGTGGTGAGGCGCCTCCAATGCATGATTCTGAGACAGGATCACAGAGTCAGGATAAGGCCCGATGCGAGGTCAGGCCGTACTGCAGATTGATGCCCGCCAGCGCGGCCGGGAGCTGGCGCAGATAAGCGGCGGGGGCTCCGACCTGGCTGGCGAGTTGACCGAAGCTCCAGTGCGTCGGCGCGACCGGCGTGTCCGAGCCAGGCAGGATGAGGGACAATCGCTCCGGATCAGACCGGCTCGCCTCGACATGGATGAGCGCGGTTTCCACCACGCGCGTCCGGCTGCGCTCCGACCGGCTCCGCACCGAATCCGCCAGCTCCGACAGGGAGAGATAGCGCTCGTCATCGGGACGCGAGAACCATTCAGACGACACGCGGCCGATCCGCTCGCCGCGGCTGACATCCACGTTGTATCCGCCGCGCATGTCGGGGCGGGCCTCAAGAACCTGCATGTTCATGGGATCAAACTCCATGACGGGCGCCGAGAGCCTCTCTCTCGACACTCAACCCGTCACGGACCTTTGATCCTCACTCTCACTCTCGGGCGGCGTTGCGGGGAACCCGCGGTCTTCGCACATGATCTGACCGCACAGGTCCTATTACGACGTGTGCAAGAATATCCTCATTTTCCCCCAGCATGCCAGATTGCGTCCGGCCGAGTTCCCCGACCGGGTCGATTATGCAAATCCGTTCGTCAATTTCGGACCTGTGATCCGCAGATAAGAGTGAATTGGCAAAGCCAGGCTTCATTCCCGGCCACGTCGCGCGTGCGCCATGCTGCGAGGCAGTCCGAGCGCATATCCGTTTATCCAAAACCGGCTTAAAAACCGGCTTAATTTCGAAAACTAAGCCGGCGCGGTAAGGCACGAAACGCCAGAAATGACAGCAATTTCAACTAGATATAATGGCGCGCCCGAAGAGATTCGAACTCCTGACCCCCAGATTCGTAGTCTGGTGCTCTATCCAGCTGAGCTACGGGCGCGCGACGGACCCTTGAATGGGCCGCACCGGACAGCAATTCAAGCGGCCCGGCAACCGTGCGCGGTTACCTAGCGATTGATGCGTCGAAAAGCAAGCCGATCGAAAGAAAACTTGCCGCCCGCTCCGCGCAGCGCGTCAACGCCCCGAACCTGCGCCTCTCCCGCCGCGCGGAACCCCTTCAGATGCGCGCCTTCGCGCGCCGTCCGCTTATGCAGGGCGCCTCAGCGCGCTGCGCGCCTCCTCCAGCCGCACCGGCTGGTCGGGGATGGTGAAGGCGAAGACCGTACGCCCGCCGACGCTCTCCACTAGTTCGATCGTGCCGCCATGCGCGCGCACCAGTTCCTGCGCGATGGCGAGGCCGAGCCCTGTCCCGCCACTCCGCGCCGAGCCGCGGAAAGCGGCGAACAGGTTCTCCCGCGCCTTTCCGGGCAGGCCCGGTCCGGTATCTGCCACGGTGACGCGGCTGACGCTGCCCGTCCGCACGGCGGAAACGGAAAGCCGTTTCACCACTTCCGCGGCGGAATCGCCCGCCATCGCCTGGATGGCGTTGCGACAGAGATTGGCGAGCACGCGGAAGAGCTGCTCGGGGTCGGCGTCGATCTCGAAGCCGGCATCGACGGCGTTTTCGAACTCGATGCCGCTTTCCGGCTCGACGCCGAGCATGTCGCGCACTTCCTCCACCAATTGCCATAGCCGCACGCGGCGGCGCGACGGCGGCGCCTCCTGCGTGCGGCCATAGGCGAGCACGCCCTCCGTATAGGCCACGGCCCTGTCGAGCGAGCGCACCAGCTTCGGCACGGACGCCTGCACCAGGGGATCGCGCACCTTCGCGAGCCTGTCGGAGATCAGCTGCGCGGAAGCCAGCACGTTGCGCATGTCGTGGTTGATCTTGGAGACGGCGAGGCCGAGATCGGCCAGATGCTTCTGGCCGGCCAGGGTCCTCTGCAGGTTCTCCTGCATGGAGGAGAGCTCGCGCTCGGCCACGCCGATCTCGTCGCCGCGCCGCTCGGGCCGGATGATACGGCCAGGGTCGTCGGGCGCGCGGGCGAAGTCGAGCATCGAGCGGGTCATCTCGCGGATCGGCCGGATCATGATGCGGTTGATCGCGTAGAAGACCAGGCTGGCGGTGATCAGGGAGATCAGCAGCGACAGGAACGCGATGTTGCGCGCGTAGACAATCATCGCGCGGCGCAGGCCCTCGTCCGGGATGATGACCTCGAAGCCCATCTCGCTCTTGCCGACCCTGCCATGGATCCTCAGCATCCGGTCGCCGCCGAAAAGCGCGGTGTCGACCGCGCCGGCGATCGCCTCCCGGGCGCCGACATGGTTGATGTCGATCTGCTCGTCGACATGCGGCGGCATGCTCGACACCACGAGGATGTGGGATTCGCCGGCATCGCGGACCGCGATCGCCCTGGCGCCGAGCGCCATCAGAAGCTCGTCCTGGGCGGAACGGCTCAGCATGTCTGGCTTGCCCTGCACCAGCGCGACGCCGACGGCCGCGGCCGTGCCGAGCTTCTGCTGCATCCAGCTCAGGCGGAAATTGGCGATCGACGGCAGGAAGATCAGCACTTCGGCAATGAGCACGAAGAGTATGGTCCAGAGCAGAAGCTTGGTCGAAAGGCCGCGCGTCAGCGGGACGCTGTCGGCGACGGCCGATCCGACCTCGTCCTTCCCCGCTTCTTCCGGCCTGTCCGTCATGTTCCTCCGCTCTTGCGGCGAGCCCGCGCCGTCAGCCGAACGTCTTGAGCAACCGGATGAGACGGCGCACCCATCCACTGCGGGTTGCATCGGCAAAATAGGCCAGAGCGGCGCGCTTGCCAATTTCTCCCATGGTCGGATAGGGCGCTACATGGCCGGCGATGTCGCGGACATTCATCCTCTTCGACAGCGCCAGCCCCCAGAAGCCGATCATCTCGCCCGCCGAGGCGCCAACGATCGAGACGCCAAGGATGCGGCCGCGCCGGCCGGCGATCAGCTTGATGAAGCCCTCGGCCTCCCGGTCGGTCCGCGCACGGTCGTTCTCGGCATAGGGCCATTTCACGACCCGGACGCTCCCGTATATCTTGCCCGCCTCCTCCTCGGTCAGCCCGACATGCGCCAGTTCCGGCTCCGTATAGGTGACGCGGGGAACAATCGGCCGGTTCTCGCGCGCCGGCAGGCGGAACAGCAGCGCCCGCAGCACCAGCCCGGCATGGTAGTTCGCGCGATGGGTGAATTGCGGCCCGCCGGCAACATCGCCGATCGCATAGACGCGCCGGTTCGTGGTCCGGAGCGTGCGGCTAACCTTTATCCCGTTGCGATCGAAGGCGATCCCGGCCTTCGCAAGGTCGAGGTCGTCGACATTGGGGCTTCGTCCGGCCGCGATCAGGAGATGCGTGCCCTCGATGGAAAGCGAACCGCGTTCCGTCTCCGCTCTCACCTGAAGACTGTTTTCTGCCTTCCGCTCCACGCCGACGACGCGCGCCTTTTCGTGAACGGTGACGCCCTCGCGCCGCAGCGCCCCCAGCACCACGGCCGCTAGCTCGGGATCTTCGCCCGCGAGCACGCTTGCCGCTTCCAGCACCGTGACCTCCGCCCCGAGCCGCCGATAGGCCTGCGCCAGTTCCATGCCGACCGGGCCGCCGCCGATGACGACCAGGCGGGGCGGCAGCACCGTCAGTTCGAAGATGGTCTCGTTCGTGAGGTACCCTGTCTCCTCAAGCCCCGCAATTTCAGGGATGAAGGGCGAGGAGCCGGTGGCCACGACGAAGCGCCGCGCGCGTATTTCATACATGCCCTCATGGGCATCCACGACGACCGCGCGCTCGTCCTTGAACCTTGCCTCGCCCTGAATGACCTGGACGCCGAGCCCCGTGAAGCGTTCCACGGAATCGTTCGGCGCGATAGCTTCGATCGTCTCGCGGACATGCCGGCTGACGCCGGCGAAGTCGATGTCGGGAACCACGTCTGCGATGCCGAAGGCCGAAGCATGGCGCTGGTGCTCGGCTGCCTTCGCCGCCGCGATCAGCGCCTTCGAGGGCACGCAGCCGAAATTCAGGCAATCGCCGCCCATCGGCCCCTTCTCGACCAGCACCACCGGCACGCCGAACCGCGCGGCGGCCGCGGCAACCGAAAGTCCGCCCGAGCCGGCGCCGATCACGCAGATATCCGGTGTGAGGATCTTTGCCACGACGCCCCGATCAGCGCCTTTCCAAGCGCTGGCGTCGGCGCCTCACCGCCCGCACCGCCACCGGCAGCACGGCGATCGCCGCCAGGATCAGAAAGGCGACGGTGATCTGCGGCGAAACGAAATCGATGAGCCCGACGGGCCGTCCGGCCTTGTGGGCCTCGGTCAGCACCGCATCGATGCTCCGTCCGAGATAGGCGTAGGCGAAGGTGCCCGGCAGGATGCCGAGAAAGGTCGCGGCGAGATAAGTGCGGAGCGGCACGTGGAAGAAGGCGGGCGCGATATTGACGACGAAGAAGGGGAAGACGGGCGCCAGCCTGAGGGCAAGCAAGTAGCCGAAGGCGTCCCTCTCGAAGCCTTCCGCCAGACGGAGCGCGCGTCCGCCGACCCGGTTGCGGAGGAAATCGCCGACGGCCGTACGCGCCGCCAGGAAGAGGACGGTCGCCCCGGCGGTCGCGGCGACCGCGACCAGGATGCCGCCCGCCAGCCAGCCGAAGAGGAAACCGGCGAAGATGGTCAGGATCGACGCTGCCGGGACGGAAAGCGCGACCAGGAGTGTGTAGATGCCCATGAAGACGATCGGCGCCAGCACGGGGTTCGCCGCAACCAGCCCCTTCAGCGCCAGACGGCTGGCCGCGAGATAGTCGAAGCTCAGGTAGCGCTGCCAGCCGAACGCATAGCCCAGCGCCAGGCAGGCGAGGATGACGGCGAGCGGTACGAACCGGGTCCAGTTCCACTGGGCGCGACGGCCGCCGGGGCGCAGACGCTGATCGGCATCGCCCGATGCCTCATCCTGCCGCTTCGTCTTGGGATTGGTCTCCAGCACGGCCTGCGCCACTCTCCATCTGCTCCCGCGGTGGCATCTCCCGAATTGCCGCCTACCAGATGAAGGATCGGCGCCTGACCGGCAAGCGGTTTGCATGGTGTCTCACCCGCATTTGAGGGCCGTCCCGCTCTCCCTCACCGCTTCGTGACGCCTGTCGCCCATTTTCGGCCAAGAGGTTTTCGTCCCTTTACCCCCGTCCGGCCGGACAGAGGGGATGCGGCGCCACGAGTCTTTCCGCTTTTGCCATTGCGCGCGCTTCATCCTCTCCCAGCCTCCCGCCGCAGTTGACTTCCGCAACCCACGTTTCTATAAGCCGCCGCACGTTCGGACCGTCCGCCCGGCGCTTTTGCCGTTGCGCGGAAGCGGACGTTCAGCTCCTGTTCCCTGAACAGAACCAAGAAGGGCCGCACGCCGCGGTAGTCAAATAAATGAAGCGCACCTATCAACCATCCAAGCTCGTCCGCAAGCGGCGCCACGGTTTCCGCGCCCGCATGGCCACCAAGGGCGGCCGCGGCGTCGTCGCCGCGCGCCGTGCGCGCGGCCGCAAGCGCCTGTCGGCCTGAGGCATGGTTCCCGGCCGGGGATCGGCGCGATATCCGTTGCCGGTCTTTCTGGCATGAACCGGCCGGGCGAATGCCTGTCGAACCGCACACCGCCGGCGAGAAGAGCGAAACCTCCGCGGTGGGCATACGGCCCTATGGCCGGCTCACGAAACGCGCGGAATTCCTGGCCGTGCGCCAGGGCGAGAAACGGCGGGGACGGCTTTTTCTCCTCGAGGTGCTCGATCGTGGCGACGCCGGAGAACCGAGGGTCGGCTTCACGGTCACGAAGAAAGTCGGCAACGCGGTGACAAGAAACCGCATCCGCCGCCGGCTGAAAGAGGCGGTAAGGACCCATGCCGCCGATGACATGGCGGACGGCAACGACTATGTCATCGTCGGCAGGCGGGACATACTGAACGTCCCATTCGGCGAACTCAAGGCTGAGCTTTCGCGGCGCATAAGCAGGAAATCCCGGGCGTAGAACCTCTTATGGACAATCAACGCAACTTCTTCATCACGATCGCCCTTTCGGTGCTGATCCTGACGCTGTGGCAGGTGTTCTACATGAACCCGCGCATCGAGCGGCAGCACGAGGCGCAGAAGATCGAGCAGCAGCGCCAGGAACAGACGAAAAAGCAGGCCACGGCATCGGGCGGCCAGCACGGGACGGCCGAGAAGAACACGAGCGGCCAGACGACGACGCCGGCGCCCAATGCCGACGTGCCGGGCCAGTCCGCGCCGGAAACCGCGGCTTCCAACCGCGCCGAGAGCATCGCGGCCTCGAAACGCGTCAGGATCGACACGCCTAGCCTTTCGGGTTCGATCAACCTGACCGGCGCGCGCATCGACGATCTGGTGCTCAAGCATTACCGCGAGACGGTCGAGAAGGGTTCGCCGAACATCGATCTGCTCAATCCCGCCGGCCTGCCCGACGGCTACTATGCGGAGATCGGCTTCGTCGGCAACGACAAGACGGGCCAGGTGCCCGGTCCGACGACGGTGTGGACCGTCGACGGCAACCCGACGCTGACGCCCTCGACGCCGGTGACGCTGACCTACACGAACGACAAGGGCCTGACCTTCAAGCGGACGATCTCGGTCGACGACCAGTACATGTTCACGGTCGACGACAGCGTCACCAATTCTGGCAGCGCGCCGATATCGCTGTCGAATTACGGCCGCGTCACGCGCTTCAACAAGCCGGAGGACCGCAGTTCCTTCTACATCCATGAAGGCATGGTCGGCGTGACGGGCAAGGAAGGCCTCGAGCAGATCAAATATTCCAAGATGGAGGAGGAGAAGCAGGTCACGCCCGGCAAGTCGACCGATGGCTGGCTCGGCATCACCGACAAATACTGGGCCGTCGCGCTGGTTCCGTCCGATAAGCAGCCGTTCCAGCCGCATTTCAACTATTTCGGCGACGGAAGGCCGCGCTACCAGTCCGACTATCTGACGGACCCGTTCTCGGTCGCCCCCGGCCAGACGGCGAACCTTGAATCGCTCCTCTTCGCCGGCGCCAAGCAGGTGGGAACGATCAACGCCTACGAGAACGAGCATCATATAAGGCAGTTCGACCTGCTCATCGACTGGGGATGGTTCTACTTCATAACCAAGCCGATGTTCTGGCTGATCGACACGCTCTACAAGTTCTTCGGCAATTTCGGCCTGGCCATCCTCGCCACCACGGTCATCCTGAAGCTCGTCTTCTTCCCGCTCGCCAACCAGTCCTACGCCTCGATGGCGAAGATGAAGAAGGTGCAGCCGGCGATGGCGGAACTCCGCGAGAAATATGCAGACGATAAGATGAAGCAGCAGCAAGCGCTGATGGAGCTCTACAAGAAGGAGAAGATCAACCCGATCGCCGGCTGCTGGCCGATGCTGCTGCAGGTCCCGGTCTTCTTTGCGCTCTACAAGGTGCTCTACATCACCATCGAGATGCGGCACGCGCCCTTCTACGGCTGGATCCACGACCTCGCGGCGCCCGATCCGACCTCCGTCTTCAATCTGTTCGGGCTGCTGCCCTTCGCGCCGCCGGCCTTCCTCCCGCATCTCGGCGTCTGGGCACTCGTGCTGGGCGTCACCATGTTCCTGCAGATGCGCATGAACCCGACGCCGCCGGACCCGACCCAGGCGATGATCTTCAACTGGATGCCGCTCGTCTTCACCTTCATGATGGCGAACTTCCCGGCAGGCCTGGTCATCTACTACGCCTGGAACAACTCGCTTTCGATCCTGCAGCAGGGCGTCATCATGAAGAGGCAGGGCGTTCCGATCGAACTCGGCAACAACCTGAAATCGCTCTTATCGTTCAGGAAGAAACCCAAGCCGGCGGAATAGGCCGGCGTCTTCCGTGCGTGATACGAGGCTCGCTTCAGTCGCACTTCACCGTGAGGTAAGCTGGCGCGGGCGATCCTCATCCTGAGGCGCGGAGCGAAGCGGAGCCTCGAAGGACGCACCCCTAACAACCGCCAACAGGTGTCCCCCATGCCGCTTCCCGACCCGAACATCGTCCACCCGATGCCGGACCAGAAGCGCTGCGGCTATCTGAAGGCGCTGGTGACGCGGCCGACCATCGAAATCGGCGACTTCACCTATTACGACGACCCGCTCGGGCCGGAACGCTTCGAGGAACAGTGCGTCCTCTATCATTTCGACTTCGTCGGCGACCGGCTGGTCATCGGCAAGTTCTGCGCCATCGCCGCCGACACGTGCTTCATCATGAACGGCGCCAATCACGACATGCGCGGCTTCTCGACCTATCCCTTCGGCATTCTCGGCGAGGACTGGCGCGCCGCCTGGGACGACGGCTCGGTCGAGGCCGGCTTCCGCGGCGACACGATCGTCGGCAACGACGTCTGGTTTGGCACGGAGGCCATGGTGATGCCGGGCGTCACCATCGGCGATGGCGCTATCGTCGCCGCGCGCGCGGTCGTCTCCCGCGACGTGCCACCCTATGCGATCGTCGCCGGCAATCCCGCGCGGGTGGTCAGGGCGCGCTTCGACGAGGAGACGGTGTCGCGCCTGCTCGCAGTCGCGTGGTGGCACTGGCCGATTGACAAGATCATGCGCAATGTCGATGCCATTTCCGGAGCGGACATCGAGAGGCTGGAAGGCGCCAGGTGAAAAGCACGGAATCGCAAACGGAGAGCGCGGCGACAGCGCCGTTCGGACGCCCCTTCGTATTCATCCGAGGCGTTCCGGCGATGAGGTTCCTGCCGCCGGAAGGCCCTCCCGAGATCGCCTTTGCCGGGCGCTCGAACGTGGGAAAATCCTCGCTCATCAACGCGCTGGTCGGCATGAAGGGGCTGGCGCGGACCTCGAACACGCCGGGCCGCACGCAGGAGCTCAACTATTTCGTCCCGGACGGTTATTCGGGCGCGGCGAATGACCTGCCGCCGCTCGCCCTTGTCGATATGCCGGGATACGGCTTCGCCAAGGCGCCGAAGGACGAAGTCGACCGCTGGACGAGGCTCGTCTTCGACTATCTGCGCGGCCGCGTGACGCTGAAGCGTGTCTATCTCCTGATCGACGCCCGCCACGGCGTGAAGACGATCGACGGCGAGGTGATGGACCTGCTCGACAAGGCGGCGGTGTCCTACCAGCTCGTGCTGACCAAGACCGACAAGATCAAGCCGCCGGCGGTCGACCGTCTGGTGGCGGAAACGCTGGAGAAGATCAGGAAGCGCCCGGCCGCCTATCCGGAGGTGATCGCCACCTCGGCCGAAAAGGGCCTGGGCATCGACGAACTGCGCATGGCGATCCTGAGGGCGACTGCCTGATCAATCACTCTCCGCTCCCATCAGCCGGCGCAGTTTCTCCGTTCCATAGGCCTTGAGGAAGAGGTCGACGCCCGCCGATACCACGTAGCGGATTTCTTCCTCGCTCGGCGGCTCGCTACGATAGGCGAAGATGCATTGCCGGAACAGCCCGGCCATGCAGAGATCGGTGAACTGGAAGGCCGCCAGGGATATGTCCTTCATCTCGAGCAGGCCTTTCTTCGCGACCGCCTCCAGGAAATCCACGAATATCTTGTGGCCGTGCATCGGCCCGCGCTCGTAGAAGCGCTTGCCGAGATCGGGCATCCGCTCCGATACGCCGATGACCGTCCTCTGCGCGCTGATGACCTTGTCGCAGGTGATCTTGAACGACAGCGCCATGCCGAAATTGATCAGCGTCTCGCGCAGGCCGTCGCCGCTTTGCAATGCGCCGTAGAGATTGTTGAAGATGGAGCCGCGCTCCTCCTCGACGATCGCCTCGAAGAGCTCTTCCTTGTTGGCGAAATAGACGTAGATCGTGCCCTTCGAGACCCCCGCCTCGCGCGTGATGTCGTTCATCGAGGCAGCATCGAAGCCCATGTCAATGAAGACGCGCCGCGCGCCGTCGAGGATCTGCTTCCGCTTGACCGGATCCTGGCCGGCGGCCGGGCGGCCCCGCCGCACGCCGTCCGGCGCCATCGGACAGCCTTCCATTTCGGCTGGCGGTTTCTCTTCCCTGAGCTTGAATTCACTCTCCATTTTATGCCCCGTTTCCAGCCCTTTAATTTTTTTTTCGAACCAATCGGTTCGATCCCTCTTGATATGGGCTTTCTTTTGAACTAAGTCAAGTTCGAACCGAACGGTTCAGTTCATCCCTACGAAGGCTTTTCCATGTCAAGCTCCGCCAGTTCAACGGTTGCCGAACTTCGTCCGTTCCCGGGCGCGAAGACCGCGCCAGAGATCGAAAAGCCGATCGAAAGGCCGCGCGAGGATGCCGCACCGGCCGCCGAAACGCAAAAGAAGAAGCGTTCCGCGCGCTCGATCGTCCTGCCGGTCATCGGTCTCGCCCTTCTCGCCGGCGCCGCCTGGTACGGTTACGACTACTGGACCGTCGGCCGCTTCATGATCTCGACGGACGACGCCTATGTCCAGGTGGACATGGCCTCCGTCGCCCCGAAGATCACCGGCTATGTCGAGCACGTCGCCGCCACCGAGAACGAGCATGTGAAGGCGGGCGACCCGCTGGTCACGATCGATGCCGGCGATTACCGCATCGCCCTCGACCAGGCGAAGGCGCAGATCGCCACCGAGGACAAGACGCTCCTGCGCATCGATGCCCAGATCGAAGCCGCGAGGGCCTCGCTCAAGCAGGCCGAGGCGCAGAAGGCCGCCGCGCAGGCCGCCGCGGACAATGCGGTCCGCACGCGCGACCGCGCCCGCAAGCTCGTCGAAACGAAGGTCGGTACGCAGGCGCAGCTCGACGACGCCGAGACGGCCGTCGAGCAGGCAAACGCCAATCTTTCCGGCGCCGACGCGCAGATCGCCGCGGCCAACGCCAATATCGGTGTGCTGCAGGCGCAGTACGAGGAGGCGAAGAGTTCCATCCGCTCGCTCGAACTGGCGCGCGACAAGGCCGCGCGCGACCTCTCCTTCACCGTGCTCCGCGCCCCCTATGACGGAGTCGTCGGCAACCTCTCGGTCAAGGAAGGCGACCTCGTCAGCCCGGGCCAGAAGCTCGGCGTCGTGGTGCCGCTCAACAAGCTCTACATCACCGCCAACTTCAAGGAGACGCAGCTCGCGAAAATGGAGCCCGGCGAGAAGGTGCATGTTTCGGTCGACGCCATGGATGGCGGCGGCTTCGAGGGCACGCTTGCCTCGCTCGCACCCGCTTCCGGCGCGCTCTTCTCGCTGCTTCCGCCGGAGAATGCGACCGGCAACTTCACCAAGGTTGTGCAGCGGATACCGGTCCGCATCGATATCCCGGCCGACGTGCTCGCCAAGGGCAAGCTCCGGGCCGGCCTGAGCGTCGTGGTCGATGTGGATAGCCGCACCGCGCCGGGCGCGAGCACCGTCCGGTAAGCGTCCTAAGCGTCCTCGGAACGCCAGGAGCCAACAATCATGGCATCGGCAACCACCACGATGAACCTGGCCGCCGCGGCTCCGGCCGAGCCGGCGATGGACAGGCGCCGCGTCTTCGCCTTCCTGGCGATGGTCTTCGGCATGTTCATGGCGATCCTCGACATCCAGGTCGTCTCCGCCTCGCTCGGCGAGATCCAGGCCGGCCTCGCGGCGGGGCCCGACGAGATCGCCTGGGTGCAGACGTCCTACCTCGTCGCCGAAGTCATCATGATCCCGCTTTCCGGCTTCCTCGGAAGGCTGTTGTCGACGCGCGTGCTCTTCACCGTGGCGGCGGCGGGATTCACGGCTGCCAGCGCGCTCTGCGCGACGGCGACCAACATGGATCAGATGATCGTCTACCGCGCCATCCAGGGCTTCATCGGCGGCGGCATGATCCCGAGCGTCTTCGCCGCCGCCTATACCATCTTTCCGCCCTCGAAGCGTTCGGTGGTGACGCCGATGATCGGCCTCGTCGCGACGCTGGCGCCGACCGTCGGCCCCACCATCGGCGGCTATCTCAGCCACGCCTTTTCCTGGCACGCACTGTTTCTGGTCAACATCGTCCCCGGCATCATGGTGACGGTGGCGGCGTGGACTCTGATCGATTTCGACAAGGGCGATTCCTCGCTCTTCAAGCGCTTCGACTGGGTGGGGCTTGCCGGAATGGCGGCTTTCCTCGGCTCGCTCGAATATGTGCTCGAGGAAGGTCCGCAATATGACTGGCTGCAGGACGACACGGTCTTCACCTTTGCCGTCATCATGGCGATCGGAGGCGTCGTCTTCTTCTGGCGCTCGTTCCGGGCGGCGGTTCCGGTGGTCGATTTCAGCGCTTTCAGGGACATCAACTTCACCTTCGGCTCGATCTTCTCCTTCGTCATGGGCATCGGCCTTTACGGCCTGACCTACCTGTACCCGCTCTATCTCGGCCGTGTGCGCGGCTACGACTCGCTGATGATCGGTGAAGCCGTGTTCATCAGCGGAGCGGCGATGTTCGTCACGGCGCCGATCTCGGGCATGCTGTCGCGCCGCGTCGACCCGAGGCTCATGTTGCTCGTCGGCTTTCTCGGCTTCGCCGCCGGCACCTGGATAACGACCGGCATCACGCCCGATTGGGACTATAACGAGCTGGTGATACCGCAGCTCTTCCGTGGCGTCTCCCTGATGCTGTGCATGGTGACGATCAGCAACCTGGCGCTCGGCACGCTGCCGCCGGACAAGATCAAGAACGCCTCGGGGCTCTTCAACCTGACCCGCAATCTCGGCGGCGCCGTCGGCCTGGCGCTGATCAACACGGTGCTCATCCATCGTACCGACATGCACTACGAAAGGCTGTCGGAGAGCGTGAGCTGGAGCAATCCGGAAGCGCTGAGGCAGCTCGGCCAGATGGCGGCCAACCTGAAGGCGCATGGCATCGACGGCGCGACCGGCGCCATCGCGCAGATGGCCGGCCGGGTGCATGTGCAGGCGATGGTGCTGTCGTTCCTCGACGTCTTCTACCTGCTCACGGTGCTGTTCGCTCTGCTCGCCGTCTTCGCCGTGATGATGCGCAGACCTCCGGCATCCGCCGGCGGAGGCGGCGGGCATTGAGAGCCCGTCCCGGCTTCGTCATTCCAGGGCGGAGCGGCCGCGCAAGCGGCGTGGTGGAGACCTTCTCAACCTTCGTCATCCTCGGCCAAGCCCGAGGATGACGACAGGAGGGGCCTCGCCTCAGCTCGCCTTGGGATTATCCGCCTTGAAATTCAGCGCCAGGCCGTCGATGCAGTGGCGCATGCCGGTCGGCGGCGGGCCGTCGTCGAAGACATGGCCGAGATGGCCACCGCAGCGCCGGCAATGGACCTCCGTGCGCTCCATCAGGAGCGCATAGTCGGACTTGGTGCCGACGGCGTTCGGCAGCGCCTCCCAGAAGCTCGGCCAGCCCGTGCCGGAATCGAACTTGGTCTTCGACGAATAGAGGGCTAGGTCGCAGCCGGCGCAATGGAAGGTGCCGGCGCGATGCTCGTTGAGGAGCGGGCTCGAGAAGGGCGGCTCGGTCCCCTCCTCCCTCAGGATATTGTACTGGTCGGGCGTCAGCATCTTGCGCCATTCCGCGTCGGTCTTGGTCACCTCGAACGTCTCGGCCTTCGCGGGTTCGACGGACAGGAGGCGCAGAAGCGCCGATCCTCCGGCCGCGACCGCCAGCATCCCCGTCGAAGCGTAGAGAAGATTGCGCCGGTTCATGCCTGGTTTCTCCTTCGAGCCAATTCCGCCCGACCCTGTTGGCGGACGGTTGCGTGCATATTGGGACATGAAGCGGATTTTTCGGCATCATTTCTGCCGGTTTGCCCTTCACATCTTCGGGAACGGAGCAACCGGCAAAACGGCGCCCCGCCGCTGTTCCCTTGCCACGAGACGTTGCCCGAACGGTTCGGACGGGAACAACGAACGGAACGGAGGCTGGCCTGCTCCGGGTGCAGCGCGACCGGCCTTCTCCGGTCGGGACCGGCCGCCAATGGCGAGCCGGTCTGGACGCGTCACGATTTCGGCAGGAGCACCTTGTCGATGACGTGGATGACGCCATTCGACTGCTTGACGTCGGCGATGGTGACATGCGCCGTATCGCCATTTTCATCCGTGACGGTGATGTGGCCGTTCTTGTCGCGCAGCGTCAGCATGCAGCCGCCGACGGTCTTCACCTTGTGGGCGCCACCATCCTCCTTGACCATCTTCTTGACCACCGAAGAGGTCGCGTCGGCGGCTACGACATGGCAGGTCAGTATCTTGACGAGCTTGTCCTTGTTCTCTGGCTTGAGCAGAGTATCGACCGTGCCCTTGGGCAGCTTGGCGAACGCCTCGTTGGTCGGCGCGAAGACGGTGAAAGGTCCCTTCCCTTCAAGAGTCTTCACGAGACCGGCCGCCTTGACCGCCGCGACAAGCGTCGTGTGATCCTTGGAATTGACGGCGTTCTCGATGATGTTCTTGCTGGCGTACATGGGCGCGCCGCCGACCATCGGGTCCTTGGCGTGGGCGACGGCGCCGAAAGCGGCAAAGGCAACGGAGCCGGCAAAGGCGGCGGCGAGGATATTGCGAGCATACATGGAACTCTCCCTGGTTGATCCCTTGATGGGCATTGGGAGACACGGATCGGCCGTCGGAAAGTTTCAGGCCGCTGGAAATTCATGCTTTCGTGATCGGGACGTGATGGGCCTCAAATCCGGTTGAGGCCGCCTAGTGCAACGACCGGACCCGCCGGCTGTCCGGTCGGCGAGCCGCCGGGCGCTTCGAGGCTGATCGCGAGCATGCCGCCATTGGCCAGAAGCTTCCCAATCGCGGGGCTGATCCTGACGCGGATGATCGTACCGGCCGGAATGACGCCGAGCGAAACAGGCTTTGCCTGTCCCTCTATCGCCCAGAGCTCGAAATCATGGTCGCTGCCGCGGTCCCCGGAGACGTGCGACAGCGCGAGATCGCGCGTAACCGGATCGTAATAGGCCAGATAGCTGACGGCACTATCCTTGGGCGCGATCGAGGCGACGAATTGCGTTCCGCCCTGCTGCGTCCGCGGTGCCATGAAAAGCGGCACGGCTATGGCGACGACAAGAAGAGCCAGCGCAATGGTGGAAAGACCACGCCAGAAGACCAGGCTCTGCCAGATGCCACCGGAGGCGACCGAACGCTTCGCCGTTCCGGCGCCGCCCATGGCGAACAGGGCGCGGTCGATCGCCTGCTTGGCGGCGGCCGGCGGCTCAACCTCGGGATAACCGGCGGAAAGCGGTGACAGCCGCGACTCCCACGCCTCGACGAGACGGGCGAACGAGGGATCGCGCTCGATGCGGAGGGTCGCCTGCCGGCGCTCTTCGGCCGACAGCGCGCCGACGACGTATTCGGCGGCGAGCATGTCGTCGCTTTCGTCCATCGGCCCGTGATCGTCCTCGAAAATCATCTTTCGAGACATTCCCTCAGTTTCATCAGGCTGCGCCTGAGCCAGGTGCGCATCGTGTTGAGCGGCACCTTATGACGGGCGGCGAGCTCGGCGTAGCTCTCCCCTTTCAGATAGGCGCCGCGCACCGCGTCCGCCTTCACCTGGTCGAGTTCTTCGAGGCAGCCATGGATCCTGTCCCGCTCGCCGGCTGCCACCGCGGCCGCCTCCGGCCCCGCCGCCGGATCGGCGATGTCGAGCGCGTCGTCGATATCAGATGCCGGCCGGCGCCGCGCCCTGATGCGATCGATCGCATGGTTGCGCGCGACCGCCACCAACCAGGAAATCGGGCTGAGATCCGACACGGCGAAGCGGTCGGCCTTCGTCCATATCTTGACGAACACCTCCTGCAACGCCTCCTCGGCCTCCGCGCGATCGTTCAATACACGCAGGCAAACCCCGAAAAGTTTCGCGCTTGTCGCCCGGTAGAGACTGTCGAACGCCGCTCTGTCCTTCATCGAGATGCGGACAATCAGCTTGGTGATGTCTTGCGGCGCCATCAAGCGGATTTATACCGCGAAGCGGAACGCCCGCAATGCAAGCCGCCGGTCACCCTCCCGCGTGACGAGGCGGCCGGCCTATTCGACATCGGCCTGCGGACGATCGTCGCCGCGTGCGACCTCCTCGTGCCATTTGCCGGCGCCGTCCTCATAGACGATGCCCGAAGTCTGGCCGGGCAGTTCCTGCTCCGTAGCCGCTCGCTTGGCCGCTTCCATCGCGGCCTCCCGCGTCCGAAACGTCTCCGAGAAGACGTCGCCGAGCTTGTATGCCCACCCGCCGTCATGCTCCACGATATGATAGGTCACATGCACCATCTTCATTCTCCTTCAGGTCGGGCCAAACGCGCAGCCGCTGCGCCGGTTCCGCCGCTCCAGGCGTGGATGATCGCGGCAAGACCATCGAGGCCGTCGGTGAGCGCGGCCGGGCCGGGCTGCAGGATAACAGTCGATTTGATTTCATGGATACAGCGATCGCGGACGGCCGGTATTTCCGACCAGCCCTCACGCGCCGCGACCTTCTCGGGGCGGAATTTCTTGCCGCACCACGAGCCGATGATGATGTCGGGCGCCGCCGCGATCACGTCCTGCGGCTGGAGGATGCGCTCGCGGGCGGAAGGGCGGCCGGCAAGCTCCGGGAAACAGTCCTCGCCGCCGGCGATTTCGACCAGTTCCGACACCCAGCCGATGCCGGAGATCATCGGCTCGCCCCATTCCTCGAAATAGACGCGCGGGCGGCGGGGCGGCGCAGCCGCCCTGAGCGCGGCGATCCTTTCCCGATAGCCGGCGACGAGCCCACTGGCGGCCTCGGCGGCCCCGACCAGTGCGCCGAGCGTTTCGATCATGGCGAAGATGCCCTCGACCGAACGCTGGTTGAAAGCGTGAACCGCGACGCCTTCGCGGATAAGGCTGGCGACGATGTCGGCCTGCAGATCGGAGAAGGTGAGCACAAGGTCGGGCTCGAGCGCCAGTATCTTCGGGATGTCGGCGGAGATGAAGGCGCTGACGCGCGGTTTTTCCCTGCGAACCTGGGGCGGGCGCACGGCGTAGCCGGAAACGCCGGCGATACGGTGCTGCTGCCCGATGAGATAGAGCGTCTCGACCGTCTCCTCGGTCAGGCAGACGATGCGCTCGGGCGGAAACGCCATGCCCGTGTCAGCCTTCCGGCTGCCAGAGGAACTCGACGCGGTGGCGGGAGTCCGCCCCCGGCGCCAGGAAGCGCATGGACGGCTTCTCCATGATATCGCCGGTGAACCCGTCGGGGTCGCCATGACCGGTCCAGGCCTCGATGCAGACGAAAGGCGCGCCCGCGCGGCCCCAGAGTGCCCAGTGGGAAAAATTCTCGGCGCTCATGCGGATCGCACCTTCGCCGGGGCTGACCAGCCGGACGTGCTTGCTCCGCGCGCCAAGGAAGCAGAGTGCTTCCCTCGCCAGCACCGTCTCGTCGAGCGGCAATTTCCGCCCCTGCAGCGGCACCTGCCGCCGCTCACTGGAAAAGAGCCCGTCCTTGGTGATGACGGGCACAGCCGCATCCTCCGCCTGCTCAAACTCGATCACGTAGCCCGCGCGGCCGCTTCCGCCGAACGGCCAGCGGAAGCCGGGGTGGAAGCCGAGCGCGAAAGGCAGCGGCCTCTCGCCCGGATTGACGACGCGGAACTCCGTCACCAGCACGCGTTCCCTCAGCCGGTACGCCACTTCCAGCCGGAAGGCGAAGGGATAGCGCCGGCGCGTCTCCTGATTGTCTTCGAGCACGAACCGGACCGCCTCGGCGGAGCGTTCCGCCACGGAAAATTCGCTCGCCGGCGCAAAACCGTGGATCTCCATCGGATAGGTCCTGCCTTCGACGCGGAGTTCGCCGCCGCGCACGCGCCCGACGGTCGGGAAAAGCACTGGGCTGACGCGCGCCCAGTAGGCCGGGTCGCCGGTCCAGAGGAGATCGCGCCCCGCGACAGACCACGCCACCGGCTCGGCCCCCAGCGTCGAGAGCGTGGCGACAGCATTGCCGTATGTGAGTCCAACGGTTTGTGGCATCTGTTCCTCTGCGTTCGCCCTGCTTAAAGTCTCAATACCTTCTATCGGCAGGCTGGCCCCGGTGGCAAAGAAGGATTGCCGTCATCCCGTTCAGCATTCTACAACCAGTAATCGGGACCATCTGATCATGCACGTGTTCTATACGGCCCCGCTGATCGCTTACGGTCTCGGCTTTGTATGCCTCGCATTCCTTCCGCGCTGGCGCTGGCTTGCGTTCGGCACCCTCGCGGCGTTCCCTTTTTGCCTGTGGCTGTTCCGGGATTTGTCACAGGCCGACGGGCCGAGCGCCGCGATCGCGGTCTTCATTGCGGCCGCCCTGGCTCTCGGCTTCGCTTCCGGCTTCATAGCACGAACCATCATTATTGGCGCGAGATGGTCCGGAAGGATTGTTCCCCGGACGGTGACGCTTCTCGCAACCTTGATACTCGTTCCCACCTTGCTTACGGCCTCTCGTTGTGGCGCACTTCCGTTCAGAAGGCCCGCTGGGAGCCGCCAAGCTCCGAATGCACCTCATCTTTGCATGCCGCTACGCTTGGCACGATGCGTCTTGCCTTGCCATTGGCGCCTGTCATCGCGATAGGTCAAGGAGAGGAATACGCACCGACCTACCGGTTCGATATCAATGAGCAGGCACGACAATTCTGCCGCAGTCGGCCTCCCCGCCGTCTGCGCTGACGAATCTAAAGCTACGCATGGAGCCTGATCCTTCGCGCATCCTGCACCTGCGGTCGTCGTGGTTTTGCGCTGAACGGCAGAACTATAACTGGTGGTCGGAGGTCTGCCCGCGGGAAGGCGAAGCGCCGCCATCGGGGCATCTCGTGCAAATGACGCTCTACTGGATCGGCCACTACAACGCGTCTCGAATGCAAGGCTTCTCCGCCGATCAACTGGCGAAACTGCCCGGGAGGGATCAAAGTTTCGTCGCCGTCGGCGACGGCATCAGCCGATTCAACGACGAGCACTATTCCTATTTTACGCGCGCGGACCTGCCTGGCTACCTGGCGCGCTGCTATCGCACGGGGGCAAAGTCGCGACCCGAGCTGTATTGCAGCGCCGGCTACCGCCTCACGCCGGAAATCGGCCTCATCTACGATTTCCGCGCCGATGCCGACGATTTCGCCGAGCGCTCGCGCGCAGCGGATGCCAGGGCAAGGAAAGTTGTCGAAAGGCTGCAAGCGCACTGATCCGGCGTTCGGGACATAGCGGGCTCCGCCACTGTCCTTCCGTTCGCGCGGACGATAGATTGTCGTGGTTTCCCATCGACAGGAGAATTCCGCGCTTGAGCGTTCATGATCATCTCGGACTTGCCCTCTCCGGCGCTTCGGCCTACAGCCTGCCCGCCTATGAGCAGGCGATGGCCGAGTTGCAGGCCTTCGTCGGCGACCCGGTCGGCTCGGCGGATCGGGCGATCGCAGTCGCGCCGGATTTCGTCATGGCGCATGTCTTCAAGGGCTATCTCTACGCGCTGAGCACCGAGCCCAAGGCTACGAAGATTGCCGCTGAGTGCCAGCTTCAGGCTGCACGCCTGTCGGCCGACGGCCGCGAACGCCGCCACGTCGAGGCGCTTGGCTTGCTGGCGAGCGGTAACTGGCACGCCGCCGGCCGGCTGCTCGGCGAGATCTCGGCCGAACATCCCCGCGATATACTGGCGCTGCAGGCCGGCCATCAGATCGACTATTTCACCGGCAACGCCGCTTCGCTCCGCGGCCGCATCGCAACCGCCCTGCCCGCCTGGGACGCCGCCATGCCCGGCTACCATTCGATGCTCGGCATGCTCGGCTTCGGGCTCGAGGAGAATGCCGAATATGCCGAGGCAGAGGCCGCCGGCCGGCGCGCCGTGGAACTGGAGCCGCGCAACGGCTGGGCGCAGCACGCCGTCGCCCATGTCATGGAGATGCAGTGCCGCCAGCGCGAGGGCATCGGCTGGATGCGCGCCAATCCGGACGCCTGGTCGACCGGCAGCTTCCTGCAGGTCCACAATTGGTGGCACCTGGCGCTGTTCCACTACGATCTCGGCGAATTGGACGAGATCCTCGCACTTTATGACGGCCCGATCTACGGCAAGGCCTCGACGCTGGCGCTCAACATGGTCGATGCCTCCTCGCTGCTCTGGCGCCTTCATCTCGGCGGCTTCGATGTCGGCGACCGCTGGCAGAAGCTCGCCGATAACTGGCTGCCGCTGGCGGCGGCCGGCAACTATGCCTTCAACGATGCGCACGCCATGATGGCCTTCGTCGGCGCCGGCCGTGAGGAAGCCGCGCGGACGCTCCTTGCCGCGCAGGAAGAGGCGGCAAGACGCGACGATGACAATGCGGTCTTCACCCGCGATGTCGGCTATCCTCTGGCGAAAGCCATCCACGCCTTCGGTCGCGGCGACTATGCGGAAGCCGCGGAGCTGATCCTGCCGATCCGCTCGATCGCCTCACGTTTCGGCGGCAGCCATGCGCAGCGCGACGTGATCGACTTGACGCTGATCGAGGCGGCGATCCGCGCCGGCGACCATGGTCTCGCGCTGCGCCTGACCCGGGAACGCGAGCGGACGCGCCACGACAGCCCGCTTTCAGGCGCGCTCCGCCGCCGCGCCGAGGCGCTGGGGTGAAGTTTCATCCGCTATAATGCGACGCTCTTTGTCGTCATAGGAAGGAAGCAGCGACCTTTGACGCCCGTCCCGCGTCGCTGTCGAGGCATGGATTCCCGACACTTTCCGCTCCCTACGGTCGCTCACAAGGTCGGGAATGACGCCTATCGATTGACGCATTTGCAAATCGCCAGCGACGGAGGTGGACAAAAGGCGACGCGCTACCCCGTCATTCCCGACCTCGCGAGCAAGCGGAGCGAAGCGGAGAGTGTCGGGAATCCATGCCTCGACGGTACTCGTTCCGGATTTTCCCAGACGATCGTCGCAATCATCTCTGATCGCCGCTGAACCCCATTTGCAGGCCGCCCTCGTCGATTTTGTGTCAGGCGTACAGGATGGCCGCGATCGCCACATAGGTCAGCTGATGCAGGAACTGGTCGAGGCCGATCATGCGCCAGAAGAAGGCATTCTGTCCGGTGCCGTAGCGGCGGGTGATCTGCTCCTTGCACCAGTCGATATGATAATGCACCAGGAATTCGCCGGCCACTATGGCGAGGAGCATCCCGACGGGCACCGCCAGGACGAGGAGGACAACCGCCGTTCCGAAGGCATGCAGGCCGGAATGTAGGATGCCGCCCGGATGCCCGTAGGTCCCCTTGTTCTTCAACTGGTAGGGACCCTGCAGGACGAAATCGAAAACAAAGTGCTTCACCTGCAGCAGGAGCAGCAGAAGCACAACGGAATCGCTCACGGGCGCCCCCTTTGGTCCTGCTTTACGATAGTCGGCGCCCGGCGCTCCCGCAATGCGTGACCTTCACTTCCGCTCCGCGACGAATACGCCGTCCCATCCCGGATCCGGCGGCGCCTTGGCGAGCACCGCAAGGCGGTCGCCATAGACCCGGTAAAGGCCGCCCAAGGCCTCGGGCGCCTTTGCCGAAACCGCTTCCAGCCCGGAAAGAGCGCTTTCGAAATCGCCGCGCCGGTAAGCGCCGATGAACCGCTCATGCGCCTGCCGGAAGGTGCCAAATGCCTCGCTTTGGGCATGGCCGGCGTCGCCGACGAGCGCGAAAATCCGGATCGGATGCTCGCGCCCGACCACCCTCACCAGATCGGCCTCGATGAAGGCGAGGTCGGCGGCGCCTTCGACCGTGTCCTCCGTCACGAGTATATCGACGCCGTACTGCTTGGTCAGGCCCTCGATACGCGACGCCAGGTTGACGCTGTCGCCGATGGCGGAATAGCTGAAGCGCTGCGCCGAGCCGAGATTGCCGACGCAGCAATCGCCCGAATGCAGCCCGATGCCGATCCTGAGGTCCATCCCGCGCGCGCGGTTGAGTTCGCCGAGCGCGCCGCGCATGGCCAGCGCGGCGAGGCAGGCCTTGCGGCGATGGTCCGGGATGTCGAGCGGCGCGTTCCAGAACGCCATGATCGCATCCCCGATATATTTGTCGATCGTGGCGTCGGCCCTGAGCAGCACGTCGGTGGCCGGTGTCAGGAAAGCGTTGAGCAGGCTGGTCAGTTCGGACGGGTCGAGCTTCTCCGAAAGCGTCGTGAAGCCGCGGATGTCGGAGAAAAGAACGGTGAGGTCCCGCACCTCGCCGCCGAGTTTCAACTCGGCCGGATTGTCCGCAAGGCGGCCGACCAGCGTCGGCGACAGATAGCGGCCGAAAGCGGACTGGATAAAGCGTCTCTCGCGGTTGGCCAGGAGCAGCAGGGCCGGCGTCGTCACCGCGAAGACGAGCGCCAGCGCCACGGAGGGGAGGATCGGGTCGAGCAGCAGGTGCAGGCGGTCGAAGGCGGCCCACGACAAGCCGATGACGATGGCGATGCCAGCGATGGCGGCGATGCTGTTGACGGCGGCGCCGAAGCGCCATTCCAGCAGGAGAAGCAGCAGTCCCAGGCACACCGCCAGCGAGATCTCCGCGCCGCGCGCCCAGTCCGGACGCGTCAGGAAGCTTTGCCCGAGGATCTGGTCGATGATCTCCGCATGCACCCTCACGCCCGGCATCGCCTCGCGGAACGGCGTGGCGACAAGGTCGCGCAGGCCGACGGCGCTGGTACCGACGAGCACGATGTGGCCGGCAATCTGTTCCTGGATGCCCTTCTCCCTGGCCGGATCGAGGATATCGGCGGCCGGCACGGTCCTCATCGCCGGCATGCCCGAATAGTAGATGCGGAACGAGCCGTCCGGCCCGGTCGGCATCGCGAAGTCGCCGTCCTTGAGAGCCGTCATGGCCGGACGCCCGGTATTGGCTTCGCCGCTCGCGCCCGTGCTGCGGATGATGAAGCCCGTGGCGCCCTGCGCAACCCTCAGTGCCTCGATTGCGAGCGCCGGATAGATATTGTCGCCCGCCCTCGCCAGAAGCGGCAGCGATCGCACCACGCCGTCGCCGCTCAGTGGAAACGAGAAGAAGCCGATCCCCGTCGCTGCCTGCGACAGTTCGGGAAGGTTGGCGACGCCGCCGGAGAAGGCGGGCAGATAATCCTTCGGGCTTTCGCCGCCGAAGGCGAAGCCCGCCTTGGGCGCCGGGAGGGCATTGCTGTTCTCGTTGCTGATGGCGATGCCGGCGACCACGCGGTTGCGGGCGAAGGCGGCGGCCAGCGCCGCGTCGTTGTCCAGTTCCTCCTCGCCGGCCGGCAGATCGATCCGCGCCCCCTCCTTGCGCAGCGACGCGATAACGCGCGAAGGCGAGGTCCGGTCCGGCTCGGGAAAGACCATGTCGAAGGCGATCGCCCCCGCTCCCATCTGGCCGAGGCGATCGACAAGCGTCGCGATGGTCGTGCGCGGCCAGGGCCATTGCCCGATCTTCGCAAGCGAGGCCTCGTCGATGTCGGCGACGACGATCGGCGCCCCGGCCTCCTGGCGCGGCTTCAGGCGCTGATAGCTGTCGAACACCAGATTGCTCAGATGGGCGAAGACGGCCGGGCGCGAGAGCATCGCGCCGATCGCCAGGACCAGCACCGCAAGGCCGACGCCCCAGACGATGATGCCCTTGTGGCGCTCGCCGGCGGCCGGTTGTCTCGTCGGCGGCTTCAACGCCCGTCGTCCTGCCGGCCGGCGACTTGCAGAATCCATCGTCCGGCACGGACGGCGTTGGAATTAGCGAAGAGGATCAACCGCAGGGGCCGTCACAGCAATAATAGCAGGGCTCGCCGATCGAGTTCCGATTGTGGTCCTGCCCCCCCTGCTGCAGGATGGTCGTGTCCGGCGACGGGAAAGGCGTCGGGAAACTGCCGAAGGACGGCGTCTGGCCGGAATTCGACTGTGGCAGCGTGCTCTGCTCGACGAGCGAGTTGGTGGGCAAATGGGTGGCGCCGCCATGCTGCCCGCTCCTGCCGCCGAGCAGCCCCTGCAGGATCGTCAGCCATTCCTTCGGCGTGCGCCGCACATGCGGCTCGCCGTCGGGCCCGAACCAGATCGAGTAGCCGTTGGCGTAGAGCCGCGCCAGCCTTTGCTGATCGCGCCAGAGCTGGATCGAATTGCCATAGACGAGGTCGATATGCGGCGGAATCCCGGTCTGCTGCGGATCGAAAACCAGATTGGCGATGCCGCCGCGTATGCCCACGGTTCCGACCGGCGTATTGAGTTGCACCCCGTCCGGCGTCTTCGAGGTCTTGCCGCCGATGAAGCGGAAGACGCCCTTGCTGAGCGAGGCGGTGATCTTTGCCGTTCCCTTGTTCGGATCGTAGACGAAGGAATCGATCGTCAGGCCGGAATTCGGACCGACGGTGAAGGTGGTGCCGTCGGCGAGCAGCACCTGCAGCAGCCCGCGCGCATCGGTGTCGATGTGCTCGTTATGGATCACGCTTTGCCCGATGGTGAGCGTTCGCGCCTGCCCGCCGGGCGGCGTGCCCCTTGCGGCCGGATTGACGGCGGCCGTAACGCCGACCTGCTGGGCCACGGCCGACCCGGCAACGATCGACAGGGCGGCGAGGCAGGCGGCACGGAGGATCGGAAGGACGGGGCGCATGGCCTAGAACCTCTTGGCAACGGCGAACGACACTCCGACGCTGTCGAAGGAATAGATGTCGTAGTTCGAATCGACGTTGCGATAGCTTACCCCCGTCTGCAACGCCCATTTGTTGGCGAGCGGCACCGTCAGGCCGCCATAAACGAACGCCTCCGTATCCCGTTCCTTCCTGCCTGAACTGACGACGAAGTCGGGATCGGGCTCGTCGAAATCACGGCGAAGCACACCGCCCGAAATCGTCGCCGTCCAGCGTCCCGGCAGGCCCGCGATCGGCGAATCGAAAGCATAGTTGAGGCCGATCGAGCCGCTCACCTCCCAGAAGGTCTGGAAATCGACCACCGCCACATGACGCGCGGCATCGACGAAGCCGAAGACCGAGAACCGATCGTTGAACGCGTGCTGAAAATAGCCGGAGACGTCGTACCGGTTGCCCGTGCGGTCGGACGCCGTCGGCCTGAAGTCGGTATCCTCGTAGTCGAGATACCGGTATTCGAACCGGAGTTCTCCGCGGTTCATGGCGTCGAATATCTTGCCGAGCTTGGCGCCGGCGCCGATCGAGCTCTGGTAGGTGTCGCCATCGAGCGCCACGCCGCCCAATATGCCGTAGATCGACAGGTCGGAATTGTACATGCCGAACCGGCCGAGATTGAAATCCGGCCCGAAGGTAAGCTCACCGAGCAGCGTGTTGTTCTGGTGCAGGTCGGAATAGAGCGAACCGTAGGTCAACAGGTTGACATCGAACGCGTCGCCCTGGCTCGGCAGGATATAGCGGTAGTGGAACTGCCCGGCGACAAAACCGTTCGTGTCGGCCTTGGCGAAGGCCGACTGATCAAGCTCGAGAAAAGGATCCGGGAGGACGAAATCGCCGCGCACGCCGTCATTGGCGTTCGTCTGGTAGCGCACCCCGAGGGCCACGCTGCCGTGCAGGCTGCTCGTCTCGGTCTTCTCGTTGATTATACCGAGATAAAGGTTCGCCTGGCTTTTCATGTCCGGCGGTATGTTGGGCAGTTGCAGCACGCCGTCAAAATAGCCGCGCGCTGTTTCGTAGGAGCCCAGCCGGAAGTAGAGCGCGCCGAGTTCCAGCTTCAGCCGCGCCAGGTCCGGCGCAAAGATGAGCATCCGCTCCAGCGTCGAGATCGCCCCTTCCAGGTCGCCGACCTGGGACGACAGCGCCGCGTATTCGAACGCCAGTTCCAGATTGTCCGGCTGCGACCGCATCTGTGTCAGAAGGGCGCCGCGCCGCGCGTTGATATCCGAGACACTGCCATGGCCCGCCTGCGGCGGAACGTTCAGATTGGCGGTCGCCGATTGCGCCGAGGCGACGCCCGGCGCCAGCACGAGGGCGGCAGCGGCAAGCCCCATGGCGAGAAACGCGCGCTGGGTGACGCCCTGTCGCGCGGATCGGCGGACGCTGGGCCGGCAAAGAGCCATCATCGGCCACGGCAACGTTGGAAAAGGGGCATCGCCCATGCAGCGAAGCGGGATGGTTCATGGATCAAAGGACTAGCCCCCCGTAATCCTCTCGAGCTTCCGCCCTCCGCGGAAGCCTTCCCTGTCCGATGCACGTTCAGAATGATTGCGGCGCGCTGATTCTATGAGGAACGACGCCAAAGCGCAAATGTGTTTTAGAGGAAACGCATGGAATTCGGCGTCGTAACGCCCGATTTCACGGTCCGGGCAATCAGCCCGCCAGCGCCGCGTCGACGCTCGGATAGACCGGAAACAACCGCAGGAAGCCGCTCATCTCGAAGGCCAGCCTTATCCGGCTGTTCAGCCCCGTCAGAGCCATGCGGCCGTCATTGCGCCGGATCTTCTTCGCCGAAGACAGGAATACGGAAAGTCCGGTGCTGCTGATATATTCGAGCCCCGCCATGTCCACGACGATGTTGGTGTCGCCCCGGTCGATCACGGCGCTCATATGTCTGTCGAATTGCGAGGAGGTGGCGCTGTCGATCCGGCCGATCGGCGAGACGATCAGAAAGCTTCCGCGGCGGCTCTCGGTGATCTCCATGCGAATTCGACCTCGCTGCTGTCTCGCGCTATGGTGTCGGATACGGGTTGACGCGCAAACCGCAGTAAGTGGTAATTGGCACAAAAGCCTGCCCCGAGGCAATTGCCGCCTCGGCTTAACCATGGCCTGCCGGGGAAACTTATGTCTGACGCGCCGACGGAGGATGCGCTCGCCCGCTCGATAAATGCGGAGCTTCTGCCGCAGGCCTTTCCGTTCCGGCGCGAGGTCGAGTTCGCCGGCGCGCGGAACCTCTCGATCAAGCGGATATCCTTCTACGATGATTGGTGGCCGGACGACGGCACCGTTTGTTTCGTCGCCGTGAGCCTGTCCTCCGGGGGCCTCGCGGGCGCGATGGCAGCGGCATCGCTCAGGTACCTGCTGCGCGCGGCGATCGGCGAATGCGCCGACCCCGGAACGGCCCTGGCCTCCTGCCGGCACCTGGTCGGTCCGGAGACGGGAGCGGCGATCCTCGCGCTCGACCTGCGCTCCGGCGTGGCCCGCACGGCGTCGCTGGGCAGCGGCGCGTTCGCCGGTGACGCGGTTCGGGACGCCGACGGGCGCATTGTCCTTTCCGACGGCGCGGATTTGTGGATCGGCGCCGGACCTCATGCGGCGGACCGGATGGCCGGGTCGAGCGTCGATCTGTCGGCGGCGGAGATCGTCGAGGCGGCCGGCGCCGGCCTGCCGCCCGGCGCGGTACTGGGACTGATTCGCTTCAAGGGGAAGGTCCGGAAGACCGCCGGGTCCGCGTCGGAGACGATCTCCCTCACCAATGAGAACGGCCGGGTCGCCGAGGCGATCGCACGCATGGAGAAATTCCGTGAGGCAAACGGCATCGACGAGCACGTTTTCGCCGGCATCGACCTCGCGGTGGACGAGATCCTCACAAACGTCATCAGCTACGCCTTCCGCGACGGCGCCCGCCACCGGATCGACATCGAACTCGATTTTTCCGGCGGCAGGCTCAGCGTCGAGGTCCGCGACGACGGCATCCCCTTCAATCCGCTCGACATCCCGCCCGCGAAGCTGGACGGCGAGGTCGGCGAACGCGAGGTCGGCGGCCTCGGAATGCATTTCGTGCGCAACATTGCCGACGAGATCACCTACCGCCGGGAGGCGAACTGGAATATACTGGGCCTGTCAAAGAACATGGGCGGTCCGTGAGGAACGGGGAGGCGGCGCATGAACGCAGCACGCTTGGGCGATAGCATTCTTCAGGACGCGCCGCATTGCCATGCGCCGATCCACCCGGCGGCGCCCTCGCCGACCCCCGCGCCGCACCCGGCCATGCCATTGACGATCATCAAGGGCGAGCCGACGGTGATGATCGGCAACATGCCGGCCGCGCGCGTCATGGACATGTCGCAACCCTGCATGCTGGCGAGTTGCGTGCCCGGCGGGCCCGGCAACATCGCCAAGGGTTCGGCGACCGTGATGATCGGCAAGATGCCGGCCGCGCGCGTCGGCGACCTGACCATGCATCCAAGCTGCGTGGCGCCCATTCCGAGCCCTACGGGCAAGATCCTGCCGCCGGGATGCCCGACGGTGATGATCGGCGGATAGGAGGTTTTCCGCCCGCGGGCGAGGACGAGGCATGTTTATATCGCATTTCAATTCGCTTCGGCCGGTCTGCCCGAATTGCCGCACGCGCAACGAAACCGCCGAATTGGGACTGGCGCTCGTCGAGGAACAGGACGGCGATGATGTCGTCTCCGGCATCGTCGGCTGCGGCGCCTGCGGCGCCGAATACCCGGTCATCGACGGCTTGCCGATCCTCGTCCCCGACGTCCGCCGCTACATCCAGGACAACCTCTTCTATCTTATCGCGCGGACCGACCTGACGCCGGCGGTGGAGAGCCTGGTCGGCGACGCCAGCGGCCCGGGCAGCATGTTCGAATCGGCGCGCCAGCATTTGTCGTCCTATGTCTGGGACCATTGGGGGGAGTTCGATCCCGAAGAGCAGTTGCACGCCAATGGCGGCGCGCGGCCGGGCGCCGTCGCGCGCGCCCTCGATGCCGCGCTGGCCATGGCCGGCAGCGACCTGCCGGAAGGTCCGGTCCTCGACATCGGCTGCGGCGCCGGGCGCTCGGTCCGCGAGGTCGCGACGCGGCACGACCGGACCGTGCTCGGCATCGACCTCGGCGCTTCGCTCGCGCGCACCGCGCGCCGTGCCGTGGTCGGCGGCGAGGTCGATTACGGCCGCCGGCGGATCGGCCTGACCTACGACCGGCGCCGATTCGATGTACCGACGGCGCCGGAAGGCCGGGCCGATATCTGGATCTGCGATGTTCTGGCCCTGCCCTTCGCGGACGAGAGTTTCGCGCTTGTGGTCGGCATGAACGTACTCGATTGCCTGGGGAATCCCCGCGACGGCCTGATGGAAATGGATCGCGTGCTTGCCCGCGACGGCGAACTCGTGCTGACCGTGCCGTTTGACTGGAGCGCCGCTGTCACGCCGGTCGAGAGCTGGATCGGCGGCCACTCGCAGCGCGGGCCCCATGGCGGCTCCGGCGAGACGATCCTCGATCATCTTTTGACGGACGGGCCGCTCGCCGCGGGCTCGTTGCGTCGGAAGCCGTGCACAGTCGAGATTCCATGGCACGTTCGGCTTCACGAACGGTCCTGCATGCACTATCAAACTTACGGGATCGCCGCGCGGCGCGGCTGATCCATAAATCCGTGGCGGACGGACATATGCTCAGGGTGGAATGGGGCTCCCGGTGAAATTGACGCTTTCCTTGCGGACGTCGCCGCCTCCCGATGGCGTGGAGGCGGAGCGCGTCCTGGAGGAAGGCTCGATGACCATCGGCCGTGGCTCCGATGCCTCCTGGACGATCCCCGATCCAGCGCGGGTCATCTCCAAACGGCATTGCCGGATCGACGCGGCGCCCGAGGGCTTCAGCATCACCGACATCTCGACCAACGGCGCCTTTCTCAACGAGCAGCCGATCGGCAACCAGGTCACCCGCCGGCTCGCCGACGGCGATCTCGTCCGGATGGGCGACATCGTCATCGCCGCCCATATCGAGGATGTGGACAAGGTGGCGGCGGACAGTGTCCTCCCGGCGGACGGGCCTTTCGGCGACAACGAGAATTTTCCGCAACCCGGAGCAGCGGCAGCGCCGTCGCCGATGGGCGCCGGGCCGATCGCCGAGGACTGGTGGAAGGAAGCGCCCCCCGCTGCCGCCGGGGGCACGGCTCGCCTCGACAGGGGATCGTCCGCGGCCCTCGGTGACGCTATCGTCGTCAGCCTGGTCGAATCGTTTCCGGGCCTCGATATCGCCACGCTCGCCCAGGGGGTCGACAGGGCGGGCGCCGTCATCGGCGACCGGGAATGGCGGGCCTTCTACGACCGGCTGCAGGCATTTTTGCGAGAGTCATATCCGGAGAACGCGTAGGCCGCACATGGGCGGCGACGGTATGGGTAGGTGTTGGTATGGTGCGCTTTCTCCGGCTGTTCGTGATCGTCTTCCTGGCGTTCGCCCTCGCCTCGTGCGGCATCTTCGGCAAGAAGAAGCCGCCGGCGAAGGAAATCGAGATCAAGCCGGCGCCGCAGAATGCCGGCCTCGACCTGCTGGCCGTTGCCTCGCCGCTGGTCAATCCGCAGCCCGACGGGCAGCCCTCGCCAACGGTCGTGCGGGTGTATCTCCTGTCGGGCGACACCGCTTTCGCGAACGCGAGCTTCCGCCAGCTTTGGGAGAACGATGCGAAGACGCTGGGACCGACCATGCTTGGCAAGGCGGAACTCATCGTCCAGCCGGGCAGCGTCGCCCATGTCAAGGCGCCCATGGCGGAAGGCACGGTGCTGGTCGCGGTGGTCGTCGGGTTCCGCGACTTTCAAGACGCCAAGTGGCGTGCGATGGTGCCCTTGCAGGGCGAAAAGACGTTGAAATTGAAGGCGGACCTGAATTCGCTTTCAGTCAACCTCGGCCCGCAGGATTAGCCGGCGGCCGGGGCGAAGAAGAAACGGGGAAAGAGGCGCTTATGCCTGTCGACAGCAAGGTGATCTGGTCCGAGGGAATGTTCATCCGGGCCCAGCACTTCCAGCAGGAAGCGCGCTATGTCGAGGGGGTCTCGCGCCATCTCTTCCGAGGCCTGCGCGGCTATGGCTGGGGTCTGTCGGAGCTGAAACTCAACCGCGATCTTCTGTCGATCGGCAAGTTCGCGGTCGAGCGCGCTTCCGGCATCTTCCCGGACGGCACGCCCTTCGACTGGCCGGACGATGTCGACGAGGAGGCCATGCGGCCGCTCGAACTCGACGAGGGCGCGCGCAACCAGATCGTCTATCTGACCCTGCCGGCGCGCCGGCCCGGCGGCATGGAAGTGGCGAACGGCGCCGCCGACGCCATCACGCGCTATGTCGCGCACGATCTGACCGTCGCCGATTCCGCCGCGTCCGAAGAAACCTCCTCGACGATCACGATCGGCAAGCTGCGCATCCGCTGCGCCCCGCAGGGCGCCGAGCGCGGCGGTCTGCTCGGCCTCGGCGTCGCCCGCATCGGCGAGGTCCGCTCGGACAACACCGTCATCCTCGACGAGACCTTCATCCCGCCCCTGCTTGATATCCGCGTGTCGCAGGTGGTGAGCGGCTACGTCACCGAGATCGTCGGACTGCTCAATCACCGCGGTCAGGCCATCGCGTCGCGGCTGGCCGCCGGCAGCGAAGGCACCTCCGGCGAATTGTCGGACACGCTGATGCTTCAGGGCGTCAACCGCTGGCAGCCCATCTTCACCCATTTGTCGACGGCCTCGATGGTCCATCCCGAGACCGCTTACGTCAACATGGTCTCGCTCGCGGGCGAGCTTGCGACCTTTGCCCGCGCAGACCACCGGCCGCCGATGTTCCCCGCCTATGACCATGACGACCTGCAGGCGACCTTCGCGCCCGTCATGACCTCGCTGAGGCAGGCGCTGAGCGCCGTGCTCGAGCGCGGTGCGCTGACGATCCCGCTCGTCCAGCACCGCTACGGCATTCGCGTCGCGGAAGTGCCCGATCGCTCGATCTATTCGAAATACACGCTCATCCTGGTCGCCCGCGCCGACATGCCGGCCGAGACGCTGGCGAAGCGGCTCGTCGGGCAGGCGAAGGTCGGGCCGGTGGAGCAGATCCGTGAGCTCGTAAACGCCGCCCTGCCCGGCATCAGGCTGCGCGGCCTGACCGCCGCGCCGCGGCAGATCCCGTACCATACAGGCAAGGCCTATTTCGAGTTGGACAGGACGAGCCCCGTCTGGAAGCAGATCGCATCCTCCAGCGCGCTGGCGATCCATGTCGCCGGGGATTTCCCCGGCATCGAACTTGAATTGTGGGCCGTCAAGGATTGATGGGAGGAACCCCATGGCCGATCCGTTCTTCGATCCCCCCGACGCCGACGATACCATCCGTCGGCCCTTGCCCCAGCCAAGGCAGGCTTCCCGGCCCGGCGCCGCGAACCTGTTCCTCGACGACGGCTTCGATGACCAGATCGACGACGCGTTCGGTTCCGCCCTCGCCGCGCCGCGCGGACGCCGCTCCGAGGGTTTTGACGACCTCCTCGGCGACGACAGGCTCGCGGACGGCTTCGGCGCCGATACCTATCTGAAATCCGGCAAGGAGGCGGCGATCGAGAAGGCGTTCGATCTCGCCTCGGTCAATCCGCTCGTCAGCGCCGCGGCGCCGCTCCTCTGGTTGGCGGGACGGCTGAACGAGAGCGCTCCGCCTGAGGACGTGGAGCGCTTCCGCCAGCGCATCCTCGCCGAGATCAAGCAATTCGAGACGGCGGCAATGGCGCGCGACGTCCCGCCCCGGCTCGTGCGCATGACGCGCTATGCCATCGCGGCGACGCTCGACGACATCATCCTCAACACGGAATGGGGCGGCCAGGCGGTGTGGGCCGGCCGCAGCCTCGTCAGCTCGCTCTACAACGAGACCTGGGGCGGCGAACGCTTCTACGAATTGCTCAACCAGATGCGCAGGGCTCCAGACGAGAATATCGACGGCCTGGAGTTCATGGCGATCTGCCTGGCGGTCGGGTTCTCCGGCAAGTATCGCGTCATGGAGGGCGGCCAGGGACGCCTCAGCCGGCTGCGCCACGAGCTTTACCGCATTATCCGCCGCGTCCGCGGCCCCTACGACCGCGAGCTGTCGCCGCCATGGGAGCCGGTCGCCGCACCGCATGTGGCCCCGAAATCGGCCCGCGCCGCCTGGATCATCGGCATCGTGGCGCTGCTTCTCGCCGCCATCCTCTGGGCGCTGTCGAGCTTCGATTTGCGCCAGCGCGTGGACACCGCGGTACAGCAGATCGATGCGCTCGCGCCGGCGGTTCCCGTCGTCGTGACGGCGCCGGCGATCCCCAACATCCCGGAGCCGGTGAAGCCCAAGGTGAAGACGCAGATGGAGCGCCTGCAGGGCTTCCTCGCCGACGACATCGCCGCCCGGCGCGTCGAGCTGGCCAGGGTGAACGACAAGATCGCCATCCGCATGCTGAACGCCTCCTTTCCGTCGGGTGGCGTCGACCTCGCCGCGTCGAGCGATCCGCTCGTCGGCCGCATCGCCGCCGCGATCAATCACGAGAAGGGGCCGATCGTCGTCGTGGGCAACACCGACGACGTGCCCGTGCCTTACGGCAGCAAGCTCGGCGACAACATGGCCATCTCCAAGGCACGCGCCGATTCAGCCGCGGAGGTGCTGAAGAAGGGGCTTGACGATCCCTCGCGCGTCACCACCGTGGGCCGCGGATCGAACGATCCGATCGCCTCCAACTCGACCGCCGAGGGCCGCGAGAAGAACCGGCGCGTCGAGTTCCAGATCGACGCGGAGGCGGCAAGCTGAGATGTCGGCGCGGGGGAATATCGTGACCGTGCTCGCATTGCTGGTGGCGCTCGCCGCCAGCTGGCTGATCTGGCGCGACGCGAAGCTGACCCCGCCGGACCTCCATTTCGCCGCCGGCCTCGTCCCCCTGGTCATCTGGGGCTTCCTGCCGGTTTTCCTCGCCTGGCGCGCCCGGCGGCGGGAGACGCGCGGGGAAACCGGCCGCGCGATGGCCGTGCGCGCGCAGAAGCGCGCCGTCCTCGCGCTCCTGAAGAGCCGCGGGCTTACCGGTTTCCGCGGCCGCTACCGCGTGCCCTTTTTCCTCGTGCTCGGGCCAGGTGGCTCCGGCAAGTCGAGTATCCTCAAGCAATCCGGCTTCGAGCTCGGCAACGGCGTCCGCATCGGCGACACGGTCTGGTGGGTCGGCGACAAGGCTGTCTTCGTCGAAGCGCCGCTCGGCGCCGGGCATGAGACGATCCTGCAACTCGCCGCGCTCCTCTCGAGGGTGCGTCCGGACCTGCCGCTGAACGGCATCCTCCTGGTCCTATCTCCCGCCGACCTCGCGCTGACCGACAGCATAGAATACGAATCGCTGACCCAGGCGACGACGGAATCGATCCGCGAGATCGAGAAGCGGACGCGGCGCCGCTACCCTGTCTATCTGATGCTGTCGAAGATCGACCTCGTCCCGGGTTTCCGCGAGTTCTTCGACCGTCAGGAGCCGCAGGAGCGGCAGCAGGCATGGGGTTTCGGACTGCCCTCCCAGGGCCTGGCGCATCCGTTGGGTGGCGAGGCCGGCGCCAAGGCGCTGACCGACGGCTTCCGCGGCATCCTCGCAGCGCTCAGGCTGCGCCTGATCGAATGGCTGTCACGCGAAGGCGACCCTATCCGCTGCGGCCGCATCCAGAGCTTCGGGGCGCAGATCGCGACCCTTCCCGACACGATCCGGCCGATGCTCGACGCTCTCCTGCCCGAAGGCCGGACCGACTGGACGGGCGCGGCGCTGCGTGGTGTCTTCCTCACCAGCGCGCGGCAGGAGGCTCTCGCCATCGATCCGCTCCTGCCGGAGATGTCGCTGCGTTTCGCCATGCCGCGCTCCGGCACGGTGCCGCCCGACCTCGGGCTGGACGAGGAAGAACACGGCTTCTTCGTCGCGGGAGCGTTGCGCAAGGGGCCCCTCCACGAAGCCGGGCTGGCTCTCAAGGAATCGCCCTATCGCCTGCGCCTCGCGCTGCAATGGCTCGTGGCCGCCTTGGTCGTCGCCGCATCGGTCGCCTTCGTGGTCGTGATGAGCGGTGTCCATGACCGTGAAATCGACTGGCCGAGACAGGCTTCGGCCGCCGCGGCCACCTTCGCGCCGGTCGCAAGCCCTTCCGAAGTCGGCAAGATGCCGGCCGTGCTCGACGATCTGAAGAAGCTGGCCGACCTTGAACAGCGGATCGAGGCGGCGCCGAACGACCGGTTCGTGGTGCCCGGATTTTCCGCCCGGCCACGCCTCGACGACGCGCTTGCCCGCGCGCGGCAGGCGCTTCTTCGCAACGCGCTTGCGCCGCATCTCTCCGCCCTTCTGGAAAGCCAGCTCGTCGACATGGATACGGACCCGGCGACCCTCAACGCCCTGATCCATCTCGCCGGCGGCCCCACGTCGGCCAATTCGGCCGAACTGCGCGGCTGGCTGGAAAATTCCGCCCGGGCCGTGCCCCAGGAACTGCGCGCACGCTTCGTCGAGGACGGCCTCGCGGCCATCAAGGCAGCCGGCGGGATGACGGCCGGCGCGCCTTACATCGACGCAGCGCGCCGCATCGTCGCCTACAAGGAAAGCCTGTCGTGAAGCTCGGGGGCATGATCGGCGCCGCGCTCGAGCGTGCCTTTCGGCCCTTCGGCATCGTCACGATCGTGGCGTCGCTGCTGGCGCTCTTCTTCTTCTTTGTCGGCCCGCTGCTCGCTGTGGGCGAGATGCGGCCGCTGGCGCCCGCAGCGGTGCGGCTCGCGATCCTGCTGGTGCTCGCGATGGTCTGGGGCGTCGCCGGGCTCCTTATGCGGGGCCGGGAAAACCCGGAAGGAAACGCGGAGGATGCCGAACGGCGCACGCGCGACGAAAGGAAGGCCACGTCCCGGCGCGACCAGGCGGCGGCCAACGGCCAGTTCGCGCTCTTCGCCGAAAACGCCCGCCGCGCCAGGCGTGCGCTGGGCGAGCAGCGGTGGCTGGGTCCGCTCACCCGGCAGCGCCGTTCGCTGCCGCGTTATCTGGTGATCGGCGCCAAGGAAAGCGGCAAGACGACGCTGCTCAGGAATGCCGGCCTGTCGATCGCCGACGAGGGCGCCCGGCCGGCCGAAGGCCCGCCCGCCGATCTCATGCTTTCCGAGCACGGCGTCTTCATCGAGCTTGCCAGCCCTTATCTGCAGCAGTCGGAGGAAGCGCAGAAAGCGGTGTGGCGGCGGATGCTTTCCTATATCCGCCGCTGGCGTCCGACCCAGCCGCTGTCCGGCATCCTGCTGACGCTCGACGCCGGCGCTCTGGCGGGAGCCCTGCCGGACAAGGCCGAGGCGCTTGGCACGCTTCTGCGCAAGCGCCTAGACGAGATCGCCGAGCGGCTGAGGGCGCGGCCGCCGGTCTATCTCGTCCTCACCAAGCTCGATCTCCTCGTCGGCTTCGAGGAATTCTTCGATTCGCTCAACATGGACGAGCGCGACGCGCGGCTCGGCTTCCAGATATGGTCGCCGAACCAGGAGGCCGGCGCGGGCACACCCGCCGAACGATTCTCCGCCGGCTTCGACGACATGCTCGACCGGCTCGCCGGCCAGCAGCTTCGCCGGCTGCAGGAGGAGACGGACGACAGGCTCCGCCTCAGGGTGTTCGAATTCCCGACGCAGCTTGCGCTGCTGAAGTCGCGGCTGACGCCGCTGGTCGAGCAGATCGCCGCTCCGAGCCGGTTCGGCGCCGCCCCGCTGCTGCGAGGCGTCTTCTTCGCGAGCGCGCTGCAGACCGGCCTGTCGCGAGACGCGCTGCAGGGCGCCATGGCCCCCCTCTTCGCCTTCAAGCCGGATGCCGTCGCGTTCAACGACCGGCGTGCGGCATTGCACTCCCGCCCGTTTTTCCTGCGTGGCCTGCAGCAGACGGTTCTCGCCGAAGCGGCCATGGCCGGATATTCCCGCAGCGCCGCTGCGACGCGGCGGCTGCAGGCGATCTCGCTCAACCTTCTCCTGGCGGTGGCGATCGTCGGCTGCGCGGTGCTGTGGTGGCTGAGCTTCAGCGACGGTCGGGCCTATACGGCGCGTCTTTCCGACGACATCGGGACGGCGCGCGCCGCCCTTGTTGGGATCGCCGATGCCAAGGCCGGCGACGCGCCCGACTTCCGGAAGGCGGCGACGGCGCTCGACAGCCTGGCCGCGCTCGAGAAGGAAAAGCCCGGCTGGGTGACGCTCGGCCTCTATTCGAGCGCGCCACCGACGGCATCGGCCCGAAAGATCTATGATCTCGGCCTGCGCAACCTGCTCCTGCCCTACGTCCTCGCCTATGCCCGCTCCGCTCTCGACGCGCCGGCGCTCGATGTCGCGAGCCGCTTCCGGCTGCTGAAATACTACCTCATGCTCGGTGGCGTCCGACCGCTCGATCCCGCCGTCGCCGCCGGCGTCGGCCCCGGCTTTGCCGAGGCCATGGCGCCGGACGACAGCGACGAGGACATGCGCCTGCGCGCCCATCTCGTCGCACTTTCGTCGGTCGACCTGAGCAAGCAGCCGATCGACAGGACGCTGGTCGATCGCGCCAGGGGCCGGATCGGCGAAGCCGGCCTGGCGCAGCTTGGCTACGATATGCTCCGAAATCGGCCGGACGTGCAGTCCCTGCCGCCATGGCGGCCTGTCGATCACATGGGAACCGAGGGGCCACAGGCGCTCGCCCGCGTCAGCGGCGCCAGCCTGTGGAACGGAATACCCGGCCTCTATACGCTTGACGGCTACCGGTCGTGGATGATGCCGCATTCGCAGGACGTCTCGACACGGATCGCGGACGATCTGTGGGTTATGGGCGAAGAGGGCTCGAATCTCGACATCAGGCAGCAGGCGGGACGCATCCGCGAGGGCATGCTCGAACTCTATGCCGTCGGATACAACCGCGAATGGGACGGCCTGCTCGCCGATCTGACCATTGCGCCGACCGCGGACGCCGACCAGGCCGCCAAGCTGGTTTCGATCCTGACCGGCATCCCCTCGCCGGTCGACGAATTGCTGAAGGCCGTGGCCGAACAGACCAACCTCGCGGGCGGCCCGCTCGGCGCCGCCCGCGCCATGGCCGCAAGCGAACTGGCGAGCCGGGTGCCGCTCTATCCGGCCGTGCCGCGCAAGGTGGCGAATGTCGAAAGCCGCGTGACGGAACATTTCGCCCAGTTGGCCCTAGCAGTCGGCGCCGGCAGCAAGCCGGCGGGCAAGGACACGCCGGTCGCCCCCGCCCAGGTCGATGTCGTACTGGACGCGTTGAAGCCGCTCTATAACGACCTCAACCTGGTGGCTACCGGCGGCGACATACTGAAACTCGGCAGCAAGCCGCAGGATACGCTCGACAAGGTGGACGATATGGCGAGGAAGCTGCCGGACCAGCTTCGGCCTCTGTTCCAGCGCATCGTCTTCCGCATGGCCGCGGTGACCGGCGCGGGCGCGCGGGCGCGGCTGACCGACATCTGGAGCTCGACGGTGCTGCCGGCCTGCCGCGCCGTCGTCTCCGGCCATTACCCGTTCGACCCTCACAGCCAACTCGACGCCGCACCCACGGATTTCGCCGCCGTCTTCGGCCCGAAGGGCGCGATCGCCGCCTTCCGCGAAGGCTACCTGAAATCCTTCATCGACACCTCGGCGAGTCCCTGGAAATGGCAGGGCGGCGGCACGATCGGGCTCGGCCTCGATGATTCGCTGCTTGCGTCGTTCGAACGCGCCGCCGCCATCTCGACCACCTATTTCGACGCCGGCGGCAATGCCGGCGTCACTTTCACCGTGACGCCGATGGGTCTCGACGGCGCGGCCAACGCCGCGCAGTTCGAGCATGACGGCCAGACCGACGCCTACGACCACGGTCCCGCGACGCCGTCGTCGGTGACATGGCCGGCACCGCCGAAGGACAGCGAAGTCGCCCTGTCAGTCACGCCGGAGATCGCCGGCCAGAAGAACATCGTCCTCTGGCAGGGACCGTGGGCTCTCTTCCATCTGCTCGATGCCGGGCGCGACGCGGATTCCGGCAAGAAGGAGCCCGGCGAGGCCACCCTTCGTTTCGCCATCGGCAGCCGGTGGGTGAAGCTGAAATTCGCCGCCCCGTCGACCCGGACGATCATCAAGGGCGACCTCCTGCGTGGCTTCCAATGTCCGCAGCTGATCGAGGAAAAGGTCGGAGCGGTGAAATAATGACGGACGACATCCTCGCCCACTACAACCGCGAACTCCTGAACATACGCCGCGCCGCGGCGCAGTTCGCCGCCGAGAACCCCCGCATCGCCAGCCGCCTCAGGCTCTCCGAGGATGCGATCGAGGATCCGCATGTCGGCCGGCTGATCGAGTCCTTCGCCTTCCTGACGGCGCGCATCCGCCAGCGCCTCGACGACGACTTCACCGAACTCGCCAACGCGATGCTCGCGGTCCTCTATCCGCACTATGCAAGGCCGTTTCCATCGATGGCGATCCTGCAGATGGAGCCCGGCGCCGATGTCGCCGAGGCGGCGACCGCCAAACGCGGCACGCTGGTCGACAGCGAGCCGGTCGGCGGCGAAAGCTGTCGCTTCTCCACCGCTTTCGACGTGACCATGCATCCTGTCCGCGTCGCCGGCGCTACGCTCGCTGGCCGGCCCCTCCGCGCGCCCGAATTCGAGACGGCGGCGGATGCCGCGGCCTGCCTCCGGCTGACGCTCGAGACCACGCTTGCCGACGGCTTCTTCTCCGATATTTCCCCCGCTTCGCTGCGCTTCTTCCTGCGCGGGCAGCCGCAGCTCGTCTATCCGCTCTATGAGATGCTCTTGAACGACGTCGTGGCGGTCGCCTTCGCCGCTGGCGCGAACGATCCCGAGCCTGTCATCGTCGAGGGCACGGCCTTTGCGCCGGCCGGCTTCGAAAGCGATGAAGGCGTCCTGCCCTGTCCCGACACCTCGCATGCCGGCTATCGCCTGCTGACGGAATATTTCGCCTTTCCGGAGAAATTCCTGTTCGTCGACCTCGCCTTCCCGGATCGCGGACGGCTTCTGGGCAAGGGCCGCACACTCGACATCTTCGTCTATCTGAGGCGCTCGCGCGCCAACATCGAACGGGCCGTCACCGCGTCGGCCTTCGCGCTCAACTGCACGCCCGTCGTGAACCTCTTCCCGCAGGCGGCCGAGCCGATCTCGCTCGACCATGCCGCAACGGAATATCTGGTCGAGCCCGACAGCCGCCGCTCGGGCGCGCTCGAAATCTATTCCGTGGAGAAGGTCGTCGCCTCCGACGGCGACGGCAACGCCCGCGAACTCCTGCCCGTCTATGGAACCACTCATGCGCGGCGCAGCGACGACGGGCGCGGCGCACGATCCGCCTGGTGGATGGCCAACCGCCGGACCGGAACCGACGAGGCCGGGAGGGAACGCATAGCGCTCTCCATCTTCGATTCGGCGTTCACCCCCTCGGCGCCGGCCGACACGGTCCTTTCCGTCGATACGCTGTGCTTCAACGGGAACCTTCCCGAGCGGCTGCCCTTCGGCGGCGGACGCCCGGAGCTGCAATTGGCCGAGCCGGTGGCCGGCATCGAAGCCATGCGGCTGATAACGGCGCCGACGCCGGTGGCCCGGCCCCGCTACGGCGAAGGCGCGCGATGGCGCCTCATCTCGCATCTTTCCCTCAATCACCTGTCGATCGTCAGCGACGGCGGGCTCGATGTGCTCAAGGAGATGCTGCTTCTCTACGACATCCGCGATTCGGACGAGACGCGTTCTCTCATCGACGGGATCGTCGGCCTGTCCTCGCGGCCCGGAACCGCGCGGTTGCGCGTGAAGGGCAACACCGCCTTCTGCCGGGGCATCGACGTGACTGTGACTTTCGACGAGGCCTATTTCTCAGGTAACGGCATCTATCTGGCCGCAAGCGTCCTTGAGCGGTTTTTCGGCATATACGCCAGCGTCAATTCCTTCGCCCGGCTGACCGCCAGGATCAAAGGGCAAACCGGAGTTCTGAAAACATGGCCCGCGCGCGGCGGCGACCGCATACTTCTCTGAAGTCGGACGTATTCGACCGACCGCAGGCCTACGAACTCTTCCAGGCCATGCGGATCGTCGAACTGATCGCGGCCGAGGAGAACACGGCATCCGACCTGCCCGTTCCGGAGACGGCCGGGCGCGGCGTCGACTGGAGCCGGGCGACGATGCGGGTACGCGCCGGCGTGCCGCTCGGCTTTGCCGCGACCGAGGTGGTCTCGGTGCGGCGGCCGAAGGGCGCGAGCCCGATCGAGCTGACCCAGACGGTCTTCGGACTGACCGGGCCGTCCGGCGCGCTGCCCCATGCCTTCAGCGAACTCGTCCATCTGAGCGTCCGCGAGCGCAATCCGGGCCTTCGCGACTTCCTCGACATCTTCAACAACCGCCTGGGCGGGCTGCATTTCGAGGCCTGGGCGAAACACCGCCTGATGGTCGAACTGGAACGCAGCGCCCGGCTGGAGTTGCCGCATCCGATCGATGCCGCGCTCCGGGCCGTGATCGGTTTCGGCCTGCCGTCGATGCTGCTGCGCACGGCCAGCGATGACGACACGCTCGTGCATTATGGCGGGCTGCTTTCCCGCGGCGCCCGCTCCGCGCAGGCGGTCGAGCAATTGCTGCGCGGCGCCACGGGTCTTCCGATCCGGGTCGAGCAGTTTCACGGCCGCTGGCTTCCGATTGCCGAGAGCGACCGTTCCCGGCTGCCGGCCGCGGAGCGGCCGAGCGGCGCCTTCTGCAGGCTGGGCGAAGATATGGTGATCGGCGAACGCATCCACGACGTCCAGTCCACCGTCCGCCTCGTCGTCGGGCCTGTCGGCTACGCAGATTTCAGGGCGCTCTTGCCGGATGGCCTCGGCGCCCGCGGCTTCGGCGATCTCGCCGCCGTCGCGCTGGGGCCGGAGATGTCGTTTCGGCTGTCGATCGAACTTTTGCCGGACGAGCTTCCTCCGCTGCGGCTCGAACGCGACGACCACCCCGAAACGGGCAGCCGACTCGGATGGAACACCTGGCTTCACGCGGACCGGCCGCGCCGTGAGGCGGCAAGCGTCGACATAGAGCCGCCGGCGCATCTGCGTTAGAGCAAGAATAGGGCGCCGCAGGGGAGGAACCGATGGACAACTGGACGGGCGGATATGTCTCGGACATCGAATATCTGGACGGATGGTATCCCGAGCAGATGCCGCCGCATCTGGATATTGCCTGCCTGCTGCGCGCAACCGAACCGCCGGTCGCCGCGGGCGAGCCGTTCCGCTATTGCGAACTCGGCTGCGGGACGGCCAGGTCGGCGGCAACGGTGGCGGCCACCCGCGCCGACGCGGAGGTCTGGGGCATAGACTTTAACCCGGCCCATATCGCGCGCGCTCGCCGGTTGGCCGAAAAGGCCGGCCTCGACAATCTCCGCCTGGAGGACTGGACGTTCGCCAGCCTGACCGGCGCGCATGAATCGGCGTTGCCGCGTTTTCACTACATCGTCATGCATGGCGTCTGGTCCTGGATCAGCCAGGAGAACCAGCGCCATATCGTCGATTTCATCGACCGGCATCTCGAGCCGGGCGGCCTCGTCTATGTCACCTATAATGCCCTCCCCGGCTGGAATGGCGTCGCGCCGCTGCAAAGGATGATCCGCACCCTCGCGCAACTGCAGGACGGACGCAGCGACGACCGCGCGGCGGCAGCACTGCAGCTGATCAAGCGGATGGCGGGCGCCGGTGCGGGCGTATTGCTGACGGAACAGATCACGCGGCTGGAGGAGATGTGCCGGAAGGACGAAATCGCCTATGTCGCGCACGAATATCTGAACGAGCATTGGCAGCCCTGCTACCAGATGGACGTGGCGAAGGCGCTTGCGCCCGCCCGGCTGACCTTCGCCGCCTCCGCCAATATCTTCGATAATTATCCCGACATCTGCATGACGGCGGAGCAGCGCGAACTCGTCGACAATTCGCCCGTCGGCCTGCAGGAGACCATGCGCGACTTCTTCATGGAGCGGACGTTCCGGCGCGACATCTTCATTCGCGGTGCCCGCGGCATTCCCGCGCGCCGCGTGGAAAGACGGCTGCGCGAAATTCGGCTGACCGCGCTGGCTTTCAAAACCGCCTTGAGCCGCGACATCAAGGTGCCGATCGGAAACGCCACACTCGGCGAGCCGTTCTACGAGCCGGCGCTGAAACTGATCGCCGATGGCACGCCTACGCTCGACGAGATCTTCTCTCATGTCGATTCCGCGAAGTCGACGGCGACGGGGCGCGAGGCGATCGGCATGCTTGTCGGCTCGAAACAGGCCATGACGGTCACGGCGAAGACCCCCTCTATCCAGGCGCTCGAGCGCGTACGGCGCTACAACAGCGCGCAAATCCGTCTCGCATCGGACCAAGGCAAGGCACATACTTCGCTTGCGGGCGCGTCGGTCGGTTCGGCGGTCACGATCCGGCTGATCGAGATGCTGGTCTATGCAGCCCTGACGGAAGGGATAGCGGCCGAAACGCAGCCTCTGGTCGAGGATTGCTGGAACCGGCTGCGAAGGAACGGCGACCACCTTGCCAAGGATGGCCGCACCATCGAGGACCGGGCAGAGACCGTCGCCGTGCTGGAAGAGAACGTGCCGGAGATCCTGTCGATCTCGCTCCCCCTGTGGCGGCGCATCGGCGCCATCTGACCGTGCCGGGCGGACGCTTCACTGGCGAGGTATTGCTGCGGAGCAGCCGCTCTTTCGACATCTGCGCGGCGGTCGACGACGCCGGCCGCAGTGTAGTCGTCAAGCGCGCCCGTCATCTTGCCGGGCTGGACGGGAAGCGCTTCCGGCGCGAGGCGAGGCTTGGCCGCTCGCTCAGGCATGAGGGACTGGCTTCGGTGCTCGGCGATGCGCCGGACTGGATCGCCTTCGACCGGCTGGAAGGATCGCTTCTCGACCGGCCCGAGGGGGTCCCGGGACTTGCCGCCCTCACGGAGGTGGCGGAAACGCTGGCGCATCTTCATGCGCTGGGCGTCGTCCACCGCGACCTGAAGCCGGCGCACATCATGTTTCGCGGCGGCCGGGCAGTGCTGATCGATCTCGGCGTCGCCGGCCTGGTCGGCAGCGAGGATCCGCTCGACGCGGGGGAGATAGTGGGATCACCCGCCTGGATGGCGCCCGAGCAGATGCTCGGCGCCGCGCCGGCGCCGAGCGCCGACATTTGGTCGTTCTCGGCCCTCGCGCACCGTCTGCTCGCCGGCAGGCCTCTCCATGCGGGAACGGCAGACGCGGTGCTCGAGGCAAGGCGCACCGGCGCCGAACCGAAGCCTGATTTTTCCTCTCTTGCCGATCGCCGACTGGCGGATGCGCTCCATGCCGGCTTTGCCGCGCCGGAGGACAGGCCATCCGCCCGCGAGCTTGCCGAAGCCCTGTCGGAAGCCGGGCTCCGGCATGCGGGTCGCGCTACGACACGACGCGCCGGCAGATAGCGCCTTATGATATTTTGGGTGAGTTTCCGGAGAACATGATGCTGCCCGAGACCGGATCGATGAACGTGTCATAGACCACTGTCTCCGCCGTTTCTGCGACATCCATGACGGCGTCGATCCTGAAGCGCAAGGTGCGCTCGCGCGCCTCCGCATCCCCTTCCAGTATCTCGACCGAGACGTCCCGCAGACGCGGCTCGAAGCGGCGGATCGCTTCCTCGATGCGCCCGCGGCATTCCTCCTGCTGGGAGGCAGCGCCGAGCTTCTGGACCTGGAGGTCGGGCAGGCCGAAAGCGATGAGCGACGATTTCAGTTCCCCCAGTTCATCCGACATCGTGCGATAGTAGGGCCGCGTATTGAAAAGGATCTCGAGGTCGCGGCGGATCGACTCGCGCAGGACCTGGATGGCGCGGTCGAAATTGCCGTCGATCTCGATATTGTCTCCCTGCAGGAGCCTGTCGAGGATCGGCAGGATGACCGGTCGTTTCGCGGGCTTTCTGTCCACCATATCAGATGTTCCGCGGCGGCTGTATCTCGGTCCTGAGCTGGATGCCGGTCACGATCCGGTCGAACTGGAAATGCGGCTGGATGTGCATGACGCAGGACATGGAGCCGGGCTTGCCCGGCAGTTCGGTGACCTCCACGCTGCCGCCGCTCAGCGGATAGCGCACCTTGAGTTCGTCGCTGGCGTCCGGATTGCCGATCATGTAGCCGCGCAGCCAGTCGCCCAGCAGCCTTTCGAGCTGGGCGACTGTCGTGAACGCACCGATGCGATCGCGCGCTATGACCTTCACATAATGCGAGAAGCGGCTGACGCAGAGCACATATTGAAGCATCGAGGAAAGTCTTGCGTTCCGGCTTTCCGCCGTGTCGGCGACCGGCGGCACGTTCAGCGACTGCGCGCCGAGGAACGCGACGGACTTCGTATAGCCGCACGGACAGAGCGCGATGAAGCCGAGTTCCTCCAACACCCTCTGCTTGCGGTCGGTCAGTTCGACTTCGAGCGGCCGGCGATAGGCGACCGGCTCGCCGGTCGAAAACAGCGGCGCCGGCAGTCCGTCGACCCGCCCGGCCCCGAACACGCCCTCTCGGGCCCCGCGTATGTCGGCGAACCAGCCTGATTCGCGAAAGGCCCGGATGACGACGGCGCCGAAGCCATAGACCGCATTGCCCCAGAGCCAGTCCTCTATGCCGAGCGCCTGCTCGCTGTAGACGAAACCCTCCCGTTGCTCCCGCGCCCCATCGTGGAGCCCGCGCAACAGGATCCGGGGCAGCCCGACGCCGAGAAACCGGCTCTCCTCCTTCTCCTGCAGCCGCCGCCAGCGCTGATACTCCGCCAGGCGGAAGCCGGCGTCGATATGCTGGACGTGCGACAGTTCGGCGAACGTCGAAACCCCGAACAACTCGGGCGCGGCGCCGACCACGCACGGCGCGAAGGAAGCGGCCGCGACCTCTCCCAGTCGCGACAAGGTCCCGATGTCGTCGCTCGAATCGGCGCCCCCATGCCGGTGGCGGACGGAATGGTCGCAGAGAAGCAAGCCGTAGGGCAGGCCGCCCGGCGTCCCGAATTCCTCGCTGTAGACCTTGGCGAAAAGTGCGCTCTGGTCGAATTCGGCGGAGCGGTCGAAGTCGCGGCCAAGCTCCTTCCAGGTCGTGCTTAGCAGCCTGATGACGACCTTGTCGTCCCCTTCGGCCTGGTCGAGGAGGAAGGAGACGCCCCGCCAGGTCGCTTCGAGCTGCTTGAACTTCCGATGGTGCAGTATCGCGTCGAGCTGCTCCGAAATCAATGTGTCGAGGGCAGCGATGTCGCGGTCGATGCGCAGCCTGAGCGACCGCGCGTCGCGCAACGGCATGCCTCGGAGCGGCTCGGCGCCAAACCAGCTGCACAGAAGACCGGCCGTGTCCTCTTCCTCGAGGAACGCCTCCAGATCAATGCCGTCGGCGCCGAGATCATCGTCGGAGACGGCGGAAACGACGCGCTCGCGCAGGCGTCCCCTTGGAACCGCCGTCGCGAAGACGCTGGCGGACGCCCTGTCGGCGTCCGCCTCGAGCAATGCTATTGCGCTCTCCCCATCCATCAGGCCCCTACGTCACCCCATCTGCGGGATGCGCGCCACCAGCCGCATGGAGGCGGTCAGTTCCTCCATCTGCAGCCACGGCCTGAGATAGGCGACCGCGTTGTAGGACCCCGGAGCGCCGGGCACCTCGGCGACCGTCACCTTGGCCTCGGCGAGCGGGTACTGCGCCTTCATCTCGGCGCTGGCGTCCGGATTGCCGTTGACGTAGTTGCGGATCCAGTTGTTCAGCCACTTCTCACAGTTCGAGGCCTCCATGAAGGAGCCGATCTTGTCGCGGCCCATGACCTTCAGATAGTGGGCAAACCGGGCCGTCGCCAGGATGTAAGGCAGCCGGGCCGAGATCGCGGCGTTGGCGGTCGCGTCGGGGCTGTCGTATTTCTTCGGCTTCTGCGTCGTCTGCGAGCCGAAGAACACGGCGTAGTCCGACCCCTTGTAGTGGCAGAGCGGCAGGAAGCCGAGCTTCGACAGTTCCGCCTCGCGGCGGTCGGTGATGCCGATCTCCGTCGGGCACTGCTGGTCGATGTCGCCGTCGTCGCTGGTGAAGGTGAAGCTCGGCAGGTTCTCCACCTTGCCGCCGCCTTCGGCGCCGCGGACCGCGACGCACCAGCCATATTTCGAGAACGCCGAGGTAAGTTTTTCGCCGAGCGCATAGGACGCGTTCATCCAGGTGAACTTGTCCGACGTCATGGCGCTCACGGCACCCTTGGCGTCGATCGGCGCCTCCTCGAACTTGAACTCCTCGATCGACCGGCCAGCCGAACCGTACGGCACGCGCGCCAGCACTCTCGGCATGGTGAGCGTGACGAAGCGGCTGTCCTCGCTGTCGCGGAAGCTCCGCCACTTGATGTATTCGGAGCTCTCGAAGATCTTCTCGAGGTCGCGTGGCTTGGAGAGTTCCGTGAAGCTCTCCAGTCCGAACATGTCCGGGCTCGACGCCGCGATGAACGGCGCGAAAGAGGCCGCGGCGACATTCGACATGCCCTGCAGCACCTCCAGATCTTCCGTGCCGCTGCCGAACTCGTAATCGCCGATGAGAGCGCCGTAAGGCTCGCCGCCGGGCGTTCCGAACTCCGTCTCGTAGATCTTCTTGAAGATCTGGCTCTGGTCGAACTCGACAGCCTTCGTCAGATCCTTGTGAAGATCCTTCTTGCTGAGGTTCATCATGCGGATCTTGAGCGTCGCCCCGGTCTCGGAATTCTTGACGAGATGGTTGAGCCCGCGCCAGCTCCCTTCCAGCTTCTGGAAGTCCGGATGATGCATGATCGCCGAAAGCTGCTTCGACAGCTTCTCGTCGATCGCCTCGATAGCGCGATTGAAGGTCTGGGTAAGGTTTTTGCTGAACGTGACGGTCCCCGAAAGCGCTTCGGATGTAAGGGTGCGCAGGAGATCCTGCATCTCGTCGCGCTTGGTGTTGCGCGTCGCTTCGATCGCCTGGTCGAGCAGGCTGGCGCTGACGGTTTCCTCTGTGGCGGCCGCCGCCGCTTGGGTCTTGGCTTCAGGGCTCATGGCTTATGCCTTCTCTTCCGGCGTTTCGGATCCAAGCTCGCCCGCCAGCGCGGAAAGCTTGTCGGTGTTGCGCAGGACTTCCTCGAGAAGGTTCTCGAGGTCCTCCGAGCGGTCGACCTTGGACATAAGGTCACGCAGCTTGTTGCGCACCGCCAATAGCTTGCGCAGCGGCTCCACCTGCTGAACGACCGAACCGGGCTCGAAATCGTCCATGGAATTGAAGCGGAGCGAGACGGCCATCTGGGTGTCATCGCCCGCGAGTGTGTTGTCTACCTTGAACTCGGCCCCCGGCGTCATGCGTTTCATGACGTCGTCGAAATTGTCACGGTCGATCTGGATGAACTTGCGATCGCGCAACGGCTTGACCGGCTCATACGATTTTCCCGAGAAATCGCCGATGACACCGACGACGAAGGGCAGCTCCTTGCGGACCTGGGCACCCTCGGTCTCCACATCATAGGTGATATGGACGCGCGGCTTGCGCACCCTGCTAAGTTTTTTCTGGACGCTTTCTGCCATGTTACTTTCCTCACTTGATACGGTTTGCGATCATCGGTCGGCTACTCTGACGGGGCCTCGATATTCTTGATGCCCGCGGCCAGCAGTATGCGCTGGACGTGGTTGGGGTCCTCGGCAAGTTCAGCCAGGAGCTCCGGCAGGGTCAGCCGGGCGCGCCGGACGGCTTCTTCCAGCGTGTACGAAATGGGCGAGTGCGGTTCGGTCTTGCGGAAATAGCCGGCAAGGCGCTTCAGCTCGCCAAGTGCTTCGTTTCGCGAAGCGTAGCCATCGATACGGGGGCCGCCAGCTGCGGGAGCCGGCGCTCCTCCCCCATCGGCCGCCGCCGCTCCCAATTCTTCCGTCGGAACGGGCTCGTCGGCAGCCGCGAGTGCGAGTTTGTCGGCCGCGAAATAACGGATGGACGAATTGGCTTGTTGCAGCAGTTCGCGCAGTGCCGTCACTGGCGGCGCGTCCTTGCCGGCGGCAGCGTCGAACGCGGCCGACATGCCGCCGAGCGCCGTCAGGCACTCCTCGATCAGCCCGACGGTGGCGGCGATCGTAGTGACCGGCGTTTCCGCCACGCTCTGCATGAACTGTTCCATCGACACGGTGCCGGCGTCGATCCGGGCCTGTCGCCGGGCGGGGTCAGCGATCTTCTGGATATCGCTGGCCTGCTCGTAGTTCCAAAGGGAATAGCTCGCCAGTTCGCCTTGCGTAAGGGGCAGGAGCCGGATCGGCTGGATCAGCGTGCCGATGGCGCCCGACCCGCTGAGGCCGGCGACCGCCGTCACCTTTCCCTCGATGCCGTCCTCGTCGAGTTCCGGGAAGCATGTTTCCCAGTATTTCTCCACGATGCCGGTGACGAGTTTGATGCCGTCGCGAAGCCCGGCGAAACCTTCAGTGCGGACAAGCGCCTCCAGAAGCCACGCCGCCACCTCCAGGTCCTTGCCGACGCTCGACAGGAGCTCGACTGCTGTCGAGACGACCGTGTCCCAGCCTTCCGGCGTGGCTCCGCCCGTCTCCACCGCGCCCCGTTCTTCTGAACGGGCGGCGTTGCGGGCGTCCTTCACCTGATAGTAGAGGGAATCCGACCTCCGGTCGCTGCGCGGATCGCTGCCGGCGGGGGCCTCCTCCGAGACCGGCGCCAGCAACGCATCGATGTCGATAGTTTGCGGACTGGTCATCCGAACAGCTTCCCCCCGGTCTGCGGCTCAGCGCCGATCGGCCCGAGGCCGAAGCCGGTGAGGTTCCTCCCGCTTTTGACAATGCTAGAGAACGCCACGCGAATCAACCGACCTGCCTTCCAATCTGTCCGAACTTTTCTCGGCCTCGCACGGCCGGGTTCATGACGCCTCACGACGAAGCTCGGCCGCCAGCTTTCCATTGCCGCCATTGGCGATATCGATCCCGCGCTCGATCGCCTCTTCGAAGCGCCGGTCGGCGGATTTGGGTTCTCCCGCCGCGACGGCAAGAAGCACGGAAGCGCCGACCCCGATGGCGTAGAGGGACGGATCGGGCGGTGCCTCCGGCATGCCCTCCGGCGCCATGCTTCCCCCCGACCAGAAGGCGGAGAGCCCTGCATAGGCCGCCGCTCCCTCGAATTTCAGCCGCTCGGCCGCCTCCATGCAGGCGCGGCGCTTGGCCTCGTCCGGTGCGTAGGCCCAGGCGGTCACGCGTTCGAGACAATCGGTCTCAGCCGCGGACGGCCCGCTGCCGCGCGCCGTCACGCAGGCCCACCATACGCCTTCGCGCGGCGGCAGCGAGAAGGCGAGGAACCTTACCGCGTCGCTGAAACGCCGGTCCTTCGCCAGTTGCGCCAGGAAGGCCTGCGGTGACAACTCCGGCGACAGCAGTGCCTTCGCCTCCGGCGACAATTCCAGCCGGCCGCAGATCTCCGCTGCCGTGGCGGCCGACACTTTCCGGAACGGTGTTGTCTGAATCTGCACCGCTAGGCCCTGTGGACGGATTCGAGATGGATTTCGTGGCTGGCGTGAATCGAGAGATGGCGCGACGGAAAAGCCCGCGGTTCGTATCGGGAATATGGGCAAGGAGCTTTGCCCGCCGGATCGACGGCACCTGTCGCCGCCCGGAGAGCCATGGTCCCATTGGTCAAAACGGGGTCGATCGAATCCGGCACGAAGCCTCGCTCGCGATGGGCGGACATCGCGTCGCTCCGCTTTGACGGACCTTCATCGACAATGCACATGGCGAAATCCGTCTCTAATCCGGCCACAGGCCTGGCTCTCAATTGATGTTGACGATGCCGCCCTTGAGGGCAGCCATGCCATCGCCTGTGATATTGACGATCGGCGCCTTCGTCTCCGCCTTCGCCGTGCCCGTCACTGTAATGGTGAGGCCGTTGATCTTGACGCCCTGCGGCGTGATCTCGACGGTGTTGTCGCCGCATTTGAGCGTGATGCCCTGCATCGCCTCGACCGTGATCTGGCCGGCCGCCGCCTTAACCGTCTGGTTGCCCTGCGAGATGGTCAGCGTCTGATTGCCCTTCGAGACAGTCAGTTCGTCATTGCCTTCCGATATCGTGGTCGATCGGTTGTTCTTGATCGTGCGCTTCTGGTCGTGCTTGACGTCGAGCGTGTCGTCGTTCTCCACCTCGCGCAGGAAATCCTTTTGCGCATGGATGGTGAGCTTTTCCTCGCCGGCCTTGTCGTCGAAGGACAGCTCATGCGCCGTGTCCTTGCTGCTGCTCCCGACATTGAGCGTAAAGAAGCCGCTCTTGGTCGCGCTCTCCTTGGTGATCCATGGCGCCTTGTTGTCGACATTGTAGACCGCGCCGGTGACCAGCGGCCGGTCCGGGTCGCCGTCGAGGAAATGCACGACGACCTCCATCCCGCCTCTCGGAATGAAGACGGCTCCCCATCCCGGGCCAGCCAGCGGCTGGGCGACCCGCACGAGACATGTATCCTTGTTCTTCTTCTTGCCTTCGCGGTCCCAGTAGAAGCGGACCTTGATCCGCCCCATGTCGTCGGTGGCGATACTGCCCTTCTCGCCGACGACGAGGGCCGTCTGCGGTCCGCTTACCACGGGCTTCACCGGCGGCAGCGGCTGCCGGGCGATCCGGTCAGACGGAACGCAGGCGAAACTATTGCGATAATAGGGCTTGCCTTCCGTTCCCGATCGCATCGAGAAATAGCTGGGATCGCGCGCTTCATGGGCGACGCGGGTCAGCACGAACTTCTTGTTGACGACCTCCTCCACCGGATGCTTCGAGATCGTGAACCGGTGGCCGGGCGTGAAGCTGGCCGCGCCGCCCCTGCCCTCGATGATCGCAAAGCCGGCATCCGTCGCATCGACCGCCGCGCTCGATAGAGCCTTGACCACTTTCGCTTTCGGGCCGTCACCGAAGCGGAACTGTTCCCAATCCTTCGTGCTGGCGGGCTTCAGCGCAGTCTTTGTCGTCGTCGAGGAAGGGTCCGTCGAGACCTCGTAGTCGTAGTCGGATAGGGTCCAACTCGTCTCGGTCAGGTGGTTCCCCATCTCGAACCCGGAAACGGTGTTCGCGGTGCTCTCGGCATCCTGGCGGTATTCGATCGAACCCTGGGCACAGTCCCCATAGGCCGTGGCGACATCGCAGAGCACGAGCGTATGCCCGGACGCGGTGTGCGTGAAATAGTAGAAAATGCCTTCCTCGGCGATCAGGCGCTGGAAGAAGGCGAGGTCGGTCTCGCCGAACTGGATGCAATAGTCGCGCTGCTCGTATTGCCCCTTGAGCGTGTCCTTGAACGTGATGCCCGTCAGGAGCTCGGCGAGTATATCCGGTGCCTTCTTCTCCTGGAAGACCTTGTAGTCCGATGTGCGCCCGAGCGTCCAAAGCATGGGGGAAATCACCAGCGTATAGTGCCGGTGGTCGCCGCGGGTGACCGATCCGGCGGTGATCGAGGTGACGATGCCGTTGACGATGCGCGGCGTGTCCTTCGGGCGCGCCATCGACAGTGTCGCGGGCTTGCCCAGTATGTCTTCCGGAGCGACGGACTTGTTCGGCGACAAGGCCGAAACGCGGAACTCGAAGAGTTCCGACATGGCCTCGGTTCCAATCGCTTCTGTCGCAAGCATCTGGTCCGTGCCGAGCGCCGTGTCGAGCGTCAGCCACCGATCCGCCTGCGAAATTGTGTTAGCCATGTGTGTTACCGGAATCCGGACATCCGGGCAGAGGCCCGGACGTCCAGGCTGACCTGCAATCTTCAGCCGCTCTTGGCGGTCGCCAGGTCGTAAGAGACCCTGATCGGCGATTCGGCCTTGTTCTTGTCGTCGTGAGCCGTCATTTCGAACATGATCTTCGTGAAATTGAGCGAGATCGATTCAATTGGCCTGTCGGCGCTGCCCGCCACGCTGTAGCCGGAGATGAGAGTATCTTCCAGCGTGTACTGCGCAAAAGTCGTGCCCGGATCACCAGTCGAAAAGAAAACGATTTCGACCTTCTTTCCATCGGCGCCGGCTGTCGACTGCTTGAACAATTCCGTCGAAGCGCTGTCCATTTCCTTGGTGACAACGATTTCGCTGACCGAAGGAGCGGAGGATTCACGATTCTTCGCACTTCCAACCGGTGTGGAAATTCCACGTCCAACACCGAACTGGAAGCTACCGACCTCGATCCATTTCTCGTGACCTTGGTGCGTAACCTCGCCGTTAATGCCCTCATATTTCATATAGATAGCCATTGCATATCCTTCCCAAGACTGCTGAACGAACCCTGGGCGCCCCCCGGTGGAGCGCCTGACGCTACTTCAAGCTACTCCGCCGCCGCGCTCTTTTCCTCGCCGGCTTCGCCGCCTTCTTCAATCCCGGGGCGGGCGCGGGCAACGCCGTCGTCCTCTCCGGCCTTGAACTCGAATTCTCCATCGGGACCGATGGCCACGAAAATGCCGCCGATCTCCTCGCCGTCCGCCATCCGCGACAACACATGCGCCGACAGGCGCGGAAGCAGTCTGCGGGAAAGTATGTGCTCGATGTTCCGCGCCCCGCTCTCTACTTCCGTGCAGCGGCTGGCGATCTCGTCGATCAGCGCCTCGTCCCATGTGAGGCTGGCGCGATAGACTTCCAGGTAGCGCTTGCGGATGCGGTTGAGCTGGAGCTCGACGATCTTGCGGATGATGTCGTCGGCGAGCGGGAAATAGGGCACTATGGAACAGCGGCCGAGAAAGGCCGGCTTGAACGTCTTGAGGAGCTCCGGCCGCAATGCCTCGTGGAGTTCCTCGGCGCTGACCCTCGTTTCCGGATCGTCGCAAAGCCGATGAATGAGATCGGTGCCGGCATTCGAGGTGATGATGATGATGGTGTTCTTGAAGTCGATGTCGCGGCCTTCTCCGTCGCGCAGCATGCCCTTGTCGAACACCTGGTAGAAGACGTCCTGGACCCCTGGATGGGCCTTTTCCATCTCGTCGAGCAGGATCACCGAATAGGGCCGGCGCCTGACCGCCTCGGTAAGCACGCCGCCTTCGCCATAGCCGACATAGCCCGGCGGCGAGCCCATCAGGGTCGAGACCTTATGCTCTTCCTTGAACTCGGACATGTTGATGACGGTGAGGTTCTGCTCGCCGCCATAAAGGAGGTCCGCGACCGCGAGCGCCGTCTCGGTCTTGCCTACGCCCGACGTGCCCACCATCAGGAAGACGCCGATCGGCTTGCGCGGATCGATCAGCTTGGCGCGCGAGGTGCGGATCGTCTCCGCGATCGCCTCCAGCGCGTGGTCCTGGCCGATCACCCGTTCCCCGAGCTTGTCCTTGAGCGACAGCACGGTCTTGATCTCGTCGCGCAGCATACGCCCGACCGGGATGCCGGTCCAGTTGCCGACGACCTCGGCGATCGCCTGGGCATCGACCGTCACCCGCATCAGCGGATGCTCACCCTGCAACGCCTCCAGTTCGGCCTGGCGCTTCTTCAGTTCCGCGCGGAGCGCCTCCGGATCCTGCGCCTCGACCGCGGCGTCGGCGACGTCCTTGGGTGCCGGCGCGGCGTCCTTGCCGAGCTCTTCCTGGAGCTCGCGGATACGCGCGACCTGTTCGCGTTCCTTTTCCCACTTCGCTTCCAGGTCGGCCAGCTCGGTCACCGCCGTCTCGCGCGACGCCTTGAGTTCGTCGATGCGGGCGGCGTGATCCGCTCCGATGCGCGCCTCGCGGCCGAGCACGCCCAAATCCATGTCGATCAGCTCGATGCGCCGGCGCGCATCTTCCACCGCCGCCGGCACGGCGTGGCTCGCGACCGCCACTCGTCCGCTCGCCGTGTCGAGCAAACTGACGGCCTTGTCGGGAAGCTGCCGGCTCGGAATGTAGCGGCGCGAAAGCCTGACGGCTTCCTCGACGGCGTCCGACTGGATACGCACGCCGTGATGCGCCTCGAGCGCCGGCACGATGCCGCGCATCATGGCGATCGCCGATTCGTCGTCCGGCTCATCGATCCTGACCACCTGGAACCGGCGGCTGAGCGCCGGATCGCGCTCGAAATATTTCTTGTATTCGGCCCAGGTCGTGGCGGCGACCGTCCTCAGTTCGCCTCTGGCGAGCGCCGGCTTCAGAAGATTGGCCGCATCGTTCTGCCCGGCCGCGCCGCCCGCCCCGATCATGGTATGCGCTTCGTCGATGAACAGGATCACCGGCTTGGGCGAGGCCTTGACGGCATCGATGATGCCCTTCAGCCGGTTCTCGAATTCGCCCTTCACGCCGGCGCCGGCCTGCAGCAGGCCGAGGTCGAGCGTCCGGAGTTCCACGTCGCGGAGCGCCGGCGGCACGTCGCCAGCGACGATCTTCAGCGCGAAGCCTTCCACCACAGCCGTCTTGCCGACCCCGGCCTCGCCCGTCAGGATCGGGTTGTTCTGCCGGCGGCGGGTCAATATGTCGACGATCTGCCGCGTCTCCGCGTCGCGCCCGAGCACGGCGTCGATCTTGCCCTCGCGCGCCCGCGCGGTGAGGTCTATCGTGTACTGGTCGAGCGGACCGCCCGGCGCCCTGGGACGGGCTGCTTCGCCTCCCTGCGCGGACCCACCCGACGCCGCCGCGCCTCCCGCCTCGCCGCTGTTCGCGACGATATCGGCAAAGGACGAAGTCAGCGTCTCGACGTTGATCTTGCCGAACTGCGCGGAAGCGTCGCGCGCGACCGAGGCCAGCGTGTTGTCGGCGAGCAGCGCGATGATGACGTGCCCGGAGCGGACGGAGGCTTCGCCGAATTGCAGCGACGCGGTCATCCAGGCTTCGCTTATCAGTTTCTCCAGATTCGGCGACAGCACCGGCGCACGGCTGTTGCCCCTCTTGAAGCGGTCTAGTACCCGCGTCAGGTCGGCGGCGACGCGATCGGGTTCGACCTCGAACCGGGAGAAGATCGCAGCGACGTCGCCGTCGACGCCCTCGATCAATTTCGACAGGTAGTGCTCGATTTCGACTTCATAGTTCGTCCGGGAAAACGTCAGCCCGACCGCGGTCTCCAGCGCCGACCGGCACTGAGGGCCAAGCTTGCCGACGAGCGATTTGATATCGAGCTTTGCCATGCCCCCAAGCCTGTAAGAACGCCGCCAAAACGGCTTATTGCCGCAAAACCGGCGGTTCCGCCGGAGCCCAATTGCAACGTCGATTTTTCTTCGACGTTAGTTTCCGCGCATCGGCTAGTCCATCGGAAAATGGACCACGGTTAGAGACCCACCGACCCTGCGGTCGAAAAATTTCCAACTGTGGTTGACGCCTTCTTGCGCTTTCTCCCGTTCACCGGGGTGACGGCTCGCACCGCGCCCGGAACCTCATTTTAATCCATCGAGTCCGGGCGGTCCCGGAGCATCGGTCGCGCTAGCTGCGCAACGCTTCCTTGATGCTGTTGAGGTATGGCGACACCCCCGACGTCCAGTCCTCCATGTAGATGCCTTCATGGAACCCCGTGGCGCCGCTGCCGATACCAAGCCCGCCGACAGGAGCGCCCATATTGCCCTTCACCCATTTCGCGCTTCGCAGCCATCATGGGGCGCTACGGCCACGCAAGCCGTGACGCAATCCCATTCCGAACCAATCCTGTTCCGGTAACGAGGCTGCTTGGGAACCATCAGGAGACTAATCGCATGAGTTCCGTAACGTCAATCAAAACCGTCGTGAACGACAAGATTCAGGCTTGCGCTGAACTCGGCTAGCCGGCGGCCTGTACACTCCGATAGCCGATCGCCAGGCAGGTCAGGTCGTCGTGCTGGGGAGCGCCGGCGGCAAAGGCATGGACATCTTCGAAAACGCCTTCGATGAGCCCGTGTGCATCGAGAGGCGCGCGCGCCGCGACGGAGGCGTGGAGCCTGTCGTCCTCGAACAGGTCGCCGCGCGGATCGTGGGCTTCCGTGATGCCGTCCGTGAAGAGCAGAAGCCGGTCGCCTGCATTTAGCCGCGCGGTACGGGTCTCGCAATCCGCCGGCGACACGACCCCGAGCGCGATGCCGCCGGACGGCAGCGCCTCGACGGTCCCGTCCCGGCGCTGGACCAGCGGCGGATTGTGTCCGCAATTGCAATAGGCGAGGCTGCCATCCCTGAGGTCGAGGATCGCGCCGAAGAAGGTGGCGAACATGGAGGCTGAGTTCTCCATCTCCAGGAGCCCATTGGCGCGTTCGACCGCTTCGGCGATCTTTTCCGGTGCCGATTCGCGCAACGTCATGCGCAGCGTCGTCTGGCAGACGGCCATGAACAAAGCGGCGGGCACACCCTTGCCGGACACATCGCCTATGGTCACCACCAGCCGGTCCGCGTCGAGAAAGAAGGCGTCGTAGAAGTCGCCGCCGACCTCTCGCGCCGGCTGCATCGCCGCGAAGAAGTCGAACCGTCCTTCCCGGTCCTTGGGAAGAGGATCGGGGAGCATGGCGCGCTGGATCGCCGTCGCGCCGGCCAGTTCCTCGCGCTGGCGCTGTCTCAATGCGATCTGCTCGGCCATGCGGCGGAAGGTCTCGGCGAAATTCGCCAGTTCGGCCGAAGGGTTGTTGAGGCTGTCAAAGACGCTTTGATCGAAGGTTTCGTTTTCGAGCGCGGCCAACGCGTCGGTATAGGCGCCGATCGCCGAGTTCATCGATTTGAGCTGGCCGCCGAGCCGGCCGACCACATGGCGCAGGACGGACGGGCTCTCGTCGGCCAGGCGATTGAAGATTTCCTTGCCGACGCTGAGGAAGCGCACCCGATCGAGGGCGCGGATGGTGGCCGTACGCGGCAGGCCGGCGATGACGCCGATCTCGCCGAGCAGCGCCGGCGCCTCGACGCGGGCGAGGCGGATTTCGCCCGAAACCGTTTCCGACACGACCTCCGCCGTTCCCTCCGTCAGCAGGATCGCGGCATCGCTGGCTCCGCCCTGCCGCAGAAGGACCATGCCCGCCTCGGCATCTCCTGGAACCGCTTCCGCCATAAGCCTGCGGAAGGCCGCTTCCGGCAGGCCACTGATGAGCGGATGCGACCGGAGAAGCGATGGAATATCGCCTGCCGGCGAGATGCGAGGCGGCATCGACATGCTCCCTGGAGAATGCTCCGCCTCCGGCAGGTGGCGGCTTCGCAACATGCGACCAGATCACGCTTTGCGTTTCAAGGCAAAAGGGCGAGCGCCAGGCGCAAGGGCAAGCCTTTCGCGCCGCGCCCGTCGAGCGGATCGCGCGGCAAGCCCTTGAAAGGAGCATAAAAAAACTCCCGGAGCAGGGCTCGCGGGAGTTTTTTATCGTTGGTTGCGGGGGCAGGATTTGAACCTGCGACCTTCAGGTTATGAGCCTGACGAGCTACCGGGCTGCTCCACCCCGCGCCACCGGATGCGTAGGCCTGAGCCTACGGAATTCTCTGTCCCTCAAATGCAAAGAGCCGCTGGAAAGCGGCCCTCGCCGCCAAATGGCGGACGATCGAAAAGAGAAGATGAAACATGCGCTTGGCAGACCTGGCAGCGACCTACTCTCCCGCGTCTTGAGACGAAGTACCATCAGCGCTGGGGCGTTTCACGGCCGAGTTCGGAATGGGATCGGGTGCAGCCACCCCGCAATAACCACCAGGTCAGCAAAGGGCATGTTTTTCGAGAAGCTGTTCTTGATTTCGGAGCAAAGCTCCGCAAGCGCGACTGCGCGTCGCCGGCCATCCGGCGCTCTCGCGGAGCATAGACCCTAAGGGCCGCTCATGCGCGAGCGCAATGGATGGGCATTGGCAAATGAGAATGATCAAGCCAATCGAGCTATTAGTACCGGTAAGCTTCACGCCTTACAGCGCTTCCACACCCGGCCTATCAACGTGGTCGTCTACCACGACTCTCAGGGAATGCTCGTTTTGAGGTTAGTTTCCCGCTTAGATGCCTTCAGCGGTTATCTATTCCGGATTTAGCTACCCTGCTATGCGGCTGGCGCCACAACAGGTCCACCAGAGATCCGTCCATCCCGGTCCTCTCGTACTAGGGACAGATCCTCTCAACATTCCTACACCCACGGCAGATAGGGACCGAACTGTCTCACGACGTTCTGAACCCAACTCACGTACCGCTTTAAATGGCGAACAGCCATACCCTTGGGACCTGCTCCAGCCCCAGGATGCGATGAGTCGACATCGAGGTGCCAAACAACCCCGTCGATATGGACTCTTGGGGGTCATCAGCCTGTTATCCCCGGCGTACCTTTTATCCGTTGAGCGATGGCCCTTCCACGCGGGACCACCGGATCACTATGACCGTCTTTCGACTCTGCTCGACTTGTCAGTCTCGCAGTCAGGCAGGCTTATGCCATTGCACTCAGCGAACGATTTCCGACCGTTCTGAGCCTACCATCGCGCGCCTCCGTTACTCTTTAGGAGGCGACCGCCCCAGTCAAACTACCCACCATACACTGTCCCGGACCCGGATGACGGGCCGCGGTTAGACATCCATAACGATAAGGGTGGTATTTCAAGGGTGACTCCACCAAGGCTGGCGCCCTGGCTTCAAAGTCTACCACCTATCCTACACATGCCGATACGAATGCCAGTGTAAAGCTATAGTAAAGGTGCACGGGGTCTTTCCGTCTAACCGCAGGAACCCCGCATCTTCACGGGGAATTCAATTTCACTGAGTCTCTGCTGGAGACAGCGGGGAAGTCGTTACGCCATTCGTGCAGGTCGGAACTTACCCGACAAGGAATTTCGCTACCTTAGGACCGTTATAGTTACGGCCGCCGTTTACCGGGGCTTCGATTCAAAGCTTGCACCTCTCCTCTTAACCTTCCGGCACCGGGCAGGCGTCAGACCCTATACGTCGTCTTGCGACTTCGCAGAGCCCTGTGTTTTTGATAAACAGTCGCTACCCCCTGGTCTGTGCCACCCCCCTCCGGTTGCCCGAAGAAGGGTCACGCTTATCCCGAAGTTACGCGTGCAATTTGCCGAGTTCCTTCAGCAGAGTTCTCTCAAGCGCCTTGGTATTCTCTACCAGTCCACCAGTGTCGGTTTAGGGTACGGACTATAAGGAGGAGCTATTTCCTGGGACCGCTTCGCTGCCAGCTCAATCCGATAAGGACTGACAACACACGCGATCCGTCACTACCTCCAGGCTCACGAATATTAACGTGATTCCCATCGACTACGCCTTTCGGCCTCGCCTTAGGGGCCGGCTAACCCTGCTCAGATTAACTTTAAGCAGGAACCCTTGGACTTACGGCGAGCGGGTCTCTCACCCGCTTTATCGTTACTCATGTCAGCATTCGCACTTCCGATACCTCCACCGGCCCTCACGGGTCCGGCTTCACAGGCTTACGGAACGCTCCGCTACCGCGCATCTTGCGATGCACCCAAAGCTTCGGTGTATGGCTTTAGCCCCGTTACATTTTCGGCGCAAAGACCCTTATTTAGACCAGTGAGCTGTTACGCTTTCTT
>Ga0209963_1000123_pt1:97500-301682 | contig 301682 bp, 287 predicted proteins | sample ThiBio_1000_biof_2_FD_183957 | JGI IMG/M metagenome (GOLD analysis project Ga0209963, IMG submission 183957) | Wastewater bioreactor microbial communities from Cape Town, South Africa - Thiocy_cont_1000_biof (SPAdes) | ecosystem: Engineered > Bioreactor > Thiocyanate-remediating >...
CGTTTACGACCACACGCGCCATCTCCTCACGATCGCGCTCGACGACCACCAGCAATACGTGCCCGCCGACGAGCCCGCGCCGGACCCCGAGATCGCCACGGCTTTCGACGATTCGCCGCCGGTCAGCGTGCGCGGCGATCTCCCGACGATCTATGACGGCATCTACCGCACCGCCTACTCCTACGGCATGAGCGGAACGATGACGAAACAGCTCATCAAGCTTCTTGCGTCCGATGTCGACTTCCAGTCGCGCCTGTCGCCCGCCGACCGCATCACGGTGCTGTTCTCGCAGCCGGACGAGGACGGCGACGCCTCCGACGATTCGGAACTTCTCTACGCCAGCGCGACATTCGGCGGCGCCACGCACACCTACTATCGCTACCAGATGAAGGACGGCTCGATCGACTATTTCGACCAGGATGGCCGCAGCGCCCGGCAGTTCCTGTTCCGTAACCCCGTTCCGGGCGTTTCCCGCATCAGCCGCGGCTTCGGCATGGAGCGCCATCCGATCCTTGGCATCATGCGCATGCACACCGGCGTCGACTATGCGACGCCGCGCGGCACGCCGATCCTGGCCGCCGGCAACGGCGTCGTCGAGAAATCGGGCTGGGCGTCGGGCTACGGCAAGGAGACCGAGATCCGTCATGCCAACGGCTACGAGACCGTCTACGCGCACCAGAGCGCCTTCGCCTCCGGTATGGAGCCCGGCGTCCATATCCGCCAGGGCCAGGTGATCGGCTATGTCGGCTCGACCGGCTTGTCGACGGGGCCGCACGTCCACTTCGAGATCAGGATCAATGGTCGGCCGGTCGACCCGCTGCGCGTCCGCCTGCCGGTCGGCCACACGCTCAAGGACAAGGACCTCGTCGCCTTCAAAAAGGAGCGCGACCGCATCGACGCGCTGCTGAAGGAAGAGAACAACGGTTCGATGAAGGTGGCCAGCCAGTCATAAGGGCAAGCCGCCATTGCGGCTGCGCGCCGCGGCCGCCTTGTCAATCGATGAACTGCACCCAGACCCCGGGGCTGACCATCTTGGCCAATTCCTGCGCGTCCCAGTTGGTCAGCCTGACGCAGCCATGCGAACTGGTCTTGCCGATCTGGTCCGGGTCGGGTGTGCCGTGGATGCCGTAGGTCGGCTTGGAAAGCGCGATCCACACCGAGCCGACGGGGCCGTTCGGACCGGGCGGAATGGTGAGCACCTTGTCGTTTTTGCCCTGCTTGAAATTGATCTTCGGGTTGTAGGTGTAGGTCGGATCGAACGTCACGCTCACGACCTTCACCGTTCCCGAGGGCGAAGGCGTGTCGGTCGAGCCGATGGTGGCGGGATAGGAGGCGATCAGCTTGCCGTCGGCGTCATAGGCGAACACTTCGCTGAGCTTCTTGTTGGCGACGATGCGGGCCACGGTGCCTTTCACCGGCTCGCCGACATTGGCCACCCGGATCACCGTCCCGGCGCGGTTGAAATTGGCGCCGGGGTTGAGCCGCTTCAGGTACTCCTCGTCCATGTGGAAGCGCTCGGCGAGCATCTCCGCAACAGAAGCGTAGCCGAGGCGATCGAGTTTCGCCTTGGCGCTGTAGTCGGACGGGACCGAGGCGATATAGGGTCCGGCGGCGTCCTCATTGGTGATTGTGTAGTTCTTGAAGGCCGGTCCGCCCGTCGATTCGAGCGCTTGCTTGATGGCCTGGGCATGGACGGTATCGAGTTCGTGCCCGGTGATCTCCTTGTAAGCGTCTAGCGCCTTGCGCACATTGCCGCCGAACCTTCCGTCGATGACCCCGGGCGAGGCTCCGGCGCGGTCGAGCGCGATCTGCAGCTGGGCGACGGCTTCCGTCGAGATGATCGGGCCGAGCGCCGGCGCGGATTGCACGAAGGGATCATGCTGGACCGGCGGCTGCGCCTCTTCCAGGCCAGGCGCGACCGCGTCCGGGCGGGTCGGCTCGGGCTCCTGCGAGGCCATCCGCGACTCGCCCTTGGGCTCCGCGTTCCGCTGGTCGTCCGCGCGGGCGGCGGGAGCCTTCTCGTAGACACCCGGCGCGGTCTGCTGGAAACGCTCCGCCGGGCGCGACGCCTCGACGGGCGGCGCCGGCCGCCGCGTTACCGGCCGGTCATAGCGTGGCCTGGAACGATCATCGGGCACGACGCCATATTCATCGTCGTAATAGCCGTCATCGTCATCCGGCCGCGCCTGATAACCATCGTCGCCATAGCGGCGCACGTCGCCCTCGACGACACCCCGGCCGTAGCCCGCGCGCGGCCGATGGCGCGGCGGCACCACGTCGATCACCTGTCCGGTATAGGCGTCGACGATCACCTGACGCCCGAAATCGTCGTAGTAGACCTCCACCTGACGGGCCTGCGCCAACTGCACGCCCTTTTTTGACGGCGTGGCGCCGGCATTCATCGCGCCGTCGGCCACGGCCGAGGCCAGCGCCGGACTGCCGGCGCCCGTCAGCGCCACAAGGCAGAGTGCAAGAACGGGTTTCCTGACGTTCATCCGCTAAGAACTCCCAAGCCGATATCCGGTTGCATGGGCGCTTCGCCGTGCCTCGGAGCCGACTACTATTACCTGCAGGATGAACCGGGCATGAAAATGACAGCGATGTGGCGATTCGGCTCTCTCCGACAGCCGGCATCATGGAAGCCATCGAATGGCTCTCCGTCGCGGCTCAGGCCGCCGACGGATACGCACCCCCGTCGTCCGGCGCCGGCCCCGCGGCAGGCGGCGGTGCGGTCGGATCCTTCAGCACGGCATCCACGATGCCGCGCGCGATCTCGCGCTCGCCCATGATGACGACCGCCGCTCCAAGACCGCTAAGATGCTCGACCTCGGCATCCGAATGCGCGCGAGCGATGATGCTGATGGTCGGGTTGGCGGCGCGCGCCCGCAGGATGACATGGCCGGCTTCGAAGGCGTTGGGAATGGCAAGGATGACCCGGCGGGCCGTCTCCGGGCTGGCGGCCGCGAATATCTCCGCCCGCGCCGCATTGCCGCCGATCGCCTCTATGCCTTCGGCATTCAGCCGTTCCAGGACCTTGTCGCCGTCCTCCACCACCAGAAACGGAATTCCGGCCTCCGCAAGCGACCGTCCGACCAGGCTGCCGACCCGCCCGTATCCGACCAGGATGGTGTGGCCGACAAGAGACGTCTTGCCCGGCTGGTCGTCCGCCTGCGCGCCGGCGCCGGAAATTTCGGCCTCCTCCTGCAAACCCGGGAACTGCGCCTCGCCGTCGGCGCGGTGCGTACGCCGCTCCAGGCGGGCCTGGAGAAGGTCGACCGCCGCGAACAGCAGCGGATTGATGACGATCGAGAGGATCGAACCGGCTAGGATGAGATCGCGACCCTGTTCGGGAAGAAGTTTCAGCCCGACGCCGAGTTCGGCGAGGATGAAGGAGAACTCCCCGATCTGCGCTAGGCTCGCCGAGATGACGAGCGCCGTTCCGGTAGGATGCCGGAAGGCGCGCACGATGATAAAAGCGGCGATCGACTTGCCGAAAATGATGATGAGGAGCGTCCCCAGGATCGGCCAGCCATCGTGGAACAGGCTGAGCGGATTGAACAGCATCCCCACCGAAACGAAGAACAGCACGGAGAAGGCGTCGCGGAGCGGCAGCGTTTCCTCGGCGGCGCGATGGCTGAGCTCGGATTCGCTCATGATCATGCCGGCGAAGAAGGCGCCGAGCGCCAGCGACACGCCGAAGAGCTGGGCCGCACCGAAGGCTACGCCAAGCGCCAGCGCGAGCACCGCCAGGCGGAAAAGCTCGCGCGAGCCGGTATGGGCGATATAGTGCAATATCCATGGAATGACCCGCCGGCCGACCACGAGCATGATGATGACGAAGGCCGCGATCTTCGCCAACGTCACGCCGAGCACGCCCCAGACGCCGAGGTCGAATTGCAGGGCGAGCGGGCCGCTTGCGGCAGCTGTTTCGGCGGCGTCGCCATTCCCCCCGAGAACGCCGGCGAGCGCCGGCAGGAGCACCAGCGCCAGCACCATCGCTATGTCTTCGACGATCAGCCAGCCGACGGCGATCCGGCCGCGTTCGGTCTCGGTCAGCCGCCGTTCCTGCATGGCGCGCAGCAGCACGACGGTGCTGGCGCAGGAAAGCGCCAGACCGAATACGACCATGGCGCCGGGCGGCCAGCCCAGCATCCAGGCAAGGCCCGCCCCGAGCGCAGTCGCCACGATGATCTGCGCGACCGCGCCGGGCAGGGCGATGGCGCGGACGGAAAGCAGGTCCTTGAGCGAGAAATGCAGCCCGACGCCGAACATGAGCAGGATGACGCCCAGTTCCGCGAGTTCGAGCGCCAGATGCTGGTCGGCGACGAAGCCCGGCGTGCGCGGGCCGACTAGGACGCCCGCAACGAGGTAGCCGACCAGGCTCGGGATGCGGAACCGGTTCGCGATGGCCCCGAAGACGAACGCCAGCCCCAGACCTGCAACGAGGGTCGCGATGAGCGGCGTTTCATGAGGCATCGGCGCGGGCAGACCTTGGTTGTGGAAAATACGTGGCGTGCGCGCCCAATATCGTGGCTGGACGCCTGTCAGGCAAGCATGATGAGCTCGTCATCCTGCCTTATGCCTTTGGCGGGCCGCCGCGCTGGCGCGTGCCGCCTCGGCGGATCGGCGAACGATTTCCGAAATCTGCAGAAGCTGCCGCGCAAGCGGGCTGGTCTTCCGCCAGATCATGCCGATCGTCCGCGACGGAGGGGCGTTCCTGAAATGGGCGATCGACACCGCTGCCGAGCGCGTCTCCACCGGCACCGCCATTTCCGGGATCAGCGTCACGCCGATGCCGGCGCCGACCATCTGCACCAGCGTCGACAGCGAACTGCCGTCGAGAAGCTCTCGCGGCCGCGCCGACGGCAGCTTGCAGAAGGACAAGGCCTGCTCGCGGAAACAGTGCCCTTCTTCCAGAAGCAGAAGCTTCATCTCGCGCAGCGCTTCCGGCCCCGGAACGGGCTTGCCCCGGTCGGCGCCCGGCCGCACCAGCACGAACTCCTCCACCAGCAGCGCCACCTCCGTCAGCGACGGTTCGGATACCGGCAGCGCGACGACCGCCGTATCGAGCCGGCCCTCCGACAGTTCCTGGATCAGCCTCTGTGTCAGCGTCTCGCGCACATGGATGTCGAGGCCGGGGTGGAGGCGCGTGAGATCGCTGACGATCGCCGGCAGGAGGTAAGGTCCGATGGTCGGGATGACGCCGATCCTGAGCCGCCCGACCGGCCGCTCCTGGGACGAGCGGGCGAGGTCGGCGAGCTCGTCGACCGAGCGCAGGATATCGCGGACGCGAAGCGCGAATTCCTGGCCGAGATCGGTCAACGCGACCTGCCGCGCGCCGCGCTCGAAGAGGCCCGAGCCAAGGGATTCCTCCAGTTCCCTGATCTGCACCGACATCGCCGGCTGCGAGATCGCGCAGGCTTCGGCCGCCCGGCCGAAATGCCTGTGCTGCGCCAGCGCCTCGAAATAGCGAAGCTGCTTGAGGGTCACGTTTTTCATAAGTTGATCTTATCGCGGTCATTAAAACTTCCAAATCAAAATAATGACGCGATCCTGTTATTGGTTTGGGCGACCCACCTGACAGGAAGGAAACAACCATGGACGCCAAGGTCGAAAAAGAGGGCAAATGCCCATTCACCAGCCACGGGCACAGGAACCGCGACTGGTGGCCGGAGACGCTGGATGTCCAGGTCCTCCACGCCAATTCCAGATTGTCGGACCCGATGGGCGAGGCTTTCGACTATGTGAAGGAATTCGAGAACCTCGACCTCGACGCCGTCATCGGGGATCTGAAGGCGCTGATGACGGATTCGCAGGACTGGTGGCCGGCGGATTTCGGCCACTATGGCGGTCTCTTCGTCCGCCTGGCATGGCACAGCGCCGGCACCTATCGCATCACCGACGGCCGCGGCGGCGCGGGCGGCGGCCAGCAGCGTTTCGCGCCGCTCAATTCCTGGCCGGACAACGTCCTTCTCGACAGGGCACGCCGGCTGCTCTGGCCGATCAAGCAGAAATACGGCCGCAAGATCTCCTGGGCCGATCTCTACGTTCTCGTCGGCAACGTCGCGCTCGAATCGATGGGCTTCAAGACCTTCGGCTTTGCCGGCGGCCGCCGCGACGAGTGGGAGCCGCAGGAGCTTTATTGGGGCCCCGAGGGCACCTGGCTCGGCGACGAGCGCTATAGCGGCGAACGCCAGCTCGCCGAGCCGCTCGGCGCGGTGCAGATGGGCCTCATCTACGTCAATCCGGAAGGCCCGAACGGCAAGCCGGATCCCGCCGCCGCGGCCAAGGACATCCGCGAGACCTTCTTCCGCATGGCCATGAACGACGAGGAAACCGTGGCGCTGATCGCCGGCGGCCACACCTTCGGCAAGACGCACGGCGCGGGCGATCCCTCCTTCGTCGGTCCGGGACCGGAAGGCGCCGCGATCGAGGACCAGGGCCTGGGCTGGAAGAGCAAGCACGGCACCGGCATGGGCGGCGACACGATCGGCAGCGGCCTGGAAGTGACCTGGTCGCAGACGCCGACGCAGTGGAGCAATAATTTCTTCGACAATCTGTTCCGCTACGAATGGGAACTGACGAAGAGCCCGGCGGGCGCGTGGCAATGGGTGGCGAAAGACGCCCCCGAGAACGTGCCTCTTGCGCACGACAAATCGAGGAAGCAGCGGCCGACCATGCTGACGACCGACCTGTCGCTTCGCTTCGATCCGATCTACGGGCCGATCTCGCGGCGATACTACGAGCACCCGGACCAGTTCGCCGACGCCTTCGCCCGCGCCTGGTTCAAGCTCACCCACCGCGACATGGGTCCGAAAGTCCGCTATCGCGGGCCGCTCGTGCCCAAGGAGACGCTGATCTGGCAGGACCCGATCCCGGCGGTCGACCATGAACTGGTCAACGACAGGGATATCGGCGATCTGAAGGCTAAGATCCTGGCGTCGGGCCTTACGGTTCCCGAGCTGGTCTCCACGGCATGGGCGTCGGCCTCGACCTTCCGCGGCTCCGACAAGCGCGGCGGCGCCAATGGCGCGCGCATCCGGCTTGCCCCGCAGAAGGACTGGGAAGTGAACCAGCCCGCGCAACTGCAGAAAGTGCTCTCCAAGCTGGAGGCCATCCGCGACCAGTTCAACGCTTCGGCCGGCGGCAGCAAGAAGATATCGCTTGCCGACCTGATCGTCCTCGGCGGTACGGCCGCGGTCGAGAAAGCGGCGAAGGATGCTGGCGTCGAGGTCAAGGCGCCCTTCATGCCGGGCCGCATGGATGCCTCGCAGGAGGGGACGGATGTCGAATCCTTCGCGCCGATCGAGCCGCGCGCCGATGCCTTCCGCAACTATATCGGCCCGAAGCAGCAGTTCATGGCGCCCGAAGAGGCGATGGTCGACAAGGCGCAGCTCCTGAAGCTGACCGGACCGGAGATGACGGTGCTGATCGGAGGATTGCGCGTGCTCGGCGCCAATGCCGGCGGATCGAAGCACGGCGTCTTCACGAAGGAGCCGGGCAAGCTGACGAACGACTTCTTCGTCAACCTGCTCACCATGGCGAACGAGTGGGTGTCGGCGGGGGACGGCGTCTATGAAGGCCGCGACCGCAAGACGGGCGATCTGAGATGGACGGCGACCCGCGTCGACCTGATCTTCGGCTCGCACTCGCAGCTCCGCGCATTCGCCGAGGTCTATGGCTGCGCCGATTCGAAGGAAAAGTTCGCCAGGGATTTCGTGGCGGCCTGGACCAAGGTGATGAACGCCGACCGCTTCGACCTGCACGGGTGAACGCAACCGCAGGAAGGCGATCTTCCTGGAGGCACGAGACCTGCCTCCAGGCGATGCGCGGTCCCCTTTTCGTCCGCTTCGCGGACGCCTCTCCCCCCACTCCATGGGGGCGAGGTATCGCGACGGAGACGGGAACCTCAAGGCAGCGATAAAAAACGTCCCTCCGGCCAGTCGCCGGAGGGGCGTTTCCGTTGACAGCGGAATGGGGCTTACGCCGCCTCTTCCGTCTCGACCGCTTCGGCCTTCTTGCCGGCGGGCGTGGCCCGCGAGCGGAAGTTCAGCCGGTCGGAGCCGGCGGTGACGACGACCGTCGAGTTGTCCTTGATGTCGCCCATCAGGATCTTCTCGGCGAGCGGGTCCTGCAGTTCCTTCTGCATCACCCGCTTGAGCGGCCGTGCGCCATAGGCCGGATCGTAGCCCTTGTCGGCCAGCCAGTTGATGGCGGTCTCGTCGAGATCGAGCGTGATCTTGCGGTCGGCGAGCAACTTCTCCAGCCGCTTGAGCTGGATTTCGACGATCTTGTCCATGTCCTGCCGGCGCAGCCGGTGGAACAGGATCACCTCGTCGATGCGGTTCAGGAACTCCGGCCGGAACGACGCCCGCACCACCGCCATCACCTCGTCGCGCACCTTGTCGACATCCTCGTTCTCGCCGAGATTGACGAGGTACTCGGCGCCGAGATTGGACGTCATGATGATCAGCGTGTTGCGGAAATCGACCGTGCGGCCCTGGCCGTCGGTCAGGCGGCCGTCGTCCAGCACCTGCAGCAGCACGTTGAACACGTCCGGATGCGCCTTCTCGATCTCGTCGAACAGGATGACCTGGTAGGGGCGCCGCCGCACCGCTTCGGTAAGCACGCCGCCTTCCTCGTAGCCGACATAGCCGGGAGGCGCGCCGATCAGCCGCGCGACCGAATGCTTCTCCATGAACTCCGACATGTCGATGCGCACCATGGCGCTCTCGTCGTCGAACAGGAAGCCCGCCAGCGCCTTGGTGAGCTCGGTCTTGCCGACCCCGGTGGGGCCGAGGAACATGAACGAGCCGATCGGCCGGTTCGGGTCCTGAAGCCCGGCGCGGGCGCGCCGCACGGCCTTGGAAACAGCCTGCACCGCCTCGCCCTGGCCGACGACCCGCTTGGCGATCTCGTCCTCCATGCGCAAGAGCTTATCGCGCTCGCCTTCGAGCATCTTGTCGACGGGGATGCCGGTCCAGCGCGAGACGACATGGGCGACGTGGTCGGGCGTCACGGTCTCCTCGACCATCGAGACCTTGCCGTCCTGTGCCTCGGCTTCTTTCAGCTTCTTCTCGAGTTCGGGGATCCTGCCATAGGCAAGTTCGCCGGCGCGTTGGAACTCGCCCTTGCGCTGCGCGATGGCGAGTTCGTTGCGTGCGGCGTCGAGATCCTTCTTGAGATCGGCCGCCTCGCCAAGCTTGGCCTTCTCGGCCTGCCACTTGGCCGTCAGCGCATTGGATTCTTCCTCCAGCCCCGTAAGCTCCTTGTCGAGCCGTTCCAGCCGGTCCTTAGAGGCCTCGTCCTTCTCGACCTTCAGCGCCTCGCGCTCGATCTTGAGCTGCATGATACGGCGGTCGATCTCGTCCAGGGCCTCGGGCTTGGAATCGACCTGCATCCTCAGACGCGAAGCCGCCTCGTCCACGAGGTCGATCGCCTTGTCGGGCAGGAAGCGGTCGGTGATGTAGCGGTTCGACAGCGTCGCCGCCGATACCAGCGCCGAATCGGAGATGCGCACCTTATGGTGCTGCTCGTACTTCTCCTTCAGCCCGCGCAGGATAGAGATCGTATCCTCGACAGTCGGCTCGTTGACGAAGACCGGCTGGAAACGCCGCGCCAGCGCCGCGTCCTTCTCGATATATTTGCGGTATTCGTCGAGCGTGGTCGCGCCGACGCAGTGAAGCTCGCCGCGCGCCAGCGCCGGCTTCAACAGGTTGGAGGCGTCCATCGCCCCGTCGGCCTTGCCGGCGCCGACCAGCGTGTGCATCTCGTCGATGAAGAGAATGATCTCGCCATTCGCGGAGGTGACCTCGGAGAGCACTGCCTTCAGCCGCTCCTCGAACTCGCCGCGATATTTAGCGCCCGCGATGAGCGCGCCCATGTCGAGCGCCATCAGCCGCTTGTCCTTGAGCGATTCGGGCACGTCGCCATTGACGATCCTGAGCGCCAGCCCTTCTGCGATCGCGGTCTTGCCGACGCCGGGCTCTCCGATCAGCACGGGATTGTTCTTGGTGCGCCTGGACAGCACCTGGATGGTACGGCGGATCTCGTCATCGCGGCCGATGACCGGATCGAGCTTGCCGGCGCGTGCATCCGCCGTCAGGTCGCGCGCATATTTCTTCAGCGCGTCGTAGCCTTGCTCGGCGGAGGCCGTATCGGCAGTGCGGCCCTTGCGGATGTCGTTGATGGCGGCATTCAGCGCCTGCGGCGTCACGCCGGCCTTGGCTAGAATTTCCGAAGTCTTCGCCGACTTCTCCATGGCAAGCGCCTGCAGAAGCCGCTCGACCGTCACGAAGCTGTCGCCGGCCTTCTTGGCCAGTTCCTCAGCGGTGGAAAAGACCTTGGCGAGCGGCTGGGCCATGTAAAGCTGGCCGTTGCCGCCCTCGACCCTCGGCATCGCGTTGAGCGCGGCGTCGACGCCCATCTCGACATCGCGAGGCCGCCCGCCCGCGCGCTCGATCAGCGAGGCCGCAAGTCCCTCATCGTCATCGATCAGGGCCTTCAGCACATGCTCGGGCGTGAATTGCTGGTGGTCGCGGTTGAGTGCGTATTGCTGCGCGGACTGGATGAACCCCCGGACGCGCTCGGAATATTTCTCGATATTCATTCCTGTCTCCATTCCCCAATCGGCCCGCTTTGCGGCACCGACCGGTTTCAGATGACGGACTCCCCCGTGCGATGATCGAAATCAAAGGATCGGCGGTATCGTACCGCCGATCGAGGCAAGTCCACTATAGCGCAGATATGGGGAGATGGGGTGCGGCCCTCAAGATGAGGGAGAACGAAATCGCGGAGGGATGAATCAGCCGGGCATCATCCCGGTTTTCGGGCAGGGCGCAGCGATGGCCGAAAGACCGGGGCCCATTCCGTACTCGTCGAAACAGCCGCGAATGCCACGGATGGATTCCGGTCTCGCGTCCGTTCGCTACGCTCCGGCCACGAACCTTGATGACGAACCGAGCCTGCCGCTCCCGCAGCCATCGCCGGATGCAAAAACGGCGGCCAATGGCCGCCGCTCTCAATTCCCTGGCGGAGGAGTAACCTACTCCGCCTTTTCCATCGCACCACCGCTCTCGCCGGAGGGCTGCTCCGCCCCGGAAGCGGCTTCCGAGGACTGGGCGCCATCGGCTCGCGATTCTTCCTCACCATGGCCATTGGGTCTCCGGCGCGGGCGCCGACCGCGCCGTGGCGCCCCGCCCTCTTCGTCCGAAGCAGTCTCGGCCTGGCCGCCATTCGCGCCGCGCTCGCCGCGTCCGCTATCGCCGCCATTGGCGACAGGCCGCGGCTGCTCGCCCTCGCCGCCGCCGTTCTGCTTGTACGCGACCTCGGCCGGCGTGCCTTCGATAACCGGCTGCGGGCCGCTGCCGTCATTGGCATAGGACTGGCGATTCTCGCGGCCGCTATTCACGGGGCCGCCATTCACGGGAATGCCTTCGCCGCGCTCTTCGTCGCCGTCCTCATCCAGGTCGTCGCGATTGTCGCGCACCTGCTGGATAGCCATCTGCGCCTGCGCGGCAGCGATGACGCGGTTGTAGTGTTCGGCGTGCTGGAGATAGTTCTCGGCCATGACGCGGTCGCCCGAGCTCTGCGCGTCGCGGGCAAGCGCGGTGTATTTCTCGGCGATCTGCTGGGCGGAGCCGCGGATCTTGACGTCGGGTCCGTTGCTCTCGTAGCTGCGCGTCAGGGGATTGGGGCCCCTTCGATTATTGTTGTTATTATTATTGTTGTTGTTGTTGCGCCCACGCATGCGCCTGTTCTGCTGTCCTGGCCTCATACCATTCTCTTTTTTGAAAAGTGTTCGGGCATCGGAGAACGCGGATCTCTTACCGTCCGTATCGCGTTGCGTTGTCGGCTTTCAACTGCGCGCAAGGCAGCTGCCACGTGCCATATCCAAAGATCGTTTCATGTCACTTTGCCGGACAATCCCCGCACGACGACAAGGCGTCTTTCACGCAAGAAGGCAGCTTGTTTCAACGGGAACCGAATCGCCTACGGCACTGCCTGCTTCGTCTCATCCGGCCGCCGGAACCTAGCCGCATTCGCCATGAATGCCAAGCGTTTTTTCGCGAGCGCGAAAAGCGGTCAAACCGCCTCGAACATCAGCGCCCGCTCGTTTCCGCCGAGGTCCATCGCGCTTCCTTCAAGGGCGTATCCGGCCGCCTCGAAGATATCCTCGACGTCCTGCCGCTGATCGAAACCGATCTCGACCGCGACTCGGCCATCCTCGTCCAGATGCTTCTTCGCCCCAATCGCGATGCTGCGATAGGCATCGAGCCCATCCATCCCGCCATCGAGCGCCTTCAGCGGATCCTGGTTCCGGACTTCCGGCGCCAACTTTCCGATATCCCTGCTCGGGATATAGGGAGGATTCGATACGATGAGCGAAAATCGGCCTCTCACGGCCCCGAACCAGTTTGACACGATCACGTCGAAACGGTGCTTCACTCCGTTCATATCGGCATTGGCAAGGGCGGTTTCAAGCGCTTCGGCCGAAATATCGGTGCCAAGCGCCGTCGCCTCCCGCACCTGCGAAAGGAGCGCCAGCGCGATCGCCCCGGTCCCGGTGCCAAGATCGAGGATGCGGCAGCGCCGCCCCGCGGCTGCCCGTTCCCTCACAAAAGGCAGGCATAGATCGACCAGCGTTTCCGTATCCGGGCGCGGCTCCAGCGTTTCCGGCGAAAGCCGGAGGTCGAGCCCGTAGAATTCGCGCCTTCCGAGGATGCGGTGCACCGGTTCATGCGCGATGCGGCGGCGAAGAGCGTCCCGAACCGCCATGGCGTCCTCGGCGGCAACTTTACGGGACGGATCGGCGATCGCGTCGGTCCGGGTCGTGTTGGTGAAGTGCTCGACGATCAGCCGCGCATCGAGCGCAGCATTCTCGATGCCGGCCTGCGCCAGCCCGGCGCGCGCTTCGCGATGAAGGAAGCCGAGGCTGGTCATGACAACGCCCCGCTATTCCTCCTGTGGAAGGGCTGGCGTCCCCTCACCCCGCCGATGCCTCAGCCATCAGCTTCGACTGGTGGTCGGCGATAAGCGCGTCGATGATCTCGTCGAGATCGCCTTCCATCACCCGGTCGAGCTTGTAAAGCGTCAGGTTGATACGGTGATCGGTTACCCGCCCCTGCGGGAAATTATAGGTGCGGATGCGTTCGGACCGGTCGCCGGAGCCGACCTGCAGCCGGCGCGCCTCGGAGCGCTCGCCTTCCGCCTTCATGCGTTCCATGTCGTAGAGGCGCGCGCGCAGGATCTGCATGGCCCGCGCCCGGTTCTGGTGCTGCGACTTCTCCGCCTGCACGACCATGATGCCGGTCGGGATGTGCAGGATGCGCACCGCGGTCTCGGTTGTGTTGGCATGCTGGCCGCCGGAGCTGGAGGCGCGCGTCGTGTCGATGCGTATGTCCTCCGGCCTTATCTCGACATCGACTTCCTCGGCCTCCGGCAGGACGGCCACCGTCGCGGCCGAAGTGTGGATGCGACCGCCCGCCTCGGTCTCCGGCACGCGCTGCACGCGGTGCGCGCCCGACTCGAATTTCAGCCGCGCGAAGACGCCCTTCCCGGAAACCGCGGCGATGATCTCCTTGTAGCCGCCGACCTCGCCCTCGCTCGCCGAGACGACTTCGATCCGCCAGCCATGATCGGCGGCGTAGCGCTCGTACATGCGGAAGAGATCGCCGGCGAAGAGCGCCGCCTCGTCGCCGCCCGTACCGGCGCGGATTTCGAGGATGGCGCTCTTGTCGTCGGCTGCGTCCTTGGGCAGGAGCAGGATGCGGATTTCGCCTTTCAGCCGCTCGATCCTGTCCTCCACACCGCCGATCTCGGCCGCCGCAAGCTCGCGCATCTCCACGTCGGAGCCCTTGTCGTCGCGCATGGTTTCGAGATCGGTCAATTCCTTCTCGGAAGCGCGCAATTCCCTGATCTTCGTCGCCAGTTCCTGCAGGTCCGCATATTCGGAGGCGAGCTTGACATAGGTTTCCGGATCGGCGCCGGCCGACATCCGCGCTTCTACGAGGTCGAAGCGCTTGAGCACCTGGTCCATGCGGTCGGCGGGAAGGTCGATCATAGCGGAATATCGTGCTTGCGAGCGAATTCGTCGAGCAGGCCGCGCATATCCGTGCCGCCGTCCGGCTTGCCGAGCAACGCGTCCAGCATCGCCGCGAGCTCGCCGGCCGGCAGCTCGCAAAGCATCGCCTTTACCGGCCCGATCGCCGCAGGCGACATCGAGATCGAGCGGTAGCCGAGGCCGATCAGCGCCATGGCCGAGATCGTGCGCCCGGCAAGCTCGCCGCACAGCGTCACCGGCGTCCCGGCCCTTTTCCCCGCGTCGGCGATCTGTCGTAGCACCCGGAGGAACGGCACGGAAAGCGGATCGAAGCGGTCGGAAAGAAGCGTGTTGCCGCGATCGGCCGCCATGACGAACTGGAAGAGGTCGTTCGAACCAACGGAGACGAAATCGACCGCCTGCATCAGCTCGTCGAGCTGCCACATCAGGGAAGGCACCTCCAGCATCGCCCCGAGCTTCAGGCTCGTCGGCAGATGATGGGCGAAGCGCGAGAGATGCCGGACCTCGCGGTCGATCAGCTCGCGTGCCTGGCGGATCTCGCCGATCTCGGTCACCATCGGGAACATCACGCGCAATTCGCGCCCGCCCGCTGCCTTCAGGAGCGCGCGGATCTGTGTGCGAAGCAGCGCCGGACGGTCCAGCGTCAGCCGGATGGCGCGCCAGCCGAGCGCCGGGTTCTCCTCCGGCTTGGCGCTCTTGAAATAGGGAAGCACCTTGTCGCCGCCGATATCGATCGTGCGGAAGGTCACCGGCTTGTCGCGCGCCACATCGAGTACGTGCCGGTAGAGCTCCTCCTGCTGCTCGGCGCGTGGAAAGGTCGCCGCCACCATGAACTGCAGCTCGGTGCGATAGAGCCCGATCCCGGCCGCACCCGATTCGGCGAGTTGCGGCAGGTCGACGGCAAGCCCGGCATTCATCATCAAATCGACCGCCACGCCGTCCCTGGTGACGGACGGACGGCCACGCAACTCGCGATAGAGTTCCTGTCGCTTGGCGCGGAAGCGCACCTTCTCGGCATAGGCGCCTTCTACATCGGCCTGCGGCCTCAGATGCACGCGGCCGGCATCGCCGTCGACGATGATGGCGTCGCCGTTTTCCGACATCGAGACGGCGCCGGTCACCTGCCCGGCGACGGGTATGGCCATGGCGCGGGCGACGATGACGATATGGCTGGTGATGGCGCCGTCCTCCAGCACCAGTCCGCGCAGCCTCTCGCGGGGATAGTCGAGCAGCTCGGCCGCACCCATGGAGCGCGCCACGATGATGGCGTCCTTCGGCAACGATTCGGCGATCGCCTCCGGCCCGCGTCCCATCAACTGGCGAAGCAGGCGGTTGGCGAGATCGTCGAAATCGCTCATCCGCTCGCGCATGTAGGGGTCGGTCATGTGCATCATGCGCGCGCGCATGTCCGACTGCACCTTCTCGACCGCCGCTTCGGCGGTCAGGCCGTTCCTCACCGCCTCCTCGATGCGCCGCACCCAGCCCTGGTCGTGTGCGAACATGCGGTAGGCTTCGAGCACGGCGCGGTGCTCGCCTTCCGAGGCCACGTCGCGACGCGACAGCATGTCGTCGATCGAGAGCCGGAGCGAACCGAGCGCGCTTTCGAGCCGCCTCACCTCCTCCTCGCTATCCTCATTGAAGAGGTTGGTGACGACGATGCGCGGCTCGTGCAGCACGACATGCCCGAGCCCGATGCCCTCGTTGAAGGCAAGCCCGGTGAAGCTCATCGGCCGGCTGAGGTCGAGGTCGAGCCCGGGTCTGGACAGTCGCGCAAGGTCGCCCGTGGCGATCATCTCGGCGATCACCATGGCCGTCGTCTCGAGCGCTTCGAGCTCGTCCTCGCGGTAGTTGCGCTTGGTACGGTTCTGGACGGTCAATACGCCGAGCGTACGGCCGGCGCGCAGCACCGGCACGCCGAGGAAGGAGTTATAGATCTCCTCCCCCGTCTCCGGCAGATAGGCGAAGGCCGGATGCTTCTGCGCGTCGGTGAGGTTCAACGCCCGCGCGCTCGCCGCGATGGTGCCGACGAGACCTTGCCCGATCTGTAGCTGGGCCCTGTGCACCGCGCTCGGGTTCAGACCTTCCGTCGCGTAGAGCTCAAGGACGGAATCGGCCCTCAGCACGTAGAGCGAGCAGACCTCGGCCACCATGTTGGAGGCGATCTCACGCACGATCCGGTCGAGCCGCTCCTGCGGCTCCAGCGGCTCCGCCATCAACTCGCGCAGGCGGCGCAAGAGCACGCGCGGACCGCCGCCAATGTCTCGCATCATGCGCTTTCTCCAACAATTCCGGCGCGGCGCCAGCCTGCCGCGCCCGCCGCCGGAATCGAAACGAACGGTTCGCCTGTTCTAGGCGATGATTTAATGCTTATCGAGACCGTAAACGGAATGCAAAGTGCGAACCGCAAGTTCCGTATAGGGTCCGTCGATCAGGATCGATATCTTGATCTCCGACGTAGTGATGGCGCGGATGTTGATCGCCTTGTCGGCGAGCGCCTTGAAGGCGGTCGCCGCCACGCCCGCATGGCTCCGCATGCCGATACCGATGACGGAAACCTTGGACATTCCGTCATCATGCTGGATGGCGTCGAAGCCGACCGTCTGGCGCACCTTCTCCAGGACGGCGAGCGCCCGGTCGACATCGGCGGAAGGCACCGTGAAGGTCATGTCCGTGCGGGAGCCGTCCTCCGAGATGTTCTGCACGATCATGTCGACATTGATGCCGGCCTCGGCCAGCGGCCCGAAGATGCCCGCCGCCACACCGGGCCGGTCGGCGACGCGCCTCAGCGAGATCTGCGCCTCGTCCTTGGCGTAGGCGATACCGGTGACGACCTGCTGTTCCACGATTTCATCCTCATCGCAAATGAGCGTTCCGGGCGGGTTGACAGGATCGCCCATGCCGGGCGCGTCCGGGTCATCGAATGACGAGCGCACGAAGGTACGCACCTTGTGAACCATGGCAAGCTCGACCGAGCGCACCTGCAGAACCTTGGCGCCGAGCGAGGCCATTTCGAGCATCTCCTCGAACGCCACTTTTGCCAGCCGCCGCGCCTTCGGCTCGATGCGCGGATCGGTCGTATAGACGCCGTCCACATCCGTATAGATGTCGCAGCGGTCCGCCTTGACGGCCGCCGCGATGGCGACCGCGCTGGTGTCCGAGCCGCCACGGCCGAGGGTTGCGATACGGTTGTCCGGCGCCAGCCCCTGGAAGCCGGCGATGACCGCGACCTGCCCCTCACCGAAGCGCTTGACAAGAAACGAGCCGTCGATCTCCTGGATGCGCGCGGCGCCGTGCGCATTGTCGGTGCGGATCGGGATCTGCCAGCCCTGCCAGGAACGCGCATGGATGCCCATCGATTGCAGCGCGATGGCAAGCAGGCCGGACGTGACCTGTTCGCCGGATGCCACCACCGCGTCGTATTCGCGCGCGTCGAAGAAGGGCGAATTGGCGCCCGAGACCTTGGGCATGCCCTGCACCCAGCCGACGAGCTCGTTGGTCTTGCCGGACATGGCGGAGACCACGACCGCCACCTCATGGCCGGCGTCGACCTCGCGTTTGACGTGCCGCGCCACATTGTGGATGCGGTCGAGGTCGGCGACGGACGTTCCGCCGAACTTCATCACGATGCGCGCCATGGGTGGAAGAACGCTTTCTACAAGCTGAAAAGGCTTCGACAGCCCGCCGGGGCCGTCCCGGAGTTTCAAGGGAAGGCGCCCCGGGATGCCGAGGCGCGAAATTCGCCGGTTCCATAGCCAAATCGTCCGCGCTTCGCAAGCGAAGGCGTGGACGCAGACGGCATTCAAGGCAACCGCGCCGTCATCCCGGTTTCCAGATAGCGCGAAGCGATAGCTGGAAGACCGGGACCCATTCCGTAGCCATTGCGGAGGCTTGGTCACAACGGAATGGATTCCGGTCTTTTGGCCGTTCGCTACGCTCCGGCCGCAAACCGGAATGACTCACGCTTAGGTAGCGCCATCGTGCTCAATCATTCCCCACCAGCACGATGCTTTCCGGGTCGAGATGAACGGCGACATCCGCGCCAACGGCATGCGGCCTGTTCACGTCGGCGGCGGTGGCGAAAATCTCGGTCTTGGGCGAAACGGTCGCCACCATGTATTCCATGTGGTCGCCGAGATAGGCGGCCTTGGTCACCTGCCCCTCGATTCCGCCCCTCCCGGCCGATCCGGCCGTCAACCGCACCGAGTGCGGGCGCACGGCGAGCGCCGCCGGTCCCGGCGCGATACCGCGATGCGGGAGATCGAGGGACAACGGTCCCACGCTTACCTTCGCCGTCTCGCTGTGATGCTCGCCCACCGTCGCCTCGAGCAGGTTGGCGTCGCCCATGAAATCGGCGACGAAGCGGCTGGCCGGCGCGTTATAGAGCTCGCGCGGCGTGCCGTCCTGGGCAACCCGCGCCGAGCGCATGACGATGATGCGGTCCGACACCGCCAGCGCCTCCTCCTGGTCGTGCGTGACGTAGACGACGGTGAGCGACAGATCCTGCTGCAACCCGCGGATCTCGTCGCGCACGCGGCGCCTGAGCTTGGCGTCGAGATTGGAAAGCGGCTCGTCGAAGAGCAGCACCTTCGGCTCGAGCACGATGGCGCGCGCCACAGCGACGCGCTGCTGCTGGCCGCCGGAAAGCTCGCTCGGCTGGCGCTTCTCGTAGCCGGAGAGGCCCACCAGCGCCAGCTTTTCCGCTGCGCGCGCCGCGGCGTCGGCCTTCTTCAACCCCATAGCGCGCAGCCCGTAGGAGACGTTCTCCATCACGTCCATGTGCGGGAAGAGCGCGTAGGACTGGAACACCATGGAGACGTCGCGCTCCGCCGCCGACAGCGCGGTGACGTCCGTTCCGTCGATCAGGATGCGGCCGTCGGAAGCCTGTTCGAGCCCGGCGATCAGGCGAAGCGTGGTCGTCTTGCCGCAGCCGGAAGGCCCGAGCAGCGTCACCAGCGTGCCCGGCGCGATGTCGAAGCCGACATGGTCGACGGCGACCACTTGCCCGTAGCGCTTGGTGACCGCCTCGAACCGGACGGCCGGGATGGCGCCGATCATCGCTCCGGTGGTGTGGTTCATCTTCTGCCTTTCCCGCTCAGGCCGCGATCGGCATCGCGTCCACGCCTTCGCGCCGCCGCCCGAGGCTGCGTTCGCCGACGAAGAACTGGATGCCGACCAGGACGATCATCATCAGCACGATCATGACGGCCGCATAGACGATGGCGATGCCGTATTCGCCGACATCCGCGCGCCCGACGATATAGACCGTCGCCAGATTGAAGCGGCCGGTGGCCAGGAAGATCACCGCGCTCACCGCCGTCATCGCGCGCACGAAACTGTAGATCATCGCGGTCACGATAGCAGGCTTCATCAGGGGCAGCATCACCCGGCGCAGCGTGGCGAAGGAGCGCGCGCCGAGCGTCAGCGAAGCCTCGTCGAGGCTCTTGTCGATCTGTCCCAGATTGGCGAGCCCCGCGCGGATCGCGACAGGCATGTTGCGGAAGACGAACGAGATGATGATGATCAGCCCCGTGCCGGTCATCTGGATCGGCGGCACGTTGAAGGCGAGGATATAGCTGATGCCGACGACGGTGCCCGGAATGGCGAAGCTCATCATCGCCAGGAATTCGAAGAGCGCGCGCCCGGCGAAACGCTGCCGGTCGAGCAGATAGGCGGTGAGGAGGCCGATCGCCGCCGTAAACGGCATCGAGACCAGCGCCAGCGTCATCGTCATCGTCAGCGACGGCCAGGCCGAACCGGAAAGGAACCATCCGCCGACGCCTTTCTCGACCGAGAAAGCGGTCAGGAAATACTGGAGCGTCGGCGTGTTGTCGCGGCCGATCTGGTTGACGAAACCGCCGATGAGGATGATGGCGTAGACCACGACGGTCAGCACCAGCCAGGGCACGGCGATGCCGTAGGCGCCGATCCTCAGGCCTCCCGGCAACGGCGCCGGCGTTCCCCCGTCGCCCTTGCCGCCGACGGTGACATAGCTCCGCTTGCCGATCCATTGCCGCTGGATGAGGAAGGCGGCGAGCGTGAAGACCAGCAGCACGATCGCCAGCACGGCCGCGCGGCCCTGGTCGTGCGCGGCGCCGACTACGGCGAAGAAGATGTCGGTCGAGAGCACGTTGTAATTGCCGCCGATGACCAGCGGGTTGGCGAAATCCGCCATGCTCTCGATGAAGGAGATCAGGAACGCGCTGGCGAGCCCCGGCCGGATCAGCGGCCACGTCACGGTGCGGAAGGTGCGCCAGCGGCTGGCGCGCAGGGTCTGCGAGGCCTCTTCCATGCTGGGGCTCACGCCCTGCAGCACGCCGACCAGGACGAGAAAGGCGATCGGCGTGAAGGCGAGCACCTGCGCCATCGTTATGCCGGCGACGCCGTAGATCCAGCGGCTGCGCGGGATGCCGAAATGGTGCGACAGGAATTCGGTCACCATGCCGGCGCGGCCGAAGAGCAGGATGAGCGCCAGGCCGATGACGAAGGGCGGCGTGATGATGGGCAGGATGGAGAGCCCGCGCAGCAGCCATTTGGCGCGGATCTGCGTCCTGAGCGCGATCAGCGCCAGCGCCAGTCCGAGCGCCGTGGCTAATACGCCGACCAGCACCGCCACGAACAGCGTATTCCAGGCCACCCCGCACCGGTTCCCGCCGATGAGACAATCGAGGCTCCAGATGTTGGCGTCGAATAGCTTCTGGGTGAACAGGGCCGGAGCGAAATTGCCGGAATTGTCCCGCACCGCCGACGATAGGATGGAAAGGAGCGGGTAGGCGACGAAGATCACCAGCGTCGCGATCACGATCAGCAGCGAGCCGATGACGAAGCGGTCCCCCTTGCACCAGCCGCGCCCCGCGAAATCCGCCGCCACCAGCATGAGCATGGAAAGCGCGTAGATGACCGCGCCCCAGCCCATTCCGGGCTGCACCGGGCCTTTCGTGCCGGCCAGGGCGGCAAGCCACCCGAAGCCCCAGCCGGAATGAATGATCGCGAGCCCCTCGACCGCCATCCAGACGAGCGCGATCCCGCCGGCCACCGCCAGGCCGGCCGTCCGTCGCCTTGCCCACAGCCAAGTCGCCGCAAGGAGCGGCAGGGCGAGCGGCAAGAGCCAGGGAGCGTCATGGAGCCCTCGCAGGACTGCCGGACCGTGCGCCGCGAAATCCGCCAGCCAGCCGAAGGAGAAGAAGCCGCCCTCGACCTTATACCAGGGCAGGATCAGGAGGCCGGCCCATGCAAGGAGGAGCCAGGCGCCGATATTGCGGGCCGGGAACGTGTTCTGGTGCGGTGTCGGCCGCGTCATTCGGCGCCTTTCCGAAGGCGGAAATTATCAGGCGGGTACAGCGTCATCGGATGCCCAAGCCCCCTCACCCAGCTCGCTTTGCTCGCCACCCTCTCCCCGTTGGGGAGAGGAGGTGACGGCCACACCGCCGCTCGCTCTTCTCCCCAACGGGGAGAGGGTGGCCCGAAGGGCCGGATGAGGAGGGCAGCCGCCCCCATCCGCTAAACGGCCCTCGGAACCCTGACAGGCAGCAAATCAACCGCCGTTGCGGACTTCGTCGGTGAAGCGCTTCAGCAGCTTCGTGCGCACCTCGGAGGAACCGTATTTCGCGAAATCATAGTCGATCAGCTTGATCTTATCGAGGTCCGGCGCCTCCGGCGGAACCGGCGTCGCCTTGTTCGACGGGATCTGGTAACTGCCGTTCGGCGCGGCGAGTTTCTGCGCGGCCGGCGTCAGCGCCCAGTCGTAGAACTTCTTCGCCTCGTCCTCGTGCTTGGCGCCCTTGACGATGCTCATCGAGCCGATCTCGAAGCCGGTCCCCTCGCAGGGCGACACGACCTTCACCGCGGGGTTCTGCTTGGCGGCGAAGATGACGTCGTGCTGGAAGGCGATGCCGATGAGCGTCTCGCCCTTCGCCACCGCCTGCGCGGGCGCCGCGCCCGCCTTGGTGTACTCGGCGATGTTCTTGTTGAGCTTCTTGAAGAAGTCGAACGCCTTGTCCTCGCCCATCAATTGCACGACGGTGGCCAGCGCCGTCCATGCCGTGCCCGAGGAACTCGGATCGGCCATCTCCACTTCGCCCTTGAATTCCGGCTTGATCAGGTCGGCCCAGCATTCCGGCGCCTTGAGTTTGCGCTGCTTGAGATCGTCGGAATTGTAGCCGTAGCCGAGCGCGCCGAGATAGATGCCGACGGTGCGGTACTTGGCGCGCGCCGCCTGCTTCTGCGCCCAGTCGTAGAGTTGCGGCAGTTCGGCGGATTTGTACTCCTCCGTCAGCCCTTCCTCGGCGGCCTGCAGGTGCGGATCGCCCGTGCCGCCCCACCAGATGTCGGCCTGCGGATTGGCCTTTTCGGCGCGCAGCCGGGCGTAGATCTCGCCGGCGCTCATGCGCGTCATGTCGACGTTGACGCCGGTCTCCTTCTGGTAGGTCGTCGCCATGGCGCGGCACCAGGCCTCGTCGACGCCGCAATACATGATGAGGTTCCGGTCGGCGGCCTGCGCGCTGGCACAGTAACCGACAGTCGCCAGGAGGGCGGCAAGCGCCATCCCCGGCAGATGCCTCAGGCCTTGACGGCGCGAAACATGCGGCACTCGGGTATTCATCTGGATTTCCTCCCTTGAAAAGAAGCGGCAGAGACGGTTGAAACGATAGGCTCTGCGTTCGGCCCGGATGGTTGCACACGGGTGCAAACTATTCAAGCCGGCTAAGGGCTTCCTGCACGGTTCGGGCGCACGAAGCTGGCGGGCAGCCTGCAAGAGTCGAATTGACCGCGATGGCGGCTTGCCCTTACCAGTGGCGGTAAAGGCAGGGTGCGCAAGGCGCCCATGGAGGAGGAGAGATGCCGCAGGCCGAAGCTGCGAACGAACCGGGAGCGACGCGCGCGCCGGGTCCTGGCGACGGCCGCCCCGCCGTCCGCCTCGATCGCGTCACGATCGAGTTCGGCATTTCCGGCGGGCAGCTTTTCCGCGCGGTCGAGGAGGCGGGCGTCTCCGTCGGCGCGCATGAATTCGTGGCCATCATCGGGCCCACCGGATGCGGCAAGTCGACATTGCTGAACGCGGCCGCCGGCCTGCTCCTACCCGCTTCCGGGAGCGTCGAAATCTTCGGCCGGCCGCTTTCCGGCATCAACCGGCAGGCCGGATACCTCTTCCAGCAGGACGCGCTGATGCCGTGGAAGACGGCGCTCGACAATGTCGCGATCGGGCTCGAGGTCGCCGGCACGGCACGAAGCGAGGCCAGGGAGCGCGCGCGCTCCTGGCTGGCGCGCGTCGGGCTCGCCTCCTTCGGCGAGCGCTATCCGCACATGCTTTCCGGCGGCCAGCGCAAGCGCGTGGCGCTGGCGCAGGTGCTCATCCGCGACCCCGGGATCATCCTGATGGACGAGCCTTTCGGGCCGCTCGATGCGCAGACCCGCCTCATCATGGGCGACCTGCTCCTGAAGCTCTGGTCCGACGACCGCAAGGCGGTGCTGTTCGTCACCCACGATCTGGAGGAGGCGATCGCGCTCGCCGACCGCGTGATCGTCATGTCGGCAGGGCCGTCGGCGCGCATCATCGGCGATTTCCCGATCGCGCTGCCGAGGCCGCGCGACATTTCCGAGATCAGGGTCGAGCCCGCCTTCCAGGCGCTGCATCGCGACATATGGCACATGCTGAAGGGCGAGGTGCTCAAGGCCTACGGGACCGGCAAGATCGGAGGTGAGGCATGACACGGATCAGCCTGCTGGCGTGGCAGGTCGCGGTTGCGGCCGTCATCATCGTCGCATGGCAGGTCGCTTCGACCACCCATGTCGTCGGCGATCCGGACAAGATCGCCTTCTTCTTCTCGACGCCGGCCGCCGTGGCCAGCCAGATCTGGCGCTGGGTCGTCGGCGGCTCGATCTGGTACCATCTCTGGATCACGCTCCTGGAATCCATGCTGGCCTTCGTCATAGGCTCGGCGGCGGCGATCCTCATCGGCTTCTGGTTCGCCCGCCGGGAAGCGCTGGCCGCGATCTTCGATCCCTATGTGAAGGCAGCCAACGCGCTGCCGCGGGTGGTGCTGGCGCCGATCTTCACGCTCTGGTTCGGGCTCGGCATCTGGTCCAAGGTCGCGCTCGGCGTGACGCTGGTATTCTTCATCGTTTTCTTCAACGTCTATCAGGGCGTCAGGGAGGTGAACACGACGGTGCTGTCGAACGCGCGCATGCTCGGCATGAGCGAGCGGCAATTGCTACGCCATGTCTATTGGCCGTCGGCGCTGTCGTGGATGTTCTCCTCGCTGCACACCTCGGTGGGCTTCGCCGTCGTCGGCGCGGTCGTCGGCGAATATCTCGGCGCCGCCGCCGGCCTCGGCTATCTCATCCAGCAGGCCGAAGGCGTCTTCGACGTGGGCGGCGTGTTCGCCGGCATGTTCGTGCTCGCCGCCTTCGTGCTCCTGATCGACTGGGCGGTGACGCTGGTGGAGCGCCGGCTTCTCGTCTGGCGTCCCGAAATCTCGAAATCCGGCCGGTAGAACGGCCATCCATCACCAAGGAGGAAGAAATGAGAATGCTATCGAAACTGATCGCCGCCGGAGCGGCGCTGATGATGACGGCCGGCGGCGCGATGGCCGCCGGGAAGGTCACGCTCGCCATCGGCGGCGCGTCCTGCCTCTGCTACCTGCCGACCGTTCTCGCCAAGCAGTTGGGCGAATACGAGAAGGCCGGCGTCGACGTCGACCTGGTCGACTTCAAGGGCGGCTCGCAGTCGCTGACCGCCGTCCTCGGCGGCAGTGCCGATGTCGTTTCCGGCTATTTCGACCACACCGTCGAGCTCGCCGCCAAGAAGCAGCATCTGCAGTCCTTCGTCATCTATGACCAGTATCCGGGCCTCGTCCTCGTCGTCGCGCCCGGCCAGACCGGCAAGATCAAGTCCGCCAAGGACCTCGACGGCAAGAAGGTGGGCGTCAGCGCGCCCGGCTCCTCGACCGACTTCTTCCTCAAATACCAGCTGGTCAAGGCCGGCCTCAAGGCGGATGCCGCCGCGGTCATCGGCGTCGGCCTCGGCGCCACCGCCATCGCCGCCATGGAGCAGGGCCAGATCGACGCCGCCGTCATGCTCGACCCGGCCGTCACCGTGCTGCAGACCAAGTACAAGGACCTGACCATCCTTTCCGATACGCGCACCAAGAAGGATACCGAGGCGGTGTTCGGCGGCGACTATCCCGGCGGCGCCTTCTACACCCGTCCTGAATGGATGAAGGCGCACCCGGAGGAGACGCAGGCCCTGACCAACGCCATGGTGGCGACGCTGAAATGGATCCACAGCCACAGCGCCGAGGAAATCATGGCCAAGATGCCGGAGAATCTCGTCGGCCCGCACAAGGACGCCTATCTCGCGGCCCTGAAGAACACGGTTCCGATGTATTCGACGACCGGCCTCATGGACCCGAAGGGCGCCGAAGCCGTGCTCGACGTCTTCAAGGTCGGTTCGCCGGACGTCGCTGCCGCCAACATCGATATCACGCAGACCTACACCAACGATTTCGCCAAGAAGGCGGACGCTGTGGTGAAGTAGGGGGCGCAAAGCACGGGATTATACCCCTCACTCGGTTCGCTGCGCGAACCACCCTCTTCCCACGTGGGGAGAGGAAGGGAGCCAGCCGCGAAGCATTTCTCTTCTCCCCAGCGGGGAGAAGGTGGCCCGTAGGGCCGGATGAGGGGGCCTGCGTTCCACCGGCAACTGGGCCTGTGCTGCTACCACTGTCTTGACATTCGCCCGCCGTCACACGACTTCCTTGCGTTCGACGTGTCAGAGGAGCCAATCCCAATGGCCGAAGCCCGACGAACGAACCAGCCGCAGACCACCATAGACGCCGGCGAGGTGGAGCGCTTTTCCGCGCTTTCCGCCGAGTGGTGGAATCCGAACGGCAAGTTCCGCCCGCTGCACAAGTTCAATCCGGTGCGGCTTGCCTATATCCGCGACCACGTGGCCGCCCGTTTCGGCCGCGACCCGCGCGCCGCTCACCCTTTCAGGGACCTGCGCTTCCTCGACATCGGCTGCGGCGGCGGCCTTCTCTGCGAGCCGATGGCGCGGCTCGGCGCCGAAGTGATCGGCGCCGACGCCTCTACCACCAACATCGAGGTGGCGCGCCTGCACGCGGCCGAAAGCGGCGTGACCATCGACTACCGCGCCACCACGGCGGAGGCCCTCGCCGACGCCGGCGAGAAATTCGACGTCATCCTCAACATGGAAGTGGTCGAGCATGTCGCCGATATCGGGCTTTTCATCGGCAAATGCGCGGAGATGCTGAAGCCGGACGGGATCATGTTCGTCGCCACCATCAACCGCACGCTGAAGGCGCTGGGGCTGGCGATCATCGGCGCGGAATACGTGCTTCGATGGCTGCCGCGCGGCACGCACCAGTTCGGCAAGCTGGTGCGGCCGGAGGAACTGGAGCGCGCGCTCGCCGAGGCCGGCCTGCGTGTCGCCGACCGCACCGGCGTCGCCTATAACCCGCTTGCCGACCGCTGGCACAAATCCCGCGACATGGACGTGAACTACATGGTGCTGGCCGAACGCGTACCGGCAGCATAGGGCCCGCTGTCAGGCGGGCTCGATATCCGTCAGCGGAAAATCGCCTCCCTTGAACAGGAGAGGCTCGCCCAGGTGCCGCGCGCATGCGTAGGCAAAGCAGTCGCCCATGTTGAGCCGAGCCGGATGCTGTCCCTTACCGAAGCGCTCGAACGCCTCCAGCGCGAGCGCGGCGACTTCCGGCGCTATCGGAAGTGCCCGGATTCCCGCCAAGTCAAGAAATCGACCGAGGCTTCTGCCTGCCTCGCCAACGGATCTGCCCGTCAATCGCGCCAACGCGACCGTCGTTTCCCATACCGCTATGGGCGACGTCAGGCGCGTCTTGTCCCGCTTCATCCGCGCCATGAGTTCGGCGCCATCGACCTCCTCGCCCAACATGGCCGTCAGTGCCGAAGCATCGATAAACATCAGTCTTCGTACAGGCTGTCGATGAAGTCCTTGTCGACCGGGAGAGCCTTTTCCGGATTCCCGGTAGCGCGAAAATCACGAGCGAACTTGATCCAGGCTTCGATCTCGGATGGCTTCTCCCGCTCTCGCTCCAGTTCATGGGCAAGGGCGCTATGCACCGCTTCGGTCAGGCCGACCTTTTTTACGGCGGCGACCTTTCGCGCCAGCGCGTCCGTCTCGGGGTTCTTTATGTGGAAGGCCATAAACCGCCTCGGCTATCCCTAGTGGTGTATCCGTATAGATAGGGAAGTGTACACCATGTACAAGCGACCGACAATCTACCGTCGAGCCTGCGCCTGGGTGGTCATCGCCACTCCGGCCATGATGATCGCCGCGCCGACCCAGGTGGCAAGCTGATAGCGTTCGCCGAGGAAGACGGTTCCGGCGACCAGCCCGAGCGCCGCCGCAACATAGCCGATCTGACTGAGATAGACCGGCCCTCCGACAGCCTGCAGGCGGAAGAAGAAGGCGAACATGGTCGCCGCGGCGGCTGCCTGTGCCAGCGTCAGGAGCGGTACGCCCGCGAGCGGCGCAAGCGGCACATCGCCGTTGAGCGCCAGCGAGATGATGACCAGCATCGCGGCCGAGGCGAGATGGCTGCCGGCGGCAAGTTCGATCGGCCCGGCATCCTTCGGCCAGTCGAGCGTGCGGTAGATATTACCGCAGGCGAGGCTGAAAGGGATGGCGAGCCCAATGACGATCCAGATCGCTTCCGCCGGCTTTCCCGCCTCGCCCCGCGTCAGCGATACGATCAGCGCACCGGCGAAACCGACGGCGATGCCGGCAACGCCGAGCGCGCTTGGCCGCTTCATCCGAAACAGCACGGACAGCAGCAGCGTGATGACCGGCGACAGCGTGAACATGATGCCGGTGAAGCCTGCGCCCAGGTGGGGGATCGCCGACATGATGAGGAGATTGGGGAACGCGTAGGAGATCGCAGCCACGATCGCGAAATAGCGCAGCGTCACGGCACCCGGCCGCCGCGCCTCGCCCCGGACGAGCAGGGCTGCAAGAAGCACCGCCCCGGCGCCGAACGAGATGACGAAGGCCCAGATGACAGGCTGGACGCCCGCCGCGCCCGAAAGCTTGCCGAAAGGCAGCGACAGGCCGAGCAGCGCCCCGGTAATCAGGAGCAAGGCGGGGGCGGAGTTCCAGATCGACAACCTCATCGCCGCCTCCCGACCTACACTGCTTCCACCCGGCGTACGCTCGCCGGCTATTTGCGGCGGAAGAGCGCCGCGACCAGTTCGAGGACCCCGCTGGTTTCCGGATCACTGGCGCGAGCGTGCAGCACAACCCTGCTGCGTGGCAAGGGTGGCAATCCGTATTTTCCGCCGATATCGATGCCGCCGGACGGCGCCACGTTGCGAGCCAGCACCGCCGCGCCCAGTCCCGCGTCGATCGCAGCCGCCAGGGCCGCGACCCCGCCCCCGACAAAGACCTCGCGCCACGGGATTCCCGCCTTGTCCAGCGCACGGACCGCGATGGCGCGCACGCCGCAGGTCGGCGACAGGCTGGCGAGCGCCAGCGGCGCGCCCATCTCCCATTTGAAGGACGGCGAGGCGAACCATCCATATGGGTTGTCCGTCAACAGTTCCCCGCCACGGTTGCTGCGCTCCTGCCGGACGATGACGGCGTCGAAATCGCCTGCCTCGTAGGAAGCAAGCAGATCCTGGGACAGGCCGACCCGCACTTCCACGGCAAGCCCGGGCCTGGCGTCCTTTAGACGCCCCAGCAGGGAGGGGAGCGCGTCTCCGGCCGCATGGTCGCTGACGCCGAGCCGGAACCGGCGGGCCGGCGCCGGGGCCATCTCGACCGCCCGCTGGTTGGCGGCGAGCAGGTTCCGCGCGTGCGGCAAAAAGGCTTCGCCGTCCCTGGTCAGGCGCACCAGGCGCGGCGTTCGCTCGACAAGCCGGCGTCCCAGCAAGGATTCAAGACGCTTGAGCTTCAGGCTGACGCCCGATTGCGTGCTCCCCGTGGCCTCCGCCGTACGGGTGAAGCTGCCGAGCGAGGCGACGAGCGCGAAGGCATTCACGGCATCGATGTCAAGGCTCTTCATGGCGATTAGTCATTTCGGATTACAATCATTGATATCATCATAGATGAGATTTCGACATCATGGAAGCAGGACTATGTTGGGTCGGTACACAACCACCGAAGGAGTATCCGACATGCCGATGATCACCGTACGCTTCGCCAGGCCACAAGCCGGGCCGGATATCGCCGACCGAATCGGTCGAGCCGTGAACGAACTGTCGTCCGAGTTCCTGAAGAAAGACCCGAACGTCACTGCGGTGACGGTCGAGGAAGTCGATCCGGCAAGATGGTTCGTCGCAAACAAGTCCCTCAAGGACCAAGGGCTCGCGAGTTTCTGGTTCGACGTCCGCGTCGTCGAAGGGACCAATACGCGGGAAGAGAAGGCCGCGTTCGTTGCCGCCAGCTTCGCCAGGATGTCCGCGCTTCTCGGGCCGCTGCATCGCGAGAGCTACGTCCATGTCAACGAGGTGCGCGGCGACGCGTATGGCTATGGCGGGCTGACGCAGAACGAACGGTATTTCGCTGCGAGGCGCGACGCGGCGCGCGATGCCGCATGACGGGCCAGATCCGGCCCTTCGGAAAGACGAGTGAACCCAGATGCCTGCTTCACACCTGAGACTTACCCTGGTCGGCGGTCCGACCATGCTCATCGAATATGAGGAATGGAGGTTCCTGACCGATCCGACCTTCGACCCGCCCGGCCTCTATCGCGAAAGGCCGGTGCGCTTCGAGAAGACGTCCGGTCCGGCGCTAGCGGCGGACGAGATCGGCCCTGTCGATGCCGTGCTTCTGAGTCACGACCAGCATTTCGACAATCTCGATCATGCCGGCAGGGCGATGCTTTCCTCCGCCGGCGTGGTCTATACGACGAAGGCCGGCGCTGCCCGGCTGGGAGGCAATGCGGTGGGGCTGGCGCCGTTCGAGACCGTCGTCCTGACAGGCCAGGGCAAGCGGGATCTTCGGATCACCGCCACGCCGGCGCGGCACGGTCCGATCGGCATCGAACCGCTGTCCGGCGACGTCGTCGGCTTCGCGCTCGGCGACGACCGGCCCGGCGACCTCGCTTACCTCACCGGCGACACCGTCTGGTACGAAGGTACCGCGGAGGTGGCGCGACGCTTTTCGCCCGAGGTAGTGATCCTTTTCACGGGGGCCGCCGAGCCGCGCGGGCGTTTCCACATGACCATGGGCAGCGAGGATGCGCTGGAGGCGGCGAACGCTTTCCCCGACGCGAAACTGGTCGCGATCCACAATGAGGGCTGGGTTCACCTCCGGGAGAGCCTGGACCAGCTTGTGGACGTGTTCGAGAAATTCGGCAAGGCTGCGCGGCTCATCCCCATCGAGAGAGGTCGGCCGCTGTTGTTGCCGATGCCGCGAACCCGGACAAAGGCTTCGGCTTGATCAAGGCCGCGGCCGCATCGCTGCGACGGGCAAGTCGCGGAACGGCCACGGCAGGATAGTCACCCCATGTTCGACGCGGTGAATCGCCTACCGATAATCCGCTGGCGCGACGAAACCGCCGAATTGACGCTCGATCAACGCGGCCAGTTTCAGTGGCGTACGGTCTTCCAGCCACGGTCCGACGATCTGCACGCCGATCGGAAGGCCCTCCACCGAGCGGCCGATGGGAACGGCGGTCGCCGGCAATCCTGGAAGGGTCGCGACACCCGGCCACGCAAGCTGATCGCCATAGGGGTGGGCCTCGCCGTTGATCGATATCCGGCGCGTACCCATCTCCGGGGAATGATCGTGGGGGAAGGCTGTCACCGGCGAGATGGGGCAGATGAGGGCATCGAAGTGCCGGAAGAAGTCGCGCCATTCAGCCCGGAGGCGCGAGCGCTCTCCGTTCGCGGCGAGCCAGTCACGATGGCTGAGGACCGCGCCGCGGACGCCTTCGGCCGACAGGCTCGTCTCCGTGACGGGAATGCCTGCCGCCTCCTTCTGCAGCCTGGCATAGACGTCCGTCGGCCAGCTCGCGGCGAAGAAGGACATCAGCATGCGCATATATAGCCGCGCGCCTTCGGCAAGATCGGGAAGCAACCCGCTTTGCCGCTCGATCCGCACGCCTTTCGCCGCAAGGCCGACAGCCAGCGCCTCGATCGCGGCCGCTATCTCCTTGTCCGTCGGCACCAGCGGGTGCGTATCCAGGATCAGCACGCGATAGCCGTCCAGGTCTTCATGCCGGGCAGGCGGCAGGTCGAGCCTGTAGGCGATGCCGGCCTCGATCTCGTCGGGACCCGCCATCACGTCGAAAAGTAGGGTCAGGTCCGCCGCCGAGCGCGCCATCGGCCCGACGACCGCCAGATCGTGCGTATCCGGCAGGGGCGGAAACGGCGGCGGGACATGACCCCGCGTTGCCACGACGCCGAGGCTGGGCTTATGGGCATAGACGCCACAGAAATGCGCCGGCACCCGCAACGACCCGCCGATATCGGACCCGAGCGCGAGCGGAGCGTAGCCGGCGGCGAGCGCCGCCGAGGAGCCCCCGGACGAGCCGCCGGGAGAGCGGGAGAGGTCGTACGGGTTGTTGGTCGTGCCGTAGAGGTCGTTGTAGCTCTGCCAGTCGCCGAGCCCGAGCGGAACGTTGGTTTTGCCGAGAATGACGCCGCCCGCCGCCTTGACGCGGGCGACCGGCAAGGAATCCTCTTGCGCCACGAATTCGGCATGCTGCGGAAATCCCCACGTCGTCGGCAGCCCCGCGATATTGAACGATTCCTTCACGAGCAACGGAACGCCGAGCAGCGGTCGGCGCTCGCCCTTCGCCAGGGCCTTGTCGGCAGCGTCGGCAGTTTCCAGCGCCCGGTCGAAGTCGCGCACGCAGACAGCGTTGATCTGGGGATCGAACCGCTCGATGCGGGCGATGGCGGCTTCGGCGAGCTCGCGGGCGGAGACCTCCATGGCCGCAAGCGCTGCCGTCATTTCTCCGGCCGATCTGTAGCTCCATTCGGATTTTTTCATGCTTGTGTGAATTCCGTTCGAAAGGCGAGAGATTGCGGCCTTTCAGACGATGCCGCAAGATGCAAGCGTGACCAGGAAAGCCCGGCCGTTCAGTCAGGATATGCCGATTTCCTCTCCAGAATGGTATGGCCGGAGATGAATGCGAATACCCGTTTCAAGCTGCGCCCTTCGGATCATGCCGATTACGATGCGATCGCCGAGATCTGGCACGGCAGCGCGAGCTTGCCCGGAGTCGGGCCGCGCGAGATGCCATCGCTCGCCTGGTTACGTGAACGTCTCGACCGCGAGTTCGCCGCAGGCTGGGCGGTCACGGTAGCCGTCGAGGGGAGTGCCGTCCTCGGATTCGTGGCGATCAAGCCGAAGGAATCGGTTCTCGACCAGATATTCGTCCGGCCAGGATGGCTCGGGCGCGGCATCGGCCAGGCGCTCCTGGCTCACGCCAAGGCCGCGATGCCGGAAGGCTTCACTCTCTATACGAGGCACACCAACCAGGGAGCCCGCCTCTTCTATGAAAAGGCCGGCCTGCACCATTTCCGCGACGGGGTCCATTCGACCAGCGGCGATCCGATTGCATATTACAGCTGGAGCGGAGATTGACGACCGGCTTGTAAATTCAGCCGCCGGCGGGGTCTTCGCGGGCGCCCGAGCTTAATTCCTGTCTTCTGGAAACACCGGAATCGGCATGAACTCGACGCCGTCCTCGGCGAGGCTCCTCGCCTCCTCCGGCGTCGCCTCGCCATAGATGCCGCGTGGATCCGTCTCGCCGAAATGGATCTTGCGCGCCTCCTCGGCGAATTTGTCGCCGACATAGTCGGCATTCTCGCGCATCTTTTCCGACAGCGCCTTCAACGCGGCCATCGCCTTCTTCTGCTCGGCGTTCATGGCGAGCGCCATCTTGTCGCGCTTGCGTCCGGTGGAGACGGCGGGCGCCATCAGCGCCTTTTCCACCTTGACCGAGCCGCAGTCCGGGCAGGCGATCAACCCCCGCTTCTGCTGCTTTTCGAAATCTTCCGAATTGCGGAACCAACCGTCGAAGGAATGGTCGTTCTGACAGGAAAGAGAGAAGCGGATCATGATGCCTTGCGTCGCTCGGCGGGTACGGCACCCGCGATGCGCACGGTGAATTCGCGCGCGTTCTTGAGATTGGGTATCTTGGCGCGCGCCGCGGCCGACGCCGCGACGTCGATATCGGCGACGATCACGCCGGGCTCGTCATGGTCGGCTTCGGCAACGATCCGGCCCCACGGGTCGACGATCATCGAATGGCCGAAGGTCTCGCGGCCATCCTCGTGGCGGCCGCCTTGCGCGGCGGAAACCACCCAGGCGCCGTTTTCGATGGCGCGGGCGCGCAGCAGGATATGCCAGTGCGCCTCGCCGGTCTGCCGCGTGAACGCCGCCGGCGTCGTCAGCACCTCGGCGCCGGCCATCGCCTGCGCCCTGAAAAGCTGCGGAAAGCGCAGATCGTAGCAGACGGCAAGCCCCAGCCGCGCTTCCGGCAGATCGGCGATCACCGTCTCGCGGCCCGGCTCGTATGTGGCGGATTCCCGCCAGCTCTCGCCATTGTCGAGATCGACATCGAACATATGGATCTTGTCGTAGGTCGTGACGAGATTGCCCGCCGGATCGAACAGGAAGGCGCGGTTGGCGATCTTGCCGTCCTCACGCGCGATCGCGGTCGAGCCGACATGGACATGGATGCCGAGTTCGCGGGAGAGCTTTTCCGCCGCCCCGGCGATCAGATCGGTGGATTGCGGCCTGAGCGACGCGAACAGCGCCTTGCGGTCGCGCTGCAGGCCGCCCGTCATTTCCGGAGATTGAACATAGCGCGCGCCCTTCGCCGCCGCCTCGCGCACCAGCGCCTCGAAATCGGCGGCGTTGCGCGCCGTGTCCGTGCCCGAACGCATCTGCACCGCGGCTACCCTGAAGCTCGCCATTATTCTCTCCTCCTACATCCCCGCCCTGCCGGGATCATGCCGCCTCGCCCGCAAGCATCCGGTCGAGCTTGCCGGCCGCGTCGAGCGCGTGCAGCTCGTCGGAGCCGCCGACATGCCGTCCGTCGATGAATATCTGCGGGAAGGTCGCGCGGCCGTTGGCGCGCTGGATCATCTCCTGCCGAAGCTCGGGCGAGAAGCTGGCGTCATGCTCGTTATAGGCCACGCCCTTCTTTTCGAGCAGCCGCTTGGCGGCCATGCAGTAGCCGCACATAGTCCTCGTATAGATCGTCACTTCGGCCATCGCCGCGCTCCAAGCTCCCGGTTGGCGTTCAACTGTCGGGCGCCCAACCCTTTGTATCGGCTTATATAGTCGCTGCCTCGTCCGGCCGGAAGTCCCCTGGCAGCACGCGAGCGAAGGTCAGCACGTCGACGCCCGTCGCGCCGCCGCGCTTCAGCGCCCTGGCGGCGGCGGAAATGGTGGCGCCCGTCGTATAGACGTCGTCGACCAGGAGCACGCGGCGACCGCGCACCTTGATGTCGCCTTCGGGCGGCACGCGGAAGGCGCCGCGCACATTGTCCTCGCGTTCGCGCCGATCCAATCCGACCTGCTGGCGCGTGATTTTAACGCGCGCAAGGGCCATAGGCTCGAACGGCTTGCCGGAACGGCGGGCCAGCGCCCGCGCCAGCTCGGCCGACTGGTTGAAGCGCCGCCGCAGGAACCGACCACGATGCAGCGGCACCGGCACGATGGTTTCGGCGTCGGCGAGAAGCTCGGCGCCGGCGCGCGCCATCCACCCGGCCATCCATCGCGCCAGATCGGTTCGGTCGCTGTATTTCAACCCCTGCACCATGCGCCTTGCCACGCCGTGGTAGGAGACGGCGGCGCGGGCGCGCTGGAACGGTGGCGGATTGGCGATGGCCTCGGCGGAAAGGAAGCCTTCGCCCATGTCGTGCGTGAACGGCGTCCCCATCACCTCGCACCACGGACGTTCGAGGAAACGGATTTTCGGCCAGCATTCGCCACACAGCGTTCCCGGTTCGGTGACGATGCGCCGGCACCCGGCGCAGAGCGGCGGGAATAGCATCCTTATCCCGAATCCGACCGCGCTCGCCGCGAACCCCTTTACATGCGCCCCCTTGATATCCACACCGCGATCCGTAAGTGCAGTCACCAACGCCTCAAAGTGGAATTGAGCCTTTTTTCGGCACGCGGGCAAGGATGATGGAGCGGGTCTTCGATACGGATCTTCTGGTTCAGCGCAAGAAACGCGCGCGCCGCGCCGGCATAGCCGACGCCGATTTCCTCATGCGCCGCGTCGCGGAAGACCTCGGCGACCGCCTCTCCACGGTGGGAAGGGATTTCGCGGAAGCCGCCGCGCTTTTCTGCCAGACGCCGGCCGCCGCCGATGCGCTACGTCGAAGCGGCAAGGTCGCGACCGTTCGCCGCGTGGAAGCCGACGCGGCCTCGCTGGGCGGCGAGAAAGGAACGCTCGCGGAGCCGGAGACGGTGCCGCTGCCACCGGAGAGCATCGACCTCGCCGTCTCGCTGCTCTCGCTGCATTCGGTCAACGACATCCCCGGCATGCTCGTCCAGATCCGCCGCGCGCTCCGGCCGGACGGGCTTTTCCTCGGCGCATTGGCGGGTTCGGGCACGCTTGCCGAGCTGCGCGAGTCTCTGCTCGTGGCCGAGACGGAGCTTTCCGGCGGCGCCAGCCCCCGCGTCGCGCCTTTCGTCGACGTGCGTGACGCCGGCGGCCTGCTGCAGCGCGCCGGCTTCGCGCTTCCCGTCGCCGATACGGAAACGGTTCGCGTGCGCTATGGCTCGATGTTCGAATTGATGCGCGATCTGCGCGCCATGGGCGAGACCAGCGTCCTGGCGACCCGGCCGCGGCGGCCGGCGCCGCTCAGCCTCTTCTCGCGCGCGGCGGAAATCTACGCCGAGCGGCACGCCGATGCGGACGGCCGCATCCCGGCGACGTTCCAGATCGTATGGCTGTCGGGCTGGGCGCCGCACGCCTCCCAGCAAAAGCCGCTGAAGCCCGGCAGCGCCAGCGCCCGGCTGGCGGACGCGTTAGCGTCGAGCCGAAAGAACGAATCGTGATTTCGGCCGTCAGTGGTAGCTGAACGCCTCGGTCAGCCTGCTGTTGTTGTCGCTGAAAAGAAACTGGATGGCATTCGACAAAGCTGTAATACCGACAATGGCGGCCAGCGAAACAAGCACGGCGATCAAGCCGTATTCGATGGCTGTCGCACCACTTTCATCTTCGATGAAACGCCTCAACATCTCATGCCTCGTTGGCTCTCCGATGTGCGCACTGTAATTTCCCCGCGTTAAAAAAGGTTAACGCGACGCACTTAACCCGGGCTTAACGGGGAGGCCGGCTCCGACGGAAGGCCTGCCGTCGGGCGGCCGGCTCGAAATATCGTAATCTGCGGCCGATCAGCAATCGCCGGTGCGGACGCCATTGAAGTGGATGACGCAAACCGAACTCGGCGTGTCCTGCAGGATACTGCGATGTAGCGTGTATATCTTGCCCGTGGGCACCGTTCCGGTCACCATCCGGTCGATGCCCGGCAGCGCGTTCACCCCTGCCACGCGGGTTTCGCGGTCGAGCACCGGGGCGAGAAGAAGCGCGATGGCGATCGCCGTCGACCCGAACAGGAGAGCGATGCGGATCGCCCCGCTCTGCACGATTTCAAGGAGCGGACCGCGCTCCGCAAGAAACTTTTCCCAGTCGCTGTCGCCGAACATCTTCGCCCCGTCCTTGTCGCGTGACCCGTGATGGGTGCCGATCGGCTAAACTTTGCACGGCGGGCTAAAGGATTGATTAACGGTCACCGCGGTTCGGGCTTCAAAGCAGGTCGATCAGATGCGCGATCAGCGGCTCGTCGGCAGGCGGCATCGGATAGTTGCGCATGTCGCGGGGCCGCACCCATTTCAGCTTCTGCCCCTCGCGCGGCACAGGCGTGCCCCAGAAGCGCCGGCAGACATAGAGCGGCATCAGCAGATGGAACGTCTCGTAGGTGTGGCTGGCGAAGGTGAGCGGCGCGAGACAGGCAATCTTCGTCTCGATACCGAGTTCTTCCTCGAGTTCGCGCACCAGTGCCTGTTCCGGCGTCTCGCCCGGATCGACCTTGCCGCCCGGAAATTCCCACAGGCCGGCCAGCGCCTTGCCCTCCGGCCGCTGCGACAGGAGCACACGCCCGTCGGTATCGACAAGCGCGCAGGCGGCGACCAGAACGAGCCGAAGCGGTTCCATCTGGCTACCCCTCCGGCGGCCGGCGGTAGTGATAGCGATAGACTTCCGAGAAGCCTATCGAACGGTACAGGCTGAGCGCCGCGTCGTTGTCGGCCGATACCTGCATCCAGCCCGTGCGCGCGCCATGCGACCGCGCCCATTTCAGCGCCGACAGGATGGTGCGGCGGGCATATCCCTTGCCGCGCTCCTCCGAAGCTGTGGCAATCTCGAAAAGCCCGGCGAGGTCGCCGTCCTGCACGCAGATCGCCGTCGTCATCGGTTGCCTGTCGCGCTCCAGCACGAACAGGCCCGTCCTCGGCTCGATCGAGCCGATGATTTGGGAAAGGCCGGGCCGCAGCGCCGGATCGAGGCTGTCGATGCCGATCGCCGCGTTGATGAAGCGCATCACGTCCTTCAACGGAATCTGGTCGAGCGCCCCGTCGACGACGGGATGGGAAAGCGGGATGCGCATGACCAGCGACTCGTCGAAACGCGACCAGCCCTTTTCGTCGAGGTGCCGGTCGAGCACCGCGCCGGAAAGCGGCGACAGGCGAAAGGTGAGCGGCCGGCCTTGCGCCTCGAAGCGCCGCGCCGCTCCGGCGATGCGCTCGTCGAGCCGGTCGGTATCGGAGGGATCGAGCGGATTGACCGAATTGAGCCGCTTGGCGGGGTGCCCGGCGGTCAGCCGGATCACCCAGGTGCCATCATACTGGACGGAAGCCGCCGGCCAGGCGCGGAAGCCCGCCGCCTCGTGACGCCGCACGGTCGCCAGATCCGGCATGACGGCCTTGGCCGGGTTCATGCCGCCGGAACCGGAATTGCCGGGCACGATGAGAAGCGGGGGGCAGCGTAGGGCACCAAATCCGCGGGTCCGATTGCAAATGCAGATAGACGGCTTCAGCTCCGGTAGTCGCCGTTGATGGCCACATATTCCTTCGTCAGGTCGCAGGTCCACACCGTCGCCTTGCCGGAGCCGAGGCCGAGATCGACGCCGATGCGGATGGCGTCGCGTTTCATGTAGGCGGAGGTCTCCGCCTCGGAATAGCCGGGGTCCCGCTCTCCCCCATGCGCCACGCGGATGTCGCCGAAGAAGATCGACAGAAGGTCGCGGTCGGCCGGTTCGCCGGCCTTGCCGACCGCCATCACGACGCGCCCCCAATTGGCGTCTTCGCCGGCGACCGCCGTCTTCACCAGCGGCGAATTGGCGATCGCGAGCGCGATGCGCTTTGCCGAACGTGATGATTTCGCCCCGGTCACGGAGATTTCGATCTCCTTGCGGGCGCCTTCGCCGTCGCGCACGACCTGCAGCGCAAGGTTCTTCAGGATGCGGTTCAGGGCGCGCCGGAAAGGCGCGAGCCTCGGGTCACGCGGATCGTCGATCTTCGCCGCACCGCGTCGCGCCGCGGCGCCCGTGGCGAAGAGGAGAAGCGTGTCGCTGGTGGACGTGTCGCTGTCGACCGTGACCGCATTGAAGCTCCTGCCGACGCCCTTGCGCAGCATGTCCTGCAGGACCGGCGCCGCGATCGCCGCGTCGGTCGCCACGAAGGAGAGCATCGTCGCCATGTCCGGCGCGATCATGCCGGCACCCTTGGCGATGCCGTTGATCGTCACCTCCGCATCGCCGAGCCTGACCGTGGCGGTGGCGTATTTCGGATAGGTATCGGTGGTCATGATGGCCTTGCCGGCCTCGGCCCAGCCACCGCCCTCGGCTTTCCTGACCAGTCCGTCGAGCAGATGCGCGAAGCGGCCGGCATCGAGCGGCTCGCCTATCACGCCGGTCGAGGCCAGGAACACCTCGTCCGCCTTGCAGTCGCCGGCTTTCGCCGCGGCCTCGCCGGTGATCCGCGTCGTCTCGCGGCCCTTCATGCCGGTGAAGGCGTTGGCGTTGCCGGAATTCACCACCAGCACCCGGGCCGAGCCGCCGCCGAGATTCTGCCGGCAGAAATCGACCGGCGCGGAGGGACATTTCGAGCGCGTGAAGACGCCCGCGACCGTCGTACCCGGGTCGAAGGCCATCACCATGAGGTCGGTGCGGCCCTTGTATTTTATGCCGGCCTCGGCGGTGGCGATGCGCACGCCGGCGACAGGCGGCATCTTGGGGAAACGCTTGGGCGCGAGTGGTGAAACGGAAGCGGACATGTGGTGAGGACCTGGGTCGGGGGAAACTGGCTTCGTTTGCCCGAGAGCGTGACGATAGGCAAGGCTCATTCACGAAAGCCACGGCGCTGGTCCAGCAAGGGAATGAGAATTACCCCCTCTCCGGCTCGGCGCCTTTCGCCAAGGTCGAGCCTACCCCGACGCCCTCGCCTTCCCAAGTTCCTCCTTGAAGAACTGGCCGAGCAACGGTCCGGTCCGCAGGAGTTCGTCCAGATGCGCACCCGAAAGCTCCTCGAGGCAGGCATTGGCGCGCTCGGTCAGGCAGAGCAGGACCCGCCGCTGGTCGTTCTCGTCGTGCAGGCGCACGACGAGGCCGCTGTCGACGAGGCGGTTCGTCAGTTCGACGGCGCTGTGGTGGTGGATGATGAGGCGTTCGGCCAGATCGCCGATCGAGATCGGCTCGCCGCCGCGATATCCCTTGATGACGAGCAGCGCCTGATGCTGGCGCGGCGTCAGTCCGGCTTGCCGCGCCGCCTTCTCGCTGAAATCGAGGAAGCGGCGCAGCACGTAGCGGAATTCCGCAAGCGCCGAATAGTCGGACTGGGTGAGCTTCGGCCTGGGCATCGCGGCGCCTCCATTCTTTCCCTGCCTGTCGCAAAGTCGCACATCCAGGCCGAAACAATACTTGAAATTTTATATCGTGTTACGATAGAAGGCGGCCATTCCCTGCGCAACGCTCAAAACGTCGCGCATATTCCCCGTGCGGAAAGAAACCATCGTGTCAAAATCCATCATGCCGGAGCATCGCCGCCTCGGCGACTTCACTACGGACGCCCGCGTCCTTTTCATTGCCGCGGTCGCGGTTGTCGTGGCAACGGCGGGCGTCGCAGTCGGTTTCGTGCTCCTGAAGCTGATCTATCTGTGCACGAACATCGCGTATTTCGGCACATTCAGCCTCGCCAACCTGCACGTGGAGGACAACAAGCTCGGCCTGTGGGCCGTCCTGGTTCCGGTGGCGGGCTCGCTCGCCGTCGGGCTCATGGCGCGTTTCGGCAGCGAGAAGATACGCGGACACGGCATTCCCGAAGCGATCGAGGCGATCCTCCTCGGCCGCTCGCGGCTGAGCCCGAAGGTAGCGATCCTGAAGCCGCTCTCCTCGGCGATCGCCATCGGCACCGGCGGCCCGTTCGGCGCCGAGGGCCCGATCATCATGACCGGCGGCGCGGTCGGCTCGCTGATCGCACAGGTCCTTACCGTCAGCGACAACGAACGCAAGACGCTGCTCGTGGCGGGCGCCGCCGCCGGCATGACCACCGTGTTCGGCACGCCGATCGCCGCCATCATGCTGGCGGTCGAGCTCCTCCTGTTCGAATGGACGCCGAGGAGCTTCATCCCCGTCGCCGTCGCGGCCATCGTCGCCGAGGTGGAGCGCACGGCGCTGCATATGCCCTACCCGCTCTTTCCCTTCACCGGCACGTCCGACGTCAATCTCACCATGCTGCTTTGCTGGGTCGCTATCGGCGCCGCAGGCGGGCTGCTGTCCGGCCTGCTCACCCTCCTCGTCTACGCCTGCGAGGACGGCTTCCAGAAGCTGCCGATCCACTGGATGTGGTGGCCGATGCTGGGCGGCCTCGTCGTCGGCATCGGCGGCCTGATCGATCCGCGAGCGCTCGGCGTCGGCTACGACAACATCGCCCATTTGCTGACGGGGCAGACGATCGCCACCGCCGCGCTGACGCTCCTTGCCGTCAAGGCCATCATCTGGGCGGTCGCCCTGGGCTCGGGCACATCCGGCGGCGTGCTCGCTCCGCTGCTCATCATGGGCGGGGCGCTCGGCGCAGCGCTCTCCGGTTACCTGCCTTCGGCGAGCCCCGGTTTCTGGGCCTTGCTCGCCATGGCGGCCACCATGGGCGGCACCATGCGCTCGCCGCTGACCGCGACCTTTTTCGCGGTGGAATTGACCGGCAACACGCATGTGCTGGTGCCGCTGATCACCGCCTGCTCCGCCGCCCATCTCGTTACCGTGCTCTTGATGAAGCGCTCGGTGCTGACCGAAAAGATCGCCCGTCGCGGCCATCACATCACCCGCGAATACCGCGTCGATCCGTTCCAACTGACCCGCGTCGGCGAGGTGATGACGCGCGAGGTGCAGTCCGTGCCGGCTTCCATGACCCTCCACCGGGCGGCGGCATTCCTCAGTTCTCCCGAAACGCGCCACCCGAGCTTCCCGGTCGTGGACGAGGAAAAGCACGTGCTCGGCATCGTCGATCCGCCTTCGGTGATCGCCTGGCGGCACGCCGGCCGGCATCGCAGTTCCAGCCTCGGCGAATTGCTCGCCGGATCGAAGGTCACGCTTGCCTACCCCGACGAATATCTCGAGGTCCTGGCCGAGAAGCTGATGAAGGCGAACGTCGCGCACCTGCCGGTCGTCTCGCGCGACGAGGAAAGGCTGGTCGGCTATGTCGGCTGGAAAGACCTGATGCGGGTCAGGCTGAAGCTGCGCGCCGAGGAGCGCGACCGCTCCTCCTTCATCGAAGGTGCGTTCCGGAAGAAGGCGAAGGCGGAGACGAAGGCCTGATCTCCTGGAGGCAGGGGAGCAGATGTCGGGAGGGTTTTGACCTCACGACCGCGGAGGCGTCCATTGTATCGGAGCCTTCTCAGACACAGGCTGTTCCCACTGAGGTGGAAGCAATAGCAGGTACAAAGAAAGGCGCGCCCGGCCGAGCCGGGCGCGCCCTTTTTCCCGATGACGGGCCGCTTACTGCCCGCTGTCGATCGTGTCGACCGCCTTCTTGAGTTCCGGATCGCTGATGTCGATCTTGGCGGCCGCGCGGGTCTGCTTGACCATGTCGAAATATTTGTCGCGCAGCACGACCTGCCGGATCTGGTCCTTGACCTGGTCGAAGGACGGCGGCTGCTTGATGCGCTTGTCCTCGACCTTGATGATGTGCCAGCCGAACTGGGTCTTGACCGGCTGTTCGGTATATTTGCCGACCGGCAGCGCGAAGGCGGCCTTGGAGAATTCCGGCACCATCTGGTCCTCGGTGAAATAGCCGAGGTCGCCGCCCTGCGGCGCGGCGCCGTCCGTCGACTTCTCCTTGGCGATCTTCTCGAAATCGCCGCCTGCATCGAGTTCCTTGATGATCGCCTCGGCCTCTTCCTTGGTCTTCACCAGGATGTGGCGCGCGTGGATCTCGTTGACCGGCGGCTGCTTGGCCATTTCCTCGTCATAGCGCTTCTTGAGGTCGGCATCGGTGATCGATCCGGCGACTTCCTTGTCGACCAGCGCGCTGTGCAGCGCCCGCTCATGCAGAAGCTCCATGCGGCGCTGGAACTCGGGATCCTTTTCGATCCCGTCGGCGACCGCCTTGTCCGCCATCACGCGGATCTCGATCAGCGCCGAGAGCGCGGCGGCACGCCGCTGTTCGGGCGGAAGCTTGGCGAATTGCGGATCGAGATCGGTCTCGGCGAGTTCCACGTCCGCTTCGGTGATCGCCTTGCCGTTCACATGGGCGATGACGGTGTCGGGCGAGGGCGTCGGCTTCGCCGCCTCGGCTGCGGGCGCCTGGGCCGCGGGCGCTTGCGGCTTCGCGGCATCTTCGGCAGCGGCAGGGCCGGCGACGAGGAAGAAGGCTCCCACCGCGAGCCCGGCGCAGGCAAGCAGGGAGCGATGCAGGATAGACGGCATAAGGCGATCTCCGTGAGAAATGCGAGGCTTGTCCTGCACCCCTAAACCGGCCCGAATATGGCGGAATTCCGCCGGCCCGAGAGCCTGGATGCAGCGTTGACATCGGTCGGGGCCCCTCTTATCTGTCCTTCAACCTTGCGTCCAGAAGCGTTTTCCGGACGCCCCTTGATTCTCCGCGCTAAAATCTCGGTAGCGGACCCCGCCGGCCCGAAGCCGGCGTCGTCAGGATTGAAAGGACCATTGATGGTCAGTGTCGGCGGATTGGCCAAGAAGATATTCGGTTCGTCCAATGAAAGGCGGGTGAAGTCGCTCCGGCCCAAGGTCGAGGCGATCAACGCCATGGAGAACGAGATGCAGGCGCTGTCCGACGAGGAACTGCGCGCCCGCACCGACCAGTTCCGCAAGGACCTCCAGAACGGCGCCAGCCTCGACGACATACTGATCCCCGCTTTCGCCACCGCGCGCGAGGCCTCGCGGCGCGTGCTCGGCATGCGCCCGTTCGACGTGCAGCTTGTCGGCGGCATGGTGCTGAACCAGGGCGCCATCGCGGAGATGCGCACGGGCGAGGGCAAGACGCTGGTCGCAACGCTCCCCGTCTATCTGAACGCGCTGACCGGCAAGGGCGTCCACGTCGTCACCGTCAACGACTATCTCGCCAGCCGCGACGCCGAATGGATGGGCCGCATCTACAAGTTCCTCGGCCTCTCCGTCGGCGTCATCGTGCACGGCCTCGACGATGACGAACGCCGCGACGCCTATGCATGCGACGTGACCTACGGAACCAACAACGAGCTCGGCTTCGACTATCTGCGCGACAACATGAAATACGACCGCGCCCAGATGGTGCAGCGAGGCCACCACTACGCCATCGTCGACGAGGTCGATTCGATCCTGATCGACGAAGCGCGCACGCCGCTCATCATCTCCGGTCCGCTCGAGGACCGGTCGGAAATGTACAACACCGTTGACGCCTTCATGCTTCAGCTGAAGCCCGAGGACTACGAACTCGACGAGAAGCAGCGGACCTCCACCTTCACCGAGGAAGGCACGGAGAAGATCGAGAATCTGCTCACGGGGGCCGGCCTGCTCAAGGGCGAGTCGCTCTACGACGTCGAGAACGTGGCGATGGTCCACCACGTCAACAACGCGCTGAAGGCTCACCTGCTCTTCACCAAGGACAAGGACTACATCGTCAGGAACGGCGAGATCGTCATCATCGACGAGTTCACCGGCCGCATGATGCCCGGCCGCCGCTATTCGGAGGGCCTGCACCAGGCGCTCGAGGCGAAGGAGCACGTCGCCATCCAGCCGGAGAACCAGACGCTCGCCTCCATCACTTTCCAGAACTATTTCCGCATGTACGAGAAGCTGGCCGGCATGACCGGCACGGCTGCGACGGAAGCCGAGGAGTTCGGCAACATCTATGGCCTCGACGTGATCGAGATCCCGACCAACCTGCCCGTCATCCGCAAGGACGAGGACGACGAGGTTTATCGGACCGTCGAGGAGAAGTACCGCGCCATCGTCAACGAGATCCGCGCGGCGAGCGAGAAGGGCCAGCCGATCCTGGTCGGCACCGCTTCCATCGAGAAATCGGAATACCTCGCCGACCGGCTGCGCAAGGAAGGCATCAAGAGTTTCGAGGTGCTGAACGCCCGCCACCACGAGCGCGAAGCCTCGATCGTGGCGCAGGCCGGCAAGCCCGGCGCCATCACCATCGCCACCAACATGGCCGGCCGCGGCACCGACATCCAGCTCGGCGGCAATGCCGAGATGCGCATCGCCGAGGAACTCGCCGACATGCCGGAAGGCCCGGAGCGCGAGGCGAGTGAGAAGGCGATCCGCGAGGATATCGCGCGGCTGAAGGAGAAGGCGCTGGCCGCCGGCGGCCTCTACGTGCTCGCCACCGAGCGCCATGAATCCCGCCGCATCGACAACCAGCTCCGCGGCCGCTCCGGTCGCCAGGGCGATCCCGGCCGCTCGAAATTCTACCTGTCGCTCCAGGACGACCTGATGCGCATCTTCGGCTCCGAGCGCATGGACGGCATGCTGAAGAAGCTCGGCCTCAAGGAAGACGAGGCCATCATCCATCCCTGGATCAACAAGGCGCTGGAGAAGGCGCAGAAGAAGGTCGAGGCGCGCAACTTCGACATCCGCAAGAACCTGCTCAAATATGACGACGTGATGAACGACCAGCGCAAGGTCGTCTTCGCCCAGCGCCTCGAGCTGATGGACGGCGTCAACCTCGAGGAAACCGTCGCCGAGATGCGCCAGGACGTCATCGACGACCTCGTCGCCCGCTTCATCCCCGAGCGCGCCTATGCCGAGCAGTGGGACGCCGCCGGCCTCAAGGAAGGCGTGGAGCAATTCCTCAACCTCGATTTGCCGATCGACGAGTGGGTGAAGGAAGAAGGCATCGCCGAGGAGGAGATCAGGGAGCGCATCACCCATGCCGCCGAGGAAGCGACCAAGGCCCGCGCCGATCGCTTCGGCCCCGACATCATGACCTATGTGCAGAAATCGGTGGTGCTGCAGACGCTCGATGCGCTCTGGCGCGAGCATCTGGTCAATCTCGACCATCTGCGTTCCGTCATCGGCTTCCGCGGCTACGGCCAGCGCGATCCGCTGAACGAATACAAGTCCGAGACCTTCGAGCTCTTCCAGGCGATGCTCGGCAATCTCCGCCAGGCCGTGACGGGGCAGCTGATGCGCGTGGAGCTGGTTCGGGAAGAAGAGCCCGAGCCGCAGCCCGCAATGCCGCAGATGGTGGCGCGTCACATCGACGCGACGACCGGCGAGGATGACTTCGCCGACGGCGACGTGATGACGCTCGCCCGCGAGACGCAGCGCGCCGTGCCCGCCGAAGAGCGGGATCCGAAGAACCCCGCGAGTTGGGGCAAGGTGGGCCGCAACGAGCCCTGCCCCTGCGGATCGGGCAAGAAATACAAGCACTGCCACGGCACGTTTGCATGAGCTAGGGCGGCCTTGCCTCCCGGCTTCGCCTCGACGGGTTTTGACCTTCCGTCAAAACCCGTGATCCCGGTGTTGTCCGCCGCCCCATGGGTGACCGGTTGAAGAATCCCGCTCTCGTTCAAATCACCTTGAAACCGCTGGCCTGACCGGCTCCGACACCCTATCTGCAATGACATGAAGGGCGCTGGAGCAGAACCCATGTCCCACACCGGATTTTTCCGATTGAGCCTCGCCGCCGCGCTGGCCGCGACGACACTTGCGGGCGCCGCCTTGCAGGCTCATGCCGAGCGCAGCAATGTCGTCGTCGTGACGCCGCCGATCCAGTTGCAGATCGAGCGCGACCGTCAGCAGGCTCAGCAGTACCTGCTGCGTCAGCAGCTCAACCGCGAGCAGGACCGGCGCGACAATTCGCGGCCGCAGCCGAGCCCGAACGTGCCCGTGATGCGGCCGACCTGCACCCCGACCAATGGGGTAAGCTGCAACTGATCATCCCCGCGATGCCGCCGCGGACCGCAGGAGCAGGAGCGACCCGATCACCGCAATCCCGCCGACAAGGAAGGTCGACGAATAGCCGAAGACGCCAGCCGCCAGGCCTGCCAGCGGCCCCGCCAGCGCAATCGCAAGGTCGAAGAACGCCATGAAATTGCCGACCGCCTGGCCCCTTTGATGCGCCGGAAGCCGGCGCGTCGCCACGACGCCCATGGCCGGGAAGATCAACGAAAATCCGGCGCCGGTCAGCCCCGCGCCCGCGGTCGCAAGCCACCCCACCGGCGCCAGCCAGAGGAGGAACTGTCCCGCCAGCTCGACAGCCAGTGAAAGCGAGACGACGCGGGCAGCACCGAACCTGTCGGTCCATTGCGTTCCGATCAGGCGCACCACGACATAGGAGAAGCCGAAGAGCGCCATCGCGACGCCCGCGCCGCTCCAGCCCTCCGCCGCATAGTCGAGCGGCAGGAATGCGGCCATGCCGGCAAACGGAACCGTCGCGAGCATCAGCACCGTGCCCGGCCGCCAGATCAGCTTCAGCACGTGATGGAACGGCACCCGCTCACCGCCGAGGGCGCGAACGGCCGGCAGCGCGGCGGCGATCGCGAGCGCCACGAGCGGACTGGCGATGGCAAAAACGGCCACGCCGCCGAAGCCGAAAAGGGAGTACATGGCCAATCCGAACGGTGCGCCGGCACCGAGGGCGCTATACAGCGCGATTCCCTGCCAGGACATGACCCGGCCCGTCCGTGCCGCGCCGATCCTGCCTATCCCCCAACTCATGGCGCCGGTGACGAACAGGCTCTCGGCGGCGCCCAGAAGCAGCCGGCCTAAAACGAGTACGGCAAGCGCCGGTATCGGCTGCCCGGCGAGAAAATCGGCGCCGAGATAGAGGAGGCCGCTGGCGGCCGCCAGCGGCAGTCCGAGAAGGACCGCGAATTTGGGTCCCCTCTGGTCGCTCAACGTTCCGGCCCTGTGCCACGACAGGATCGTGACCAGCGACTGGATGCCGATCACCCAGCCGACCGTGAATCCGCTGAAGCCGAGCTGGTCATGGATATAGAGAGAAAGTACCGGCAGCGGCGCGCCGACGGTCAGGAACCCGAAAAAGACGATCGCCACCATCGGAGCCAAGCCGGTGAAGGCGCTTCGCTGTTCGGGCGAGATGGAGGAAATAGTTGCGTCTGTCATTCTTTAACGCCTTTGTCGCCGGCCGGCCTGGGCCGGAACCGGAAGGGAAGGCGTTGGGTGACGTTAACGCTTACGGAGACGGGAGGGTCTCGGATAGGCGGCTATCTATTGGCTGATTGCCGTCCGGTCAATGCCTGATTCAGGCAATTGGTCTCTATCGTGCCAGCGCCGGGACCGGCTTCAGCACGTTGAGAAGCGCGCCGTAGGGCACCAGCATCAGGAGACCCATGAGGATCTTCACCGAGAGGTCGCCGATCGCCAGCGTCATCCAGAGCGGGGCCTGGCCGCCGAACAGCGCCGACGGGAAGGCAAGCGAGCCGTCGGGCATGCCGAACGCGGTATCGAGGAAGGCAAAGGCGGCGGAAAAGGCGAGCGAGAAGAAGATCGCCGTGTCGAGCAGAGAGCCGCACATGGTCGCAGCGAGCGGCGCCCGCCACCATGCCTGTCGACGCAGGCGCCCGAACACCGTGATGTCGAGAAGCTGGCCGGTCAGGAACGCCGTCCCGGACGCGATGGCGATGCGTGGCGTTGCGAGGAAGACCGACAGAAGCACGCCGACGACGAAGCCGGCGAAGACGACGCGCCTGGCCGCCGGCTTGCCGTAGCGCCGGTTGGTGAGATCGTTGACGAGGAAGGCGACGGGATAGCTGAACGCGCCCCAGGTGAGGATATCGCCGAGGCCGAAATGGCGGAACGGATACTGGACGAGGATGTTCGACGCCGTGACGACGGCGGCCATCGCCAGGGCGAAGGGCAGCAACTCTCTGCGCAGGGTCATTTTTTTATCCTGGGTGATGGAACCAGTGCCTATGCGGGCCGAGTCGGCCGCGAGCGGATCAGGCCGCTACGGCTTCGCCGGCCAGCTTCTTGGCGATCTGCTTTTTGAGCAGCCGGGCGCGCTGCGACAGTTCCTCGTTGCCCGCCTTCATCAGGTAGGCGTCGAGGCCGCCGCGATGCTCGACCGAGCGCAGCGCGTTCGCGGAAATGCGCAGGCGGACGCTCTGGTTGAGCGCCTCGGAGATCAGCGTGACGCTGACGAGGTTGGGCAGGAAGCGGCGCCGCGTCTTGTTGTTGGCGTGGCTCACATTGTTGCCGCTCATCACGGACTTGCCGGTCAGTTCACAGGTACGGGACATCTCGTTCGACCTTCGGTTACCTCTGGGCCATGGACCAGTGCCGCACCGTTTGGCTTGGCGCGCGGGCAGGGTCAGGCGGCCTCATGGAAAGTTGGCGTTCCCATAGTGGCATTTCGCCGAACCGTCAAGACGCGAAGCGGCAGATGCGAAACCGCCGGACAATCCACAACTTTGCCGGAATCCCTGCTATAAGCAGGCGAAAGGGACACGTTTCGCAACCGGATCGCGCATGACCGACCGTCTGGCCCGAACGGCCTCCTTGGCCGCCCCCCTCATTGCCGTCTTCTTCCTGCAGGCGCCCGGGACCGCCCTCGCCGCAGCGAAGAAATTCGTCGCCGATTATACCGTCTCGCTCTATGGCCTGACGCTGGCGCATACCAGCTTCACCAGCACGCTCGACGGTAACGACATTTCGATCGACGGCACCATCGCCACCGCCGGCGTCGCCCGCATCATCGACGACACCAAGGGCACGACCACCGTGCGCGGCCATCTTTCAGGGGACGGGGTCACACCGGATTCCTTCGCCATCGCCTACAAATCCGGCAAGAAGAACAAGCGCACCGAAATCGATTTCACCGACGGCGCCGTCTCCCGCACCATGAACGAACCGCCGCTGAAGAAGCGCAAGAAGTGGGTGCCGCTTTCCGCCGACGATTTGAAGGCCGTGACGGACCCGCTCTCGGGCATCATGGTGCGGGCCGACAAGCCGGCGGATGTCTGCAACAAGACGCTCCGCTACTATGACGGCGAGCTTCGCGCCGACATCGCCTTCTCCTATGCCGGCAAGAAACCGCTTTCGATCCCCGGCTATTCGGGCGACGCCACGGTCTGCATGGCCCGATTCACGCCGGTCGGCGGCTACCGACCGGGTAATTCGACCATCGAATACCTAAAGAACAAGGGCAAGATGACCATCGCCTTCGCGCCGATGGGTTCGACCGGCATGTTCGTGCCGGTCAGTGCCTCCGTCGGCACCAAGATCGGCACCGTCAGCGTCAGCGCCGACCGGTTGGAAGCGAAGCAATAAAGCCGCATCGGGTCGCCGCGGCCGGGAGGCGGTGGCCGTTCGCGATAGTCCGAGCCTTTGCGGCCGCTCAGAAATTATCCTTGCGCTTGCGTATCTCGGCGAAAACCTCCACGTCGACCGCCTTCGCCATGCCGAGCGTGTTGCGCACGCCGGCGTCGTGCCAGCGCAGGAACGGATTGGTCTCGAGTTCGCGCTCGATCGTCGTCGGCAGCGTCGGCTTGCCGGCTGCCCTGAGCTTGCGGATCTCCTCGGCGCGCGCGGCGAGCGCGCTGTTTCCGGGATCGATCGTCAGCGCGAAGCGGGCGTTCGCCTCGGTATATTCATGGCCGCAATAGACGCGCGTCGTGCCAGGCAGCGCCGCGAGCTTCTTCAGGGAGGCGAACATCGTCTCCGGCGGACATTCGAACAGCCGCCCGCAGCCGAGCGCGAAAAGCGTATCTGCGGTGAAGACGACGCCGCTCTGCGGGAAATGATAGCTGACATGACCGGCCGTATGCCCCGGCGTATCGATCACCCGCACCGGCTCGCCGCCGAAATGCAGCGTGTCGCCCCCGGCGACCTGCCTGTCGATGCCAGGGATCTTCGCCGCTTCCGCCTTCGGCCCGATGATCGTCAGCCCGAATTTTTCCTTGAGCGCCAGATTGGCCTGCACGTGGTCGGTATGATGATGCGTCGTCAGGATGGTGCTCGGCTTCCAGCCGGTTCGCTCGATCGCCTTCAGGATCGGTCCTTCCTCGGGGGCATCGATGAGCGCGGTCTCGCCGCTCTCCCGGTCATGGATCAGAACGCCGAAATTGTCGCTCAGGCACATGAACTGCTCGATCTCGATCGCCATCGATGTCTCCTTTCGTCGCCAAAGACATAGAGGGCATGCACCGTCCTGTCACCTACGGCTTCGTTGGGCCAATCTTGCCGTTCCCCGCGACCGCCGCTACCGTCCGGCCCATGCACAGTGATATCGTCGACCTGCGCTCCTTCTATGCCTCGATGCTGGGCCGGCTGGCCGAGCGCTCGATCGCGATGGCGCTCGCTTCGGTCTGGGCGACGCTCGGCAATGAGAGGCTGGTCGGCCTCGGTTACGCGGTGCCCTGGCTGGAGCGCTTCGGCGCCGATGCCGAACGCGTCTTCGCCTTCATGCCGGCCGCGCAGGGCGCGGTGAACTGGCCGCCGAGCGGTCCGTCTGCGACGGCGCTCGTCTTCGACGAGGACCTGCCGCTGGTCGATTCATCGATCGACCGCGTGCTGATGGTCCATTCGCTCGAACATGCCGAGAACCCGCGCGAGACTCTGATGGAAATCTGGCGGGTGCTCGCGCCCGGCGGCCGCCTCGTCATCGTCGTGCCGAACCGCCGCGGCGTCTGGGCGCGCTTCGAGCACACGCCTTTCGGTACCGGCCGGCCCTATTCGCGCGGCCAGTTGACGGCGCTGCTCCGCGAGGCGAACTTCACGCCCGGTTCCTTTGCCGAAGCGCTGTTCTTTCCGCCAAGCGTCCATCGCTCGACCCTTCGGCTCTACCCGCTCTTCGAGCGCACCGGGCGCCGTTTCGGGCCGATGTTCGCAGGCGTGATCGTTGTGGAGGCGCAGAAACGCCTCTATCAGGGCCTGCCGGTCGCCGCCCGTGCGTCCCGCCGCGTCTTCGTGCCGGTCTTGACGCCGCAAGGGGCCGGCCGCTTGCGACCGGTCTCCCGCACGCCCGATCGATGACGGGCTGACAGCGCCGCCTTTCGGAACCATATCCAGTTTCGTAGTGATGTCGGCGGAAGCGCAATAGTACTGCCCGCCGCTCGTGATCTCGCCGCAGGAACATCTCCATGCCCGACAAGAAGCCGGAACCCGAAGACGCGAAGACGCCCAGCCAGCAACCCGAATACAGCCTGCGCGAGCAGATGACGATGATGATGCGGGCCTTCATGGCCTCGCCGCTCCGCAACAGGATATTCTGGCTGGCCGGCGGCATGCTCGCCATGATCCTCGCCATCGCGGCCGGACAGGTCATCCTCAACCGCTGGTACAGGCCCTTCTATGATGCCATCGAGCGCCGGGATTTTCCCGGCTTCGTCCAGCAGCTCCTCGTCTTCGCCGCCATCGCCGGCAGCCTGCTGGTGCTCAACATCGTGCAGACATGGCTGAGCCAGATACTCAAGCTCAGGCTGCGCGAGGGCCTGACGCTCGACCTGATCGGCGAATGGATGCAGGGACGGCGGGCCTTCCGGCTGGCCAATGCCGGGGCGATCGGCGTCAATCCCGACCAGCGTATGCACGAGGATTCCGGTCACCTGACCGATCTTTCCACGACGCTCGCGGTCGGGCTGGTGCAGTCGACCGTCCTGCTCTTCTCCTTCGTCGGCGTGCTGTGGTCGCTGTCGTCCGGATTCACCTTCCACGTATCGGGCCACAGCTTCCAGATACCCGGCTACATGGTCTGGGCCGCCATCCTCTACGCCGCTTCCGCCTCATGGCTGAGCTGGCTGGTGGGACGGCCGCTGATCGGCCTCAACGGCGAGCGCTACGCGCGCGAGGCCGACCTGCGCTACTCGCTGGTGCGCGTCAACGAGCGCGTCGACGCGATCTCGCTCGCTGGCGGTCAGGCCGATGAACAGCGCCGGCTGCAACGCGACCTCACCGCGCTTATCGCCGTGCTGCGCAAGCTCGTCACCGCCAATATCCGCCTGGCATGGGTCACCGATGCCTATGGCTGGGTGACGATCGTCGCCCCCATCATCATCGCCGCGCCCGTCTATTTCGCCGGCGACATGACGTTCGGCGGGCTGATGATGGCCGTGGGCGCCTTCAACCAGGTCCATTCCTCGCTGCGCTGGTTCGTTGCCAATATCGAAACCATCACCGACTGGCGCGCCACGCTGCTCCGTATCGCCGCCTTCCGCATCGCGCTCACGAAGACGGACGACCTGCACGCGGTGGAAAAACAGATCGATTTCAAGCGAACCGCCAAGGACGAGATCGTGCTGGAAGGCGTCGAGATCGCCTCGCCGGGCGGCTGCACGAAACTGAAGGAAAAGCGCGTCAGGATCGCCGCCGGCAAGAAAGTGCTGATCACCGGAGATCCTGGAACGGGAAAGACGCTGTTCTTCCGCGCCATGGCCGGACTCTGGCCCTGGGGCAGCGGCCATATCGGCATGCCCGAGGAACAGACGGTCACGTTCGTTCCGCGCACGCCCTATTTCCCGCCGGGCACGCTGCGCCAGGCCATGTCCTATCCGCTCGGGGAAAAGTCCTTCGAGGATGCCGAACTGACCGGCGCCCTGAAGCGGGCGGGCCTCGACCGGCTCGCCGGCTCGCTCGACCGCGAATCCCGCTGGGAACGCGAATTGAGCGATGACGAGCAGCACCAGCTCGCTTTCGCCAGGCTCGACCTCCACAGGCCCGACTGGGTCGTCATCGACGAGGCGCTCGACATGCTGGAGGGGGACGTCCGCAAGCGCGCGGTCTCGGTACTGGCCAAGCGGCTGAAGGATGCGACGATCCTCTACATCGGTCGCGCCGGCTTGGCCGACCGGCTTTTCTCGCGGACGCTCCATCTGGAGATGGACGCCGGCGGCCGTTCGCTGAAGCCGATGCGCGTGCCCTCGCCGCCCGGGAACGACAAGCCGAAAGCCGAGGAGGCGAAGCAGCCAAGCTGAAGCGAAGCCCTCGGCCGCCCGCCGCGTAGGGGGAAATTAACCGAAATGACATCGGATCGTTCCACTTTCGTCGTATCGGTGACATGATTCTTCCCTAGCGTAACATCCGTAGGCGAAGGCAGGGTGGCCCTCATTCCGCCCGCCGGGAACGGAAAGGAGCGCGGGATGAAGTCGATCCATGTTGTTTTCGGCGCAGCCGAATCCGAAGCCATGATCCGCGCGCACAACCTCGCCATCCATCAGTGCGACGCATTCGTTCACGAGATCGAAACGGACGAGGACGTTCGCCTGGTAATGGCCAGCCACTATGACCGCTGCATCGCGACGTTGCGCGCAGCGAGCGAGGGGATGGCCCGCGACCGTATGGCGGCAATGGCCGCCGCGGCGCAGTCGCCGCTCTGCGACGTGACCTTCGAGCCGGCCGTGTTGCGGCGCTAAGCTTCGTAGTTCGGTTACCTCAAAGGTAATCGATCCGCATACGGCATCATGGGAATTTCCGTCTGGACAGACGATGTTCAGAAGGAGTTCCGACATGGTTGCATACGCCGTCGCCCACATGCGCCAGGTTACGATGGGACCGGCCATCGTCGAATATCTTCACCGTATCGACGCGACATTGGCGCCGTTCGGCGGCCGCTTCCTCGTCCATGGCGGCGAGTTCGAACTGCTCGAAGGCGATTGGCCCGGTAATCTGATCGTCATCGAATTCCCGAACCGGGAAGAGGCCAAGGCCTGGTATGCCTCGTCCGCCTATCGCGAGATCGTAGCCCTCCGCACCAAAAACTCGCAGTCGGATGTCATCCTCGTCGACCGCATCGCCCAACCGCACAAGGCGACGGACGTGCTCGGCTAGACGAGGCCACGCCAACCGCCGGCATCACGCCACCAGCGGCTGCACCTTCCTGCCGGCGCTCCCGATCTTCTCCATCTCGTAGGGCGTGGTCTGATAGACCTGGTTGATCCAGTTGCCGAAGAGAAGATGCGCGTGCGAGCGCCAGCGATTGAGCGGCTGCCGCTTCGGATCGTCGCCGGGGAAATATTCGTGCGGCACCCTGATCGACACGCCGGCCGCCACGTCGCGCTCGTATTCTTCCTTGAGCGAGGTGGAATCGTATTCGATGTGGTTGAACATGTAGAGCCTGTTGCAGTCGGCCTCGGTGACCAGACACGGTCCGGTCGCGTCCGACTCGATCAGGAGTTCGAGCGGCGAACCGACGGGGATGTCGGCGGCGCGCACCTCGGTCCACCGCGAGACCGGAATGGAGAAATCGTCAGAGAAGCCCGCCAGATAGGGCGAGGCAGGAGCGTTGTTGCGGTGGCGGAACACGCCGAAGGCCTTCTTTTCGAGCGTGTGCTTGGGAACGCCGTGGAAATGCCAGGCGGCCGCCATCGCGCCCCAGCAGATGAAGAAGGAGGAATGGACGTTGGTCTTCGTCCAGTCGAGGATGCGGGTCAGTTCCTCCCAGTAATTGACCTCCTCGAAAGGCAGGAGTTCGATCGGCGCGCCGGTGATGATGAAGCCGTCGAACTTGCGCGCCTTGACCTCCTCCCACGTCTGGTAGAAGGCGATCAGGTGCTCCTCCGGCGTATTCTTGGCCTTGTGGTTGCCGATGCGCACCAGGGTCAGCTCCACCTGCAGCGGCGTCGTGCCGATCAGCCGCGCGAATTGCGTCTCGGTGCGGATCTTGTTCGGCATCAGGTTGAGGAGACCGATCTGCAGCGGCCGGATGTCCTGGCGCAGGGCCGTCTTCTCGTCCATGACGGCGACGCCTTCGCGCGCTAGTACCTCGCGAGCAGGAAGCTGGTCGGGGATCTTGATCGGCATCGCATACGCTCCAAAACAAAAAACCGGCCTTTGCCCTCGCAAAGCCGGTTCCGATGCAAACGGCCCTTTAGCGAGTTGTTTAACGTGGCTGCAAGCCGACCGGCCAAATCACCACGGATCGATAGGGCTGTTTTTAGGGCGGCCCGGGCTTTGCGTCAACGGAAAAGCTCTGATAGAGGCGGGCGGCGACCTTCCTCCCGCGAGATGCGACATGCACGAGCGCCCGCAGCCGAGACCCGGCATCATGGACATCGAGGCCTATGTGCCGGGCAAGAGCACGGCGCCCGCCGGCGTCGCGAAGGTCCACAAGCTCTCGTCGAACGAGAACCCTCTCGGCCCCTCTCCGAAGGCGATCGAAGCCGCGCGTGAAGTCGCGACGCGCCTCGACGTCTATCCCGACGGGTCCGCCCGTCGCCTTCGCGAGACGATCGGAGAGGCGCATGGGCTCAATCCGGCAAACATCGTCTGCTCGAACGGGTCGGACGAGATCCTCGGACTGCTCGCGCAGATCTACCTGTCGCCCGGTGACGAGGCGATCTTCACCGAGCACGCCTTCATGGTCTACCGGATCTATGTCCAGGCGGCGGGCGCCATTCCGGTCGCCGTGGAGGAGACGGACGAGCGCGCCGATGTCGACGCCATCCTCGCCGCCGTCACGCCGCGCACCAGGATCGTCTTCCTCGCCAATCCCAACAACCCGACCGGCACCTACCTGCCCATCCAGGAAGTCCGCCGCCTCCACGCCGGCCTGCCGCCAAGCGTGCTTCTGGTGCTCGATGCCGCCTATGCCGAATATGTCCGCCGCAACGACTACGAGGCCGGCATCGAACTGGTCGCCGCCAATCAGAACGTCGTCATGACGCGGACCTTCTCGAAACTCGGCCTGGGGGGTGCCCGGCTCGGCTGGATGTATGCGCCGCTTGCCATCGTCGACGCAGTGAACCGGGTGCGTGGGCCCTTCAACGTCAACGCCACCGCGATCGAGGCCGGCATCGCTTCCATACGCGACCGCGAGCACGTCGCGCGCAGCGTCGCCCACAACGAGACATGGCGGAACTGGCTGTCCGGAGAGTTTGAAAAACTCGGGCTGCGCGTGACCCCGAGCGTCGGTAATTTCCTGCTCGTCCACTTCCCCGAAGACGGCCGTCACGGCGCCGCCGCCGCCGACGACTATCTCAGCCAACGCGGCTATATCCTTCGCCGCGTCACCGGCTACGGCTTTCCCAACGCGCTGCGCATGAGCATCGGCACGGAAGAGGCCAACCGCGGTGTCGTTTCCGCGCTGGCGGAATTCCTGAGAGCATAGAAATGGCCGAACCGCTTTTCGACAGAATAGCCCTTATCGGCATCGGCCTGATCGGCTCTTCGCTGGCGCGCGTCGTCCGCCGCGAGGGCATCGCCCGTCATGTCGCGATCTCGACCCGCAGCGCCGCGACGCTCGAGCGTGCCGAGGAACTTGGGCTCGGCGATTCCTATTCGACGGATCCCGCCGTCGCCGCAAGGGACGCCGATCTCGTCGTCGTCTCCGTCCCGGTCGGCGCTTCGGGCGAAGTGGCGGAAGCGATCGCGCCGGCGCTGAAAGCCGGCGCCATCGTCACCGATGTCGGCTCGACCAAGGGCTCGGTCATCGCGCAGATGCGGCCGAAACTTCCGGCGAACGTCCATTTCATCCCCGGCCATCCGCTGGCCGGTACGGAGAAATCAGGGCCGGACGCGGGATTCGCCGAGCTTTTCGAGAACCGCTGGTGCGTCTTCACCCCGCTTCCGGGCACCGACCCGGACGCGCTGGAAAAGCTATCGGAATTCTGGCGCCGCTGCGGCTCCAACGTCGACACGATGGACCCGGATCACCACGACATGGTGCTCGCCATCGTCTCGCACCTGCCGCATATCATCGCCTATAATATCGTCGGCACGGCGGACGATCTGCAGACCGTCACCAAGTCCGAGGTCATCAAATATTCCGCCTCCGGTTTCCGTGATTTCACCCGTCTCGCCGCCTCCGACCCGACCATGTGGCGCGATGTCTGCCTGCACAACAAGGATGCCATCCTGGAGATGCTGGCGCGCTTCTCCGAGGACCTCGCCTCCTTGCAGCGCGCCATCCGCTGGGGTGACGGGGAGAAGCTCTTCGACCTCTTCACGCGCACGCGCGCCATACGCCGCTCCATCATCGAGGCGGGGCAGGAAGTAGACGTGCCGGATTTCGGCCGGCAGGTTCTGGCGCATCCGGAAAAGAGTGCGCCTCCGAAAGGCTGACCACTATAGCTGGAGCCTTTCAGGCAAGGCGGAAGGCTCTAAGGCAACGCTGGAACCCGCCCGACCGGGAAAAAGCCGACCGTCACGCGGCCTTCGCGTATGGTGACGGGCACCATGGGATCGTTGCCGAGCGCACTGACCAGGGCGAGGCCGCGATCGATGTCCTTCGCTTCTTCCGGGAATGCGAGCTTGAGCGCCGCGGCGAGTTCCTGCGGATTGCTTAATCTTACCGTGAGGTCGGCATCGAGCCGGCCCTCTTCATCGACCGAAGCACGGCCCTTGACCGTGACGCTGGCGTCGTCGCTCGGCGCGAGCATGAGTTTTTGTATCTGCGCCGAGCGGCCGCGAAAGCTTCGCACATCGTGAAGCGCCAGGCCGGCCCCGCCAGCGACGGTCACGTCGGCATCCCCGGAAAGCGGCGGCAACGCCTCCAGGTCGGGCAGCGACGGCCCGAAATCCAGCCCTTCGAAATGGCTCCGAAGATCGACGTCCGCGCCGGCCATGCTCGCCCTGCCGCACATGGAAGTGACGGTGAAGATCGGTTCCGCCTGGGTGCGCTCGGCGACCAGCATCTTGCCGCGGACCTCGACCGAGGCGTCATGGCCGAGCGGCGGAAAGAGCTCGCCTTGCATCCTCTTCCAATGGACCACGATCGGCCCTGTATTGGGCGCCTGGACAAGCGCCGGCGCCGCCAGGCGGATATGGATGCGCCGGGGATCGTATATGGTTGCGAAGGCGAGCATCGACGCCGCCGAGAACACCGAGGCGCTCGCCGGGTCGACGTAGCGGATCGACTTGCACTGCAGGATGAACCGCAGGGGAAAGCCGTGCACCTCATGGTCGGCGCAATCGGCGGTCGCCCCCGTCTCGCGCAAGGCCGCGAGCGTCGCCTCGACGCGTTGCCGGATGACGCCGGCGAAATGCATCCAGGCGAGGGTGTAGGCGATACAGAGCAGGACCAGGAGCAGCGGCAGCCACAGGAAACGCGCATATCGGCGGCGGCGCGGCGGGTTACTTGACGTCATGCGTTCGCTCTCGCTAGCCATTGCGCCATCCATGCATGGAACCGAGGCAGGCCATATGGGCGATTTTTGGGTTTTCGGCTACGGCTCGCTGATCTGGCGGCCCGGCTTCGCCCATGTAGAGACGCGACGCGCCCATCTCCATGGCTTCCGACGGTCGCTGTGCATCTATTCCTGGGTTCATCGCGGCACCGAGGCGCGGCCCGGCCTTGTGCTGGGGCTCGACCGCGGCGGCTCCTGTGTCGGCCTCGCCTTCCGCGTGCCCAGGGAATTGGAGGACGAGGTGACCGCCTATCTGCGCGAGCGCGAACTGGTGACCAACGTTTATCTGGAACGCCGCCTGAAGGTCCGTCTCGAAGGCGGCGGCGCCGTCCAGGCGCTGGCCTTCGTCGTCGACCGCTCGCATCGGCAATATGCCGGCAGGCTCGACGCCGGCCACGCCGCATCCGTCGTGCACGGCGCCGTCGGCCAGTCCGGGCGCAACGAGGATTATGTCTTCAGCACCGTCCAGCATCTCGAAGCCCTCGGCATCCACGATCATTGGTTGGAAAGCGTCGCCGCGAAGCTTTCCCACGATTAGACGGCGTCCGTGCAAACCAATCTCTAACCGGCGGCTGCGGCCGCTTCCGAAACATTCACCCCGAGCTGCCTGAGGCGCTCGAGCGCTGTCGGCGGCAGGGGCGGCGGGTTCTTCGACCGCGCCGCGTCGACGAGCAACGTGTCGCAGGCCTTTTCGGTTTCCTCGACCAGCCGCGCCATGAACTCGCGCTTGGAAAGACCCGGCGGGATCGGCGGCAGGAAGCGCGCCTTGATGACGCCCGGGTAGCGCAGGAACTTTCGTCGCGGCCAATAGAGCCCGGCCATATGGGCGACAGGAACGACGGGAAGGTCGAGACGGGAGTATATCTCCGCGATGCCATGCTTGTAGGCCGGCTCGGCGCCCGGCGGCCGACGCGTCCCCTCCGGATAAATGATGATCTGTCGGCCCTGCTCGACACGCTTGCGGGCCTCGACGATCACCTTCCGCAGCGCCTTCGCCGGGCTTCCCCGATCGATCGGGATCATGTTCATCTTGCCGAGATACCAGCCGAAGAAGGGAATCCATGTCAGCTCGCGCTTGAGGATATAGACCGCATCGGGGATATGCGGCACCAGCGCGAACGTATCCCAGAAGGATTGGTGCTTGGGCGCCAGTATATAGGCGCCGACGGGCAGGTTCTCCTGCCCCGTCACCTCGCTGTCGGTGCCGGCCAGCACCTTCTGCAGCCACAGATTGGTGCGAGCCCAGAACTTCGGCGCCCACCACGCACGCTTGCGTTCGACGAGAAAATAGAATGGCGTGAAGACGATCATCTCGACGACCGTGGCGGCGTAGAGCGCCAGGTTGAACGCCAGCGAGCGAAGAAAGATCATGAACCAGCGTCCCGAATCCGGAATTCACGCCATTTCCGGGAGCGCCGCACGAATTTCGGATTCGATGAGGACACCAGCAAGTTTGTCACTCTAGCGTGGTTTTCGGATTTGAAATTCGTTCGCGGGTCTCGATCCTTCATGTGACGGATTTCAAATCCGCCACACCAGTCCGAAATATTCCGGAGCCGTTCGATACATGCGGGCTTGGCAAAAGGCAAACGCCCGCGCCGGGCGGAGCGCGAGGATCTATTCCATCGCGGCGCTGATCACGGTGTGGTCGGCCTCGTGCGAGGGATCGGCGGGCAGCACGCTTCGGGCCAGCGCCGCCAGATACTTCACATATTCCGTGGCGAGCACGCGCACGGCATCCGGCTTGGTCAGCCAGCTTCCGTCGTCCAGTCTCGAATTGACCACCGGATAGGGCTCGACGCTCGCCCGCGGCAGCAACCGGTGCATCTCCAGCAGGCTGCGCGGCATGTGATAGTTGTTGGTGACGAGGATGACGCTGCCATAGTCGTGCTCGGCCATCCATTTCGCGCTCTGCTCGGCGTTTCCGACCGTATCGATCGCCTCATGGTCGATATCGACGCAGCAGGAAAAAAGCCGCTTGTCGCCGCCCGTTACTTCGCGCAGCGCCTTACGGCCGGAATGCGGATTGACCCCGCTGATGAGCAGGCGCTTCCCTTTGCCGGACTTCAGGAGATCAACCGCCGCAGCCAGGCGCGATTGTCCGCCGGTCAGCACGATGATGCCGTCGGCCGCACGCATATTGGCGGGCTGGGTGAGCAGGCTGACATGCTCGGCGAAAAAGCCGAAACCGACCGCAAGCGCGCAAGCAATCCCTGCCCCGCCCCACAGGGCGAGACGCATATGGCGCCAGAAGCGGCTCGGTGACGACAGAGGCTTTTCGGACTGCGCCCCGTCCCGGGTACTGGCCTGCCCTTCCGTGGATTCGCAAGCGTCCATTATGCTAGCGATAACAGTCAATTAAGGCGGCAGCTAGCCGAAACGGCGCTGCTCTCCCACAATAAGTTACCGCCCGTCGCGGACCGTGATCAAACGAGGAAGGCATTCTATCGCTCCGGCTGATGCGCCTCTATGTCGGCTAAGTAGCGCACGACCGTGAAATGCGAAGTGGCCGCGGTAAGGCCTGCGATGACGAGCACGATCAGCGCAACGCCGGCATAACCGCTCGAATCGATGGAGAAATTGCCGAAGAGCGCCGCCGCCTGATCGGCTTGCGGAGTGGCCATGTTGCGGGCCGATAGCCAGGCGAACACCAGGAAGACGATGATCGCGCCGATGCCGCCCGCGGCCGCGCCCTTCAGCCCCATCGTCAGGAAATGTCCGCGGAATTCGGAGGCGATGAAGCGGGCGTCGGCGCCGACGAAATGCAGCACCTCTATGATGTGGCCGTTGCCGGCCATGGCGCCGCGCGTGGCGAACACGACCGAAAGCACAGTCGCGGAAAGCATCAGCGCGAGAACGGTGACGCCGATGGTCACCGTCATGTGGGCCATGGCGATCAGGCGGTCCACCCAGCTACGGTGGTCGTCAAGGCTGGCGCTTGGGATCTGCGCCTTGATGAGGTCGCGCATGGCCGCGAAGTCCGGCGGGTGCGCCGTGTCGATGGTGACAACGACGAGGCGCGGGACCGGCAGTTCGTCGATGTCGAGGCCCTTGCCCAGCCACGGCTCGAGCAGCCGCGCGGTTGCCTCGCGATCGACGATCGACGCGCCGGTGACGCCCTTGAAACGCAAGGCGATCTCCTGCGCCGACTTCAAGGCCTGCTCCATGTCGAGTCCGTCGGCCGGCTTGATTTGGATGGTGGCCTCGCGCGAGATCTGCCCTTCCCAGGTGGCTGCGGCGCCGCGCACCAGTGTCACGGCGCCGAGCGTCAGGCAGGAGAGGAACGTCATGATGGCGATGACGAAGATCAGGGCCCGCCCGGCGATGTTCTGGCTCGGCACGATCGGCGCCATCGGACGCTGCGCCTGCTGTGGCCGCGCCGCGCCCGGCGCATAGGGCGACGGAGCCTGTTCGGACGGCGCGCCGGTCTCCGCGAAAGTGTTGCCGCCCGCCGCCTCAGTCATAGATGTCGAGCCTTCCGCTGGAGAGGATCATGCGCCTCGCGTCGACCTGCTCCATCAGGGTCACGTCGTGGGTAGCGATCACCACCGCGGTGCCCAAGCGGTTGAGTTCGATGAAGAGCCTCAGCAGCCGGCGTGCCAGGGGCGGGTCGACATTGCCGGTGGGTTCATCCGCGAGCAGGATCTCCGGCTGTTCGATCAGCGCCCGCGCGATCGCCGCGCGCTGCTTCTCGCCGCCGGAAAGCACCGGCGGCAGTACATGCATGCGTTCGCCGAGGCCGACCCATTTCAGGAGTTCGACCACGTCGCCGCGATAGCTGCCCTCCTCGCGCCCGCGCACGCGAAGCGGCAGCGCCACGTTCTCGTAGGTCGTCATATGGTCGAGCAGACGGAAATCCTGGAAGACCACGCCGATGCGCCTGCGCAACATCGGCAGTTCGCGGCGCTGAAGGCGCGAGCGATCCTTGCCGAAGACGGTGATCAGGCCGCGGGTCGGCTTGAGCGACAGGAAAAGCAGGCGCAAAAGCGTCGTCTTGCCCGCGCCGGACGGCCCGCTCAGGAACTGGAACGAGCGCTCGGGTATCTGGAAGGAGATGTCCCGCAGGATCTCCGGTCCCATTCCGTAGCGCAAGCCGACATTTTCGAAACGGAACACCTTCCCGCTGCCCTCACAACCCTCCCGCCTTACGGGGAAACATGTGTCCGACCATGGTTTCGCATGGTTAACGGCCGGTTAAATGGCGCCCGCGCCCGCGATCACATTTGGATCGTGGTGGCGAAGCATTAACCATTTCGGTTTACCCCCGTGGGTTCGAACGCACGGAAAACGGCCGGTCCCGCATGAATGATGCTTCGAAAGCGCGCCCGGTTTCGGGCGAAATCATGACGGGCGCGGCCGCCTCGACCTCCTTCTCCGCGAACCGTTCGTGTGCCGGGATCATCGACGCCGAATTCGAGACCGTGACGCCCGCGTCGAGCGACTTCGCACGACAGCGCCCTTCGGGCCGTGCCGCTTCCGGTTCCGCAGACACCGATTTTACCACACATGCGCCGGAACTTCCCGGCCTCGGCGTATTGAAGCGCGCTGAAGTCATCGAAGGGCGGCATCGTCAGCCTGGCGGGCCGGCCTTCTGGACCTTCGGCCTCTGTCTCGTGGCCGCTGCCTTCTGGATCTCGGGGGGCCATGCCCTGCTGCCGCCCGTCCGCCTGCCCGCCTTCCTGCAGGCCGCCCCGACGCTGAAGATCGCCTCCGTACGCACGCGCATCGAGAAGATCGACGGCCATGCCATCCTTTTCGTCGACGGCAGCGCCGCCAACGAGACGGGACGCGCGATCGAAGTGCCGCCGCTCGCCATCAGCGTCGAAGGCGAAAACGGCGGGACCACGCGCTTTTTCCTGGGGACAAGGGACCGGCAGGTGGCCGCCGGAGAGATCTTCGCCTTTTCCAGCCGCCTGGAGGTGCCTAAACACGGGGTGAAATCGGTCTCCGTATCGTTCGACAGATAGAGAGTTCAGCGCATGCCCGTCGTCCGCGGCAAGGACATCGAGGTCCTCTTCAGCGCTTCGGCCATCGCGCGCCGCAACCTCGAACTGGCCAAGGATATCGCCGCGCGCGACTATCGCGACCTTCTGGTGATCTCGATCCTCAAGGGCTCCTTCATCTTCGCCGCCGACCTGATCCGCGCCATGCACGATGCCGGTATTTCGCCCGAGGTCGAGTTCATCTTCATCTCCAGCTACGGCGCCGGCACCACCGCCGGCGAGATCAAGGTCCTCCGCGACATCGACAACGACGTAAGGGGCCGCGATATCCTCCTGATCGACGACATCCTGGAATCCGGCAACACGCTGAAATATACGCGCGACCTCATGCTCTCGCGCGGCGCGGCAAGCGTCCACATCGCGGTGCTGCTCGACAAGCACATGCGCCGCAAGGCCGATATCGACCCCGACTTCGTCGGTTTCGACTGCCCCGACCATTTCGTGGTCGGCTACGGCATGGACGTGGCGCACGCCTTCCGCGAACTGCCCTTTGTCGGTATCGTCAAGGGCGACGCCTGAGGATAGTCCCGGGCGCGCGGTCCGGGAGATTTCGATGTCCGAGAAAGGCGTGTGCGTGGTCATCGGCGCGGGTGACGATACCGGCGCGGCGATCGCCAGGGCATTCGCACGTGAAGGGCTGGCCGCCTGCGTCGTCCGCCGCCCGAGGCACCTCGATAAGCTGGAGACGCTCGCTGCCGAAATCCGCGCCGAAGGGAATGTAGCCCATGCCTTCGGCGTCGATGCGCGGGACGAGCCGGCGATGATGTCGCTCTTCAACTCGATCGAGGACGAGATCGGCCCGGTCGAGGTCGTCGTCTTCAACATCGGCGCCAATGTGCGCTTCCCGATCGTCGAGACGACCGCCCGCGTTTATCGGAAAGTCTGGGAGATGGCCGCCTTCGCCGGCTTCCTGACCGGCCGCGAAGCCGCCCGCCACATGCTGCCGCGCGAACGCGGGACGATCCTCTTCACCGGGGCGACGGCAAGCATGCGCGGCGGCGACGGCTTTGCCGCCTTTGCCGGCGCCAAGCACGCGCTGCGCGCGCTGGCGCAGTCGATGGCGCGCGAACTCGGGCCGAAGAACATCCACGTCGCGCATGTCGTCATCGACGGCGCCATCGATACGAACTTCATCCGCGGCATGCGGCCGGATGCCGACGAATTGCGCGAGCGGGACGCCATCCTGTCGCCCGACGCGATCGCGTCCGCCTATGTCGTGCTTCACCGCCAGCACCGCAGCGCCTGGACGCACGAGATGGATCTGCGGCCCTGGGTCGAGAAATGGTGAGGGCCGGATGAAAACGGTGGAATTCATCTTCGATTTCGGCAGCCCGAACGCCTATCTCGCGCACCGGGTGATCCCCGGGATCGAGGCGCGAACCGGAGCAGCGTTCATCTACAATCCCTGCCTGCTCGGCGGCATCTTCAAGGCGACCGGCAACAGATCGCCCTTCGAGCAGTTCACAGGGGTGAAAAACAGGCTCGACTACGAGCGGCTGGAGATCAGACGCTTCGTCGAGCGGCATCATATCGACGCCTTCAGGATGAACCCGCATTTTCCGGTCAATACCCTCCTGATGATGCGCGGCGCCATCGTCGCGGGCGAGGAAGGAAAACTGGCCCCCTATGTCGAGACGTGCTTCCGCGCCATGTGGGAGGACGGCAGGAAGATGGACGATCCGGCCGCTGCCGGCGCGGCCCTCGACGCCGCGGGGTTAGATGGCCGCGCCGTTCTGGAACGCACGCAGGAACAATGGGTCAAGGACAGGCTGATCGCCAACACCGAAAGCGCCGTCGCCCGTGGCGTCTTTGGCATGCCGACCTTCTTCGTCGGCAAGGAAATGTTCTTCGGCAAGGACCGGCTGGCCCTTGTGGAGGAGGAAATCCTGAAAGCCCAACCGACCGGCTAATTTGCCTTTTCGATCTCCTCATGGAAATGCAAGCGGTTGCCAAAGGGATCGATGACCGAGATCTCGCGCGTTTCCCAGGGCTTCACCTCCAGCCCCGGCTTGGCGAAACGGTAGTCCTTTTCCGACAGTTCACGATGGAAGCCGGCGATATCGCCGACATGGATGCGCAGCGCGCTGCCGGGAATGGCATCGCCATGATGTTCGGAGAGATGCAGCACGCATTCGCCGCGCGCGACCTCCATATAGAGCGGGAAATTATCCCCGTAGCGATGCTCCCAGCGAACCTCGAAACCGAGGAATCCCTCGTAGAATTCCCGCGCTTTGGCGACATCGAAAATGCGCAGGATAGGTATCACCCGGCCGAGGCGTGGCATGAAGCGGTCCTTGTCGTGGGGAAAATAGCTATTTGAACTGGAGCAGCCGCTCGAGATAGCTGCGCTCGACCTCGGGGCTGAGCGCATTGCCGAGCCGCTTGCGGATGGCTTCGAGGATGCGCCGCGCCCGCTGCACGTCGATCTCGTCCGGCACCTTGACCGAATCGCCGAAATCCGGGCCCGTCGTGGCGCGCGGCCGGCCGAGCGGGTCGCGGTCGGCGTTCTGCTGGCGGCCGCCATTCTGCGAGCCGCCCTGGTCGCCCTGCTGTGCCTGCTGCATCTGCTGCATCATGTCCTTGGCGCCGCGCCTCAGCGCCTCCAGCGCCTGGCTTTCTTCGCCGAGCGCCTGCTCGCCCTCGCCCTGGCCAAGCGACTTGCCGGCCTCGCCCATGGATTTGTCGGCGTCGCCGAACCCCTTGCCGGGCTTGATGCCAAGCTCGTCGAGCTTCTTTGTGAGATCGCCGAGATCGCCGCGGAGCTTGCCCTGCCCCTGCTGCAGCTGCTTCAGCGCCTGCGCGAGTTCGTCCGGCGTCATGCCGCCGGAGCCGTCCTGCTGCCCTTGTTGTTCACCGCCCTCGCCTTGCTGGCCCATCTGGCCCTGGCCCGTCTGGTCCTGATCCTGGCCCTGGCCCTGGCCCATCTGGCCTTCCTCGCCGCGCTCGCCCTGCTGCCCTTGCTGCAGGCGGAAGGTCTTGTTCATCAGTTCCTGCTGGCGCCGCATGAGTTCGCCGAGCTTGTCCATCTGCTGCCGCATCTGGCCCTGCTGCTGGCCGCCCTGCTGGCCCGGCCGGCCGGCCTGGAGATTGTTCATCATGTTCTGAAGCTGCGAGAGCAGTTGCTGCGCCTGGTCGCGCGCTCCGGATCGGGCCAGGTTCTCGATCTGGTCGAGCATGCGCTCGAGATCGCCCTGCCGGATCTCCTGTCCGTTCTGCGGCATCTGCTGCGCCAGGTTCGGGTTCTGCTGCATGCGCTCGGCGAACTCATGCAGATACTCCTGCATGGCCTGCCTGAGTTCCTTCATCAGCTTCTGGATCTCCTGGTCGGAAGCGCCGTTCTTCAGCGCCTGCTGCAGCGCCTGTTCCGCCTGGCGCAGGCGCTTCTCCGCGGCCGAAAGGTTGCCCCCCTCGATGCCGAGCGCGATATCCCAGAGATAGGAAACGACGTCGCGATACTGGTCGTCCGTCCGCGCAAGCTGCAGCCGGGTGCGGGCGCTCATGATCGCCAGGTAGTGCGCCATGCTGGTGAAAGTGTCCTCCGGCCTGAGCGTGATCGCATCCATCATGTCGAGCACGCGCTGCTTCTTGTTGGCGTCGAGCGCGAGGATGCGCCGCTGTTCGACGAGCGCGCGCGCCAGCGGATTGGCGAACGGCCGCTCGGGCAGCCGCAGGAGCTTCGTCTCGCTCGAGGCCTCGTGCCCGGCGTCGTCCTTGGCCTTCAGCGTCAGCCGCACCATCGTCCCGGCCCAGGGATGGTCGGTCAGGTCCTTGACCGTCCGGGCGACATGGTTCTTCGCGTCACGGCGCGGCAGCGTCAGCGGCATTTCGGGAGCCGGATAGAGCGGGTGGGCGTTGGCAGCCTGCGGATCGGCCGGCTCGAAGACCGCCTCGGCCGAGGCCGGCCCGTAATCGTCCTCGATCGAGTAGGTGAGTTCCAGCGCCCCGTTGACGGCATGTTTCGGCTCGCCGGAGAAGCGGATCACGGGCGGCTTGTCGGGAATGACATCGAAGGTCCAGCGGCGCATTTCGCTACCGTCCGATTTCAGGCTGATGGCGCCGTTCTTGGTCAGCGCGGCGGCGAATTCGGAGATTTTCGCTGCTGCCCCGCCGGAGACATCGGACGCCTTCGCCTTGCCGCCTTCGCCCGCCTTCTTCGCGGGAATGTCGCGCGCATTGCCGGCCGCATCGATGAAATCCAGCGTTTCCTTGCCGCTGCCGCCGGTGACCCGCAGCGCAAGCTGGCTGTTCTCGGGTATCCGGAAATGCTCCGTCCCGGTCTCGCCGGCCCCGGTGTCGCCGCCGCTGGTGAGGAAGATCGGAGCGCGGCCGGTATAGGAAGGCGGCGTCACCCAGGCATCGATCCTGGGCGGGACCGCCTCGCGCATCGCGGCGGGGCGGAACGCGTCGGCGACGCTGCCGCCATTGGGGCTAGAGGAAAAGGCGAGGGCCACGACGAATATGAGCGCCACTGCCGCGCGGATCGCCCAGGGATCGCGTTCGGGCATGTTCGGGCGGGGTGCGTCGGCGGAAACGCCGGCGAGTTTCTCCGCCATCCGGCGCTGGTGCTCACGCCAGAGCGCCTGCGAGAAATCGTCCGCATTGCCGCCTGGCCGGTCCGTCTGCACCAGGACGGGCGTGTGCATAAGTCCATTGGCCTGCTCGATGCGGCGGTCGATCTCGGCCTCGGTCGGCATACGGAAGACGCGCAACGGAAAGAGCGCGGCGAGCGCCGCCAGCCCGAACAGCACCGTCAGGCCGATCCTCAGCCAGTCGGGCGCGACACGGAACAGGCCGAACCACGAGACGCTGAGGAAGAGCCCGGCGACCAGCAGGATCGGCAGGACGAGCGGCCAGCCCCGCTCCACGACCATGGCGGCGCGCGTCATCGAGCGCGTACGATAAAGCCGCGAAAACAGGCCTTTGTCGAAATCTGCGGGCGTGTCGGCCATCGATCCCTTCCAGGTCGATATGTCGAACCTGTCACCTCAAGCGCAAATCGCGCTCTCTAAAGGATAGCAGCAATCTCGGCAAAGGCGAGGCGGCGGCACGAAAACGTGAAAAAGTCTCACATGCGGCGGGGTTGTTCGGGAAATCCGTCAGGCCTGAGCGAAAGCGGTGCTCGGGGAGCACCGGAGCGGAGCGTACATCAAGTACGTGAGCACCGGAGCGCAGCCGGACGCCGCTTTCGCTCAGGCCTGACGGATTTCTGGCCTCATAGCCAGTCCGGCAGGGAATCGAGCCCGATCAGTTCCTCGTAGCTGCCGCGCGGCCGGACGACATGGTAGCGGTCGCCGTCGACCAGCACCTCGGGAACGAGAAGCCGCGTATTGTAGGTGCCGGCCTGCACCGCGCCGTACGCGCCCGCCGTTCCGATCGCGATCAGGTCGCCCGATCGCATCGCCGGCAGGTCTCGGCCGAGCGCTAGATAATCGCCGGTCTCGCAGACCGGCCCCACGACATCGACGACCTTGCGCGCCGCATCCGGCCCCGGCTCCACGACCGGGCGGATGTCGTGCCAGGCGTCGTAGAGCGTCGGACGCACGAGATCGTTCATCGCCGCGTCGACGATCAGGAAATTCTTGGCGTCGCCATGCTTCATGTAAATGACTTCGGACACCAGGATCCCGGCATTGCCGACGATCAGCCGGCCCGGCTCGAAGATGACCTTGAGGTCGAGCGGCGCGATGTGCCTTCGCACGATCGCGGCGTAGGCGTCCGGCAGAGGCGGCGGCTCGTTGTCCAGCCGGTAGGGAATGCCGAGTCCACCGCCGAGATCGACATGGCTTATGTCATGTCCATCGGCCTTGAGTGTCGCGGTCAGCTCCGCCAGCAGCTTGAACGCATCGTCGAAGGGCTGCAATTCGGTGATCTGGCTGCCGATATGCATGTCGACGCCGACCACTTTTATGCCCGGCAGGGAAGCGGCACGGCGGTAGACGCCGCGCGCATGCTGCAGGGGAATGCCGAACTTGTTCTCGGCCTTGCCGGTGGCGATCTTGCGGTGCGTCTTCGCGTCGACGTCCGGATTGATCCGGAGCGAGATCGGCGCGACCTTGGCCGCCGCCACGGCGCGCGCGGAAAGCAGGTCGAGTTCCGGTTCCGACTCCACATTGAAGCAATGGATGCCCTCCGCGAGCGCGAAATCCATCTCGCGCGCGGTCTTGCCGACGCCGGAAAAGACGATCCTGTCCGGAGGAATGGATGCGGCGAGCGCGCGGCGCAGTTCGCCTTCCGAAACGACGTCGGCGCCGGCGCCGAGCTTCGCCAGCGTCCGGATCACCGCCTGGTTGGAGTTCGCCTTCATGGCATAGCAGACGAGAGCGTCCATGCCGGCGAACGCATCGGCGAATACCGTGTAGTGCCGCGTGAGCGTTGCGGTGGAATAGCAATAGAAGGGCGTACCCACGGCTGCCGCGATCGCGGGCACCGGCACGTCCTCGGCGTGGAGCACGCCGTCGCGATAGTGGAAGTGATTCACTGGAAACCTGCGGAAAGCTAGTCGATAAGGCCGTCGAGGAAGAAGCGCTTGTCCTTCTCCGGTTTCTGCGGCTCCGGCGGCAATGGCGTCTTCTTCTGGTCCTGCGCTTCCTTGCGCGACTCGACCGCGGCCTGGTACGGCGTGTCGAGATCGGACGGACGCCGGCCGCAGGCGCTCGCCAGGAGCGCGACGGCGCCGAAAAGTGCCAGAAGTGCCGTCAGCCTGCGCCAGTTCATGGACCTGCCCGTTCGCGAAACCGTTCGCGCCTTTTAGCGGAGATTCTTCGGCCGCGCACCCTGTTTCAGCCGCTTGCGCCAGTAGCGGATCTGCCGGCGCACTTCAGCCGGCGCCGTGCCGCCGAAGGAGGTGCGGCTTTTCACCGAGTTCCGCACGGACAGCACGGAATAGACGCCCTCGTTGATAGCGGGGTGGATCGCCCGAAGCTCTTCCAGCGCCAGCTTCTCCAGCCCGCATTTCTTCTGTTCCGCCAACGCCACCGCGCGGCCGGTGACGTGGTGCGCCTCACGGAACGGCAATCCGGCCTCGCGCACCAGCCAGTCGGCAAGATCGGTCGCCGTGGAATAGCCGGCGCCGGCGGCCTTTTTCATCGCGGCGGCGTTGACGACGAGGTCGCCGACCATGCCCGTCATCGCCGCCAGCATCAGGTCGAGCGTCTCGGCGGCGTCGAAGACGGCCTCCTTGTCTTCCTGCATGTCCTTGGAATAGGCGAGCGGCAGGCCCTTCATGACGGTGAGCAGCGCGACGAGATGGCCGTTCAGGCGGCCCGTCTTGGCGCGCACCAGTTCGGCCGCGTCCGGATTCTTCTTCTGCGGCATGATCGAGGAGCCGGTGGAGAAGGAATCCGACAGTCTGACGAAGCCGAATTGCGGCGTCGACCAGATCACAATCTCCTCCGCCAGGCGCGACAGATGCACGCCGGCGATCGAGGCGAGCGCCAGGAACTCCAGCGCGAAATCGCGGTCGGCGACCGAATCGATCGAATTGCGCGTCGGCTCGCGGAAGCCGAGCGCCTTCGCCGTCATGTGCCGGTCGATCGGAAAGCCCGTGCCGGCGAGCGCGGCGGCTCCGAGCGGGCTCTCGTCCATGCGTTCGATCGCGTCATGCGCGCGCCAGAGGTCGCGGCCGCACATCTCCACATAGGCCATCAGATGATGGCCGAAGGTGACCGGCTGGGCGGATTGAAGATGGGTGAAGCCCGGCATCACCGTCGCCGCGTGCTCCTCGGCACGGTCGAGCAGCACCGCGATCAACGTTTCGAGCGCCGCGGCGACCCGCTGCGTTTCCTCCTTCACCCAGAGACGGAAATCGACGGCGACCTGGTCGTTGCGCGAGCGCGCCGTGTGCAGCCGCCCGGCCGCCGGTCCGATCAGTTCGGCAAGCGCGGCCTCGACGTTCATGTGGATGTCCTCGAGCCTTCTCGAGAACTCGAACCTGCCCGCCTCGATCTTTGACAGGATCGTGTTGAGGCCGTGCGCGATCTTGCGGTTATCCTCCGCCGAAAGGATGCCGGCCTCGGCCAGCATCTCCGCATGCGCGAGCGAGCCGCGGATGTCCTGGGCGTAGAGCTTCTTGTCGAAACCGATCGAGGCGTTGATGGCCTCCATCACCGCCGAGGGCCCCGAGGCAAATCGTCCGCCCCACATCTGGTTGCTGGCCTTTTTCTCGCTCATCATGTTTACCGGCTGGAAGGAGATCGAAGGAATGTCCGACGCAACGAAACCCCGGTCGGCGACGCGCGTCGTGGCGATCGTCATCGCGCTCTGCGTCATCGCGGCCGGGCTTGCCCTATACGTGACGGAACGGCCTTCTGGCAACAATCCGGGCGAGACGGCGAGCACGGCTTCGGCTCCGGACGGCTGCGCCGCCAAGGCAGGCGAAGCGAAGAAACTGGCGGCGGCCGCTACCGGCAGCGTCGCGGCGATGTCAGCTTCCGGCGCGCCGGCAAGCCTCGCCTCGCTTTCCTTCAACGGCCCGGACGGCAAGCCGATGAAGCTTGCCGATCTCAAGGGCAAGACCGTGCTTCTCAATCTCTGGGCGACGTGGTGCGCCCCCTGCCGCGCCGAGATGCCGGAGCTCGACGCCCTGCAGAAGGAGAAGGGGGGATCGGCCTTCCAGGTCGTCGCGGTCAACGCCGATACGGGCGGCGACGACAAGCCGAGGAAATTCCTCTCCGAGACCGGCGCGACGACGCTGACCTACTACAGCGACCACACGATGGCGCTGTTCAATGATCTCAAGGACCGCGGCCTGGCGCTCGGCCTCCCGGTCACGCTGCTCGTCGACAAGGATGGCTGCATGCTCACCCATATGAACGGGCCGGCCGCCTGGGCGAGCGCCGAGGCGAAATCCTTTATCGACGCCGCCGGCGGGTGAGACGGCTGAACGGACCTGTCCCTCGACACCGATCGGTAAAGGCCAGACTTTCTGGTGCCCTTCCGAGTGCCCTATGATTTCTTCCGCGAGTGCGCCGAAACATTGGCCTCGACGGCAGCGCGGACGAGCGCCTTCAACGCCTTCTCGTCGATCCTGTCGCCCTCGTGGAAATCGATGGCGCGCCTTGTGTTGCCTTCGAGACTGGAGTTGAAGAGGCCCGACGGGTCGGCGAGCGACGCGCCCTTGGCGAAGGTGAGCTTCACCTTGTCCTTGTAGGTTTCGCCCGTGCAGATGATGCCGTCATGTTCCCATACCGGAACGCCCAGCGGATTCGACGGCTTCCGCCACTTCATTTCCTCGACCACTTCGGGGTCGGCCGTCCGGATGGCCGCGCGAAGCCGTGCCAGCATCTCGCCGCGCCAGCCGCCGAGTTCCCTGATCTTCGCGTCGATCGATTCGGAGGGAGCCGCTCCCGCTTCCCCCGCATTGTCTTTCTTCATCCGCCTGCCTAACGCGTCGGCACCGGCTGCTCGCCGCGATAGTCGTAGAAGCCGCGATCGGTCTTGCGGCCGAGCCAGCCGGCCTCGACATATTTCACCAGGAGAGGACAGGGCCGGTATTTGGAATCCGACAGCCCATCATGCAGCACCTGCATGATCGAAAGGCAGGTATCGAGACCGATGAAATCGGCGAGCTGCAGCGGTCCCATCGGATGGTTGGCGCCGAGCCGCATGGCCGTATCGATCGCCTCGACCGAGCCCACACCCTCGTAGAGAGTGTAGATCGCCTCGTTGATCATCGGCAGCAGGATGCGGTTGACGATGAAGGCGGGAAAATCCTCGGCCACCGTCACCGTCTTGTCGAGGCTCTGCACGAAGGCCTTCGACATCTCGAAGGTCTTGTCGACCGTGGCGATGCCGCGCACCAGCTCTACCAGCTTCATGAGCGGCACCGGGTTCATGAAATGGATGCCGATGAAGCGCTCCGGCCGGTCCGTCTGCGACGCGAGGCGCGTGATCGAGATGGACGAGGTGTTGGTGGCGAGGATGGCTTCGGGGTTGAGGAACGGACAGAGCTGCGCGTAGATCTTGCGCTTGACGGTCTCGTCCTCGGTGGCCGCTTCTATGACGAGGTCGGCGCTGCCGAGTTTTTCCATCGCTGGCGCGGCGGCGATGCGGGCGACACTTTCCTTCCGCGCCTTCTCGTCGAGCTTGCCGGAGTGCACCTGCCGCGCCATGTTGCCGTTGATGGTCGCGATGCCGTGCTCGATCCGTTCGGCCGAAACGTCGTGCAGCAGTACATGATAGCCGGCGAGCGCCGCGACATGCGCGATGCCGCTTCCCATCTGGCCCGCGCCAACAATGCCCACCGTCGTGATCTTGCCGCTCATTGCGTTTGATCCTGCCTTGGGGCGTCGATCCTGCCTTGGGCAGCCCGCCCGATTTTTGTGCAGCGCAAACTAAAAGGGCGGGGCGACTTCGTCTACCCCGCCCTTGATATTTAATACGGAAGGCAGAATGGCGTCAAAGCGCCTTCTGAAGTTCCGGCAGGACGACGAAGAGATCGCCGACGAGGCCATAATCGGCAACCTGGAAGATCGGCGCCTCCTCATCCTTGTTGATGGCGACGATGACCTTCGAATCCTTCATGCCGGCAAGGTGCTGGATGGCGCCGGAGATGCCGCAGGCGATGTAGAGGTCGGGCGCCACCACCTTGCCGGTCTGGCCGACCTGCCAGTCGTTCGGCGCGTAGCCGGCGTCGACTGCCGCGCGGGAGGCACCGACGGCGGCGCCGAGCTTGTCGGCGACCGGCAGGATCACCTCCTGGAACTTCTCCGCCGAACCGAGCGCGCGGCCGCCCGAGATGATGATCCTGGCCGAAGTGAGTTCCGGCCGGTCGCTCTCCGAAAGGCGGTTCTCGATGAAGGTGGAGAGGCCGGGATTCGCCGCCGGCTGGATGCTCTCCACAGGGGCCGATCCACCCTCGGGCGCCGACTGGAAGGCGGCGGTCCTGACGGTAATCACCTTCTTGGCGTCGCTCGTCTGAACCGTCTGGATGGCGTTGCCGGCATAGATCGGCCGCTTGAACGTATCGGACGACACGACCTCGATGATCTCCGACACCTGCATCACGTCGAGCAGCGCGGCGATCCTCGGCATGACGTTCTTGCCCATGGTGGTGGCCGGCGCGACGATCGTGTCGTAATTGCCGGCGAGCGACACGGCGAGGGCCGCCAGCGGCTCGGCAAGGCACTCGGCCAGTTCGTCCGCCTCGGCGAGCAGCACCTTCCGGACGCCCTTCAGCTTCGCGGCCTGGTCGGCGGCCGCCCTGGCGCCCTTGCCGGCGACCAGCACATCGACATCGCTACCGATCTTCAGCGCCGCCGACAGCGCCTTCGCCGTCTGGTCGGAGAGATGGTCGTTGCCGTGTTCGGCGATCAAAAGAATGGCCATTCTTGGTTTCCCTGACTTTCGTCTTCGTGGCTCCCTGAATTCCGGTCAGGCCGAGCCGAAAACGGTTGGTTTCGAGAACCGGAGCGGAGCGTACTTCCGTACGTGAGCACCGGAAGCGGAGAAACCGGCCGTTTGCAGGCCGGCCTCACCAGAACTACAGCACGCCCGCCTCGTTCTTGAGCTTATCCACCAGCTCCGCCACGTCCTTGACCTTGACGCCCGCCTTGCGGCCGCCGGGTTCCTCGGTCTTCAGCACCTTCAGCCGCGGCGAAACGTCGACCCCGTAGTCGGCCGGGCTCTTCTCGTCGAGCGGCTTCTTCTTCGCCTTCATGATGTTCGGCAGCGAGGCGTACCGCGGCTGGTTCAGACGCAAATCCGTCGTGACGATCGCCGGCATCTTCAGTTCGACCGTCTGCAAGCCGCCGTCGACCTCGCGCGTCACCTTCGCCTTGCCGCCGTCGATCTCGACCTTGGAGGCGAACGTGCCCTGCGACCAACCAAGAAGCGCCGCCAGCATCTGCCCCGTCTGGCTGGCGTCGTCGTCGATCGCCTGCTTGCCGAGGATCACGAGTTCCGGCTTTTCGGCCTCGACCACGCCCTTCAGGATCTTGGCCACCGAAAGCGGCTCGACCGTTCCGTCGACCTTGACCAGGATGCCGCGGTCCGCGCCCATGGCGAGCGCCGTGCGGATCGTCTCCGCCGCCTGCGCCGGCCCGATCGATACAGCGATGATTTCTTCCGCCTTGCCGGCTTCCTTCAGCCGGATCGCCTCCTCGATGCCGATCTCGTCGAACGGATTCATCGACATCTTCACGTTCTGAAGCTCGACCCCCGAGCCGTCCGACTTCACCCTGATCTTGACGTTGTAGTCGACGACCCGCTTCACCGGCACCAGAATTTTCATGAGCTACCAACCTCTCCGAAATCCGAGTTGCGGGGCCGATAACACGGGTTTTCCGCCGTCGCTAGCCCGATGCCGACATTCAATCGATAAAACGGCGCCGCTCGGCGCGGCCGAGCGCCGGAAAATCGGTCAGGTAGATGAGCACAGAAGCGCAGGCGGGTGCCGCTTGAGGCCCGGCCTCACCGATTTTTGCCTGGCACCCACAGGACATCGGCCCTGCCGTCATCATTGGCGATGCGCGCGGCGACGAAAAGGAAATCGGAAACGCGGTTGATATATTGCAGCGCTTCCCCGCTGACGGTCTCGCCCGGCTTGCGGGCAAGCTCGACCATCAGCCGCTCGGCGCGCCGGGCGACGGTGCGGGCGAGATGCAGCGCGGCGGAAGCGGGCGAGCCGCCGGAGAGCACGAAGCTGCGCAGCCGGTCGAGCCTTTTGTTCAGCACGTCGATGTCGGCCTCGACGCGGCTGACCTGCGAGGCGACGATCCTGAGCGGCTCGAAATCCAGCTTCTCGCCATTGTCCGGTCGCGCCAGATCGGCCCCGAGATCGAAGAGATCGTTCTGCACCCGGCCGAGCATGGGGTCGAGCTCGGCATTGCCGGCCGTATGGACCCTCGCCATGCCGATACAGGCATTCGCCTCGTCCACCGTGCCATAGGCCTCGACGCGCAGGTCGAATTTCGGGCGCCGCTCGCCGCTGCCGAGCGCGGTGGTGCCGTCGTCGCCGGTCCTCGTATAGATCCTGTTGAGAATGACCATGGCTTCCCCGCCGCTCAGCGCGTGAACCAGACCGCCAGCAGCACGAGCACGATGGCGATGAACTGCAGCATGATGCGCATCTGCATCAGCTTGTTGGATTTCGAGGGAGAGCCTCCCTGCGCCATGTTGAGGAGGCCGCGCACCAGGACGATGACGACGGCCGCGATGACGACGATGGCGAATATCTTGAATACGGTGGACATTTTCGTTCCCGAGAGGAGCCGTAGGTTAACCACCCTTTCCGCGCCGAAATCAACCCTGACCCCCGATCCTGCGATGGAATGCCCCGACGCGGGGGCCGGATCGCGGGGCGAGGCGAGGCGCGAAGCCTCGAACATGGTGACCGAAGCCCTATCCTATTGATAAGGAGGGTCGAAGTCGTTTTCAGATTCGTGGCGGAGCAACGACCGATCCATGGCCTTTCCACGATGAGACGTCCCGGAGCAGAGGTTCTGCGGCGCGTGGTCGCGCTGAAACGCGTTCTCGGCGACGCGCTGGGCCACTTCAACTCGGACGACGGCTGGTCGATGGCGAGCCATCTCGCCATCACGGCGCTGATGGCGCTGTTTCCCTTCCTGATCTTCGCCACCGCATTGGCGAGCTTCCTCGGAGCGCACGCCTTCTCCGATACCGCCGTCCATATCGTCTTCGATACCTGGCCGGAACAGATCGCCGAGCCGATCTCGCGCCAGGTGCAGCGTGTGCTGACCGTCCAGCGCGGCGATTTCCTGACCTACGGCGTGCTCGCGGCCTTCTTTTTCGCCTCGAACGGCATCGAGGCGCTGCGCGTCGCGCTGAACCGGGCCTATCGCGTCACCGAAACGCGCGGCTTCGTCTACCGCCGCATCCAGAGCCTGGTCTTCGTGCTGATCGCGACACTCGGCTTCTTCGCCATCAGCGTCCTCCTGGTGGCCGCCCCGATCGTCGTGCATGTCGCCGCCCGCCATCTGGACTGGATTCAGCCCTATCTCGGCACGATCACGCTGTGGCGCTTCGTCATCGCTTCCGTGGTTATCGTGCTCGGCCTGATCGCCGTGCATTTCTGGCTGCCCGCCGGCAGGCGCCGCTTCGTCGACATCGTGCCGGGCATCCTGTTCACGCTCATCGGCTGGATCGCGGGCTCCAGCATATTCGCCGCCTATCTCGAACGCTTCTCATCCTATTTCGTGACCTATGCGGGCCTCGCTTCGATCATGATCGCCATCGTCTTTCTCTATATCGTGTCGGTCATCTTCATCATGGGCGGCGAACTGAACGCCGCCATCCGGCGCTATCTGGAAGCCCGCGCCCGCATCATCGGCTGAGCCGTGGCCAGCGCCACGCCGAGGCCGGTGATTGCCATCCCGCCGACCTGGAGCATCGTCAGCCGCTCGTCGAAGAGCGCCCATGTCATGATCGCGGTCACGGCCGGGATCAGGTAGAAGAGCGAGGCGACCTTGGCGACCTCGCCCTCCCGGATCATCAGCATGAGGAGCAGGATCGCGCCGATGGAAAGGACCAGCACGAGCCAGGCGAGCGCGAAGACCAGTTCGCCGTTCACGACGATGTGCCGGTCCTCGAACAGAAGCGCGCCCGCCAGCATCGGCACGGCGCCGCCCAGATACTGCCAGGTCGTGCCGGTGATCAGGTCGCTGCCGCCGTGACGCTTCTGCCAGATCGTGCCGAGGCTGATGCCGGTCACCGCGATGACGCAGGCGCAAAGCGTCGCCGCGTTCACACCGCCTCCGCGCACGCCGATGCCCGGCAGCACCACGATGACCACTCCGACGAAACCGATGGCGATCCCCACCCAGTGCCGGGCGAGGATGCGGTCGCCGAGGAAAGCGCCGGCGAGGATCGCCGTTATGACCGGCTGCAATCCGGCGATCAGGGCGGAAAGCCCGGCCGGCATGCCGCGGTGGATGGCCCAGAACACACCGCCGAGATAGGTCGCCTGCAGCAGGACGCCGGCGACCATCGATGCCATCGCGCCGCGAACCCCCGGCCACTTCGATCCGAGCACGAACGCCAGCGCGACGAACAGCAGGAAGGCGACCGAAAAGCGCAAGGTCAGGAAGGTGAAAGGCTCGGCCCACGGCATGGCGTAGCGCGCGCCGACGAAGCCCGTCGCCCACAGCACCACGAAGAGGCCGGGCGCAATTCTGGAAACGATTTTCATGCCGGCGCTTTCGTTTCGGGTCGCGGAATCGGCGAGCAGACGGCTCTAATGCCGATCAATCCGATAAGCAAAACGAAACCATTGGGCCATATCCTGCCGCGAAGCGCGGAATGGGTGCGCCGGCGGTTCTCGAAAGGATGAACCATGCTGATGAACCTTGACCCCACCTGGATGATGATGTCGTTCACGGTCGTCGCCATACTGTCGTTCATTTTCGGAATGGCGCTCGACGGCTTGCTGGGTGCCGAAGGATTCGGCCCGATCGGCAATACGGTCGTGGTGACGGCCGGATTCTTTCTCGGCATCTTCGTGGCCAACCTCTATGGCGTCCACTTCTACGATCTGAAGATGGCCGTCGCGACGGGCCTCGTCGGCGCCTTCGCCTGTCTCGGCGTTCTCGCCGCGATCAAGGCCGGCCTGGCGCGGATGTAACCCGTCGGCCGGGCTTAAAGCCCGACCATCCGCCTTATATCGGCCGGCGTTTTCCCCTGCGCGCGGAGAGCCGAAAGCGCGGTGTCGCCGCGGCTTTTCGAGAGCTTGCGGCCGTCTTCGCCGAGCACGAGGTGGTGGTGATGGTAGCGCGGCGCTGGCAGGCCGAAGAGTTCCTGCAGCAGCCGGTGCACGGCGGTCGCCGGAAAAAGATCGCGCCCGCGCACGACATCCGTGACGCCCTGCAGCGCATCGTCGGTCACCACCGAAAGATGGTAGCTCGTCGGCGTCTCCCTGCGCGCGAGCACGACGTCGCCCCACGCGGCCGGATCGGCGCGGACGAAACCCGTCTCGCCGGCCGGGCCGCGCCCTTCCTCCTGCCATGAAAGCGGCCGGGCAATCCGGCCAAGCGCACGCGCCATGTCGAGGCGCCAGGCGAACGGCGCGCCGCCTTCGATGCGCCTTTTCCTTTCGCGCGCCGAAAGGCGGCGGTCTCGATCCGGATAGAGCGGCGCGCCATCCGGATCGACGGGCCATTTTTCGCCCGACGATCGTGCCTCCGCGATATGGGCGCGCATCTCGCCGCGGCTCATGAAGGCGGGATAGACGAGTCCCTCGGCGGCCAGGCGGTCGAGATGGGCCCGGTAGGCGTCCATATGCTCCGACTGGCGGCGGACCGGCTCCTCCCAATCGATGCCGAGCCAGGCGAGGTCTTCCATGATGCCGCGCTCGAATTCGGCCACGGAGCGCATCGGGTCGATATCCTCGATCCGGAGCAGCAGCCGGCCGCCCGCCTCCCGCGCCAGTTTCTGGTTGAGAAGCGCCGAATAGGCGTGGCCGAGATGCAGCCGACCGTTCGGGCTGGGCGCGAAACGAAAGACGCGGCTGTTCATCGATTGCTGACAAAGCGGGTTGGACCGGTCATCGGCGGATTGCTACTTTGCCGGCCGGGCGAGGACAAGCCACGGACGCCATGCAGCGCATCGAAACTCTGGAACATATAGGTCAAGGACTCGAGGCGCTGTGCGCAGCCGACCCCCGGCTCGTCCGCGTGCGAGAGATGGCCAGGGAAGTGCCGCTCCGCCTGTCGGAGCCGGGCTTCCGCAGCCTCGCCTCGATCATCGTCTCGCAGCAGGTCTCGCGCGCCAGCGCTGCGGCCATCTTCGGCCGGCTGACACGGCTGGTCGACCCGCTCGACCCCGAAAGCGTGCTCGCAGCGGGGGAGAAAACCTTCCGCGAGGCCGGCCTGTCGCGGCCGAAGCAGCGCACGCTTCTGGCGGTTGCCGGCGCGGTGGCGCATGACGGGCTCGACCTCGACCATCTCTGCCGTCTCGACCCCGCCGACGCCATGAAAAGCCTGACCGCCGTGCACGGCGTCGGTGCCTGGACGGCGGAAGTCTATCTTCTCTTCGCCGCAGGCCATCCGGACATCTTCCCCGCGCGCGATGTCGCGCTCCAGACCGCCGTCGGCCATGCGCTCGGCATCGATCCGCGCCCCGCCGAAAAGGCGCTTACAGGCCTCGCCGAACAATGGTCGCCATGGCGCGGCGTCGCGGCGCGCCTCTTCTGGGCGTATTACCGCGAGACAAGAGGCCGCGACGCGGCGCCGGTCGCCTAGGCGCTCTAACCACCCAAAATGCATGGCAAAACACGCCGGATTGGCTTTGTGCCGGCGTGCTTTCCCGCTTCACAAATCTGTCGTCTCGGGCATAGACTATTCGTGCCGATCGGTTCGTGAATGATTCCAGGAGGTGAATGCGTGACGGTCGCCGTCTCTCCCGATGGCCTGCCTGCCCTGGTGCTGAACGCGGATTACCGCCCGCTCAGCTATTACCCGCTTTCGCTCTGGTCCTGGCAGGATGCGATCAAGGCGGTGTTCCTGGAGCGCGTCAACATCGTCGCGGAATACGAGCACGCCGTCTCCTCGCCCTCCTTTTCGATGAAGCTGCCGAGCGTGGTCAGCCTCAAGAGCTACGTGAAGCCCAGCCGGCATCCGGCCTTCACCCGGTTCAACGTGTTCCTGCGCGACAAATTCCAGTGCCAGTATTGCGGCAGGCACGAAGACCTCACCTTCGACCACGTTGTCCCACGTCGTTGCGGCGGCGCAACGACGTGGGACAACGTGGTCGCCGCCTGCTCGCCCTGCAATCTGAGGAAGGGCGGCCACATGCCGGCGGAGGTTAAGATGTGGCCGAGGCAGAAGCCCTACCAGCCGACCGTGCATGATCTGCACAACAACGGACGGCTCTTCCCGCCGAACTACCTGCACGAAAGCTGGATGGATTACCTTTACTGGGACGTCGAACTGGAAGCCTGACGGACAGGCGAACGGCTCTGCGGTTCAGTGAAGGCTGGCGCGCGCCTTGGCGATGGCTTGTGCTTCGTCGGCGGCGACCGCCATCGGATAGGGCGATGATTTCATGCGGGCGGGAAGCGCCTGCTCCAGCGCCGCATATTCTGTCGGATCTTCGGCCACATAGACGGACAGGCGCACCAACCGGGCCAATTCCGCCCTGCGCGCCTTCGTCCACAGGACCATCGGCTTGCCGGCCGGCGGCGCCGGCCGGTTGCGGACATTGGCGATGACAGCGACCGGGCGGTTGGCCGAGAGAAGCGCGTCATACTCCGCGACCCACGCATTGCCGTCGGCTTCGGTGGCAAGCGGCCGGTCCGCCATGAGGTGGATTCCCGGTTCGATCTCGCGAAAATAGCTCATGGTTGCCCGCCGGTGACGACAATAACATGACTATCTTAGTCAAGTTATTGTCGCTGTCAAACCCGCTCACAGGTGGGGTCGGACGCATATCCGGGAAATACGCGGTCGTCGCGGATCAGTCGCATTTGCGCCGGAAGGCGCTCCACCATGCGATGCCTCCCAGGATCAGGCTGGCGACGGCATTCCAGCCGGCAAAGGAGATGCCGAGGAAGCGGCCCGCCGCCTCGTCGCAGGAAGGCGGAATGAAGGTGTTGATGGAGTCGAGGATGCCCTTGCCGCCGGTGGACGGCGCCTCGACCGCGCCGCAATCGGTCGGCCCCGGCCAGAATTTCCATTCCACGCCGGCGTGATAGACGCCCATATAGAGGCTCCAGACCATCAGCGCGCCGCCGATCGCCAGGAGCCCGCGCGTGAGGACGGGCGGCCAGCGCAAGGCCGCCGAGATCGCCGCCAGCACCATCAGCGGAACCCCGGCATAATAGGGAATGCGCTCCTCCAGGCAGAGCTTGCATGGAATGTAGCCGCCCAGATACTGGAAACCGAGCGCCGTGCCGACCGTCGCCGCCATGGCGAGCGCGAGGAAGAGCGCGCTGCGGGTTTGCGTCGTGCCGGCGGGAGCGGTGAGCGAAGTCATTCGGGTCTTCCGTGATGGATCGTGGCGAAGGATCAGTGCAGATATCTGAACGCTATATAAAGCAGAATGACGACGGCCGCCGCCACCCCGGTGATCACGCCGAGGCGCTTTTCGATGAAGTGCCGGATCGGTTCGCCGTAGCGCTTGAGCAGCCAGGCGAGGAAATAGAAACGCGCGCCACGTGCCACGATCGCCGAGACGATGAACAGCCAGATATCCACATGCATGGCGCCCGACAGGATCGTCACCACCTTGATCGGCGGCAGGTGCGCGAGACCTGAGGTAACGAGCAGGAGCAGGATGGTGGCGGCATCCGCCGAATCGCGCATGGCCTCGAAGGCGTCGAGCTTGCCGTAGAATTCGAGAATCGGCCGGGCAACCGCCTCGAAGGCGAAATAGCCGAGGAACCAGCCGGCTATGCCGCCGAGCACCGAGGTGGCCGTCGCCACGAACGCATAGCGCCAGGCCCGCTCCGGCCGCGACAGCGTCATCGGAATGAAGAGGATGTCGGCCGGGATGAAGAAGATCGAGCTTTCGACGAAGGAGATCAGCGCCAGCCACGCTTCAGCGGCAGGCCGCGCGGAGAGCGACATGGTCCAGTCGTAGAGTCTGCGCAACATCCCGGTCCCTGGGGCCTGTGAGCGGAACGCCTGTCTAGGGAGATTTGGGCGGAGGCGCAATCATGCCGGAAGGGTCATATCATCGCGGTGGAGGCTTGCGGCACCTCGCGAAGATCGGCCGGCGGAAACGGTTGACGCCGAACCCCTTCACCGTATAGTCCGCCTCCGTCCCGGGCGCGCTGCCCGGCTTCGACGCGGGTGTGGCGGAACTGGTAGACGCGCCGGACTCAAAATCCGGTTCTGGTGACAGAGTGTCGGTTCGATTCCGACCACCCGCACCATCACGGCAATCGTCGGGAAGCGGTCACGCCGACTTCTTCTTCGGCGCCGCCTTTCCCTCTTGCGCCAGGCTCTTCTTCAGGACGTCCATCAGGTTGACGACGTTCTCCTTCGGCCTCGGCGCCCCCTTCGGAGGTTTCTTGCCCTTGCGCTTGGCCTCGATCATGGCGATCAGCGCATCCTCGTACGTATCCTCGAACTTCGTCGGATCGAATTTGGTCCGCTTCTTGTCCATGATCATCGAGGCGATGTCGGCCATCTCCTTGTCGACCTTAACTTTCCTGAGACTCTCGAAGGCGGAGGATGCGGCCACCACCTCGTTGTGGTTCCGCAGCGTCGTCATCAGCATTCCCTTGCCTTCGGGCTCGATGAGGACGTGGTGCGTGCGCTGGTAGAGGACGATGCAGGCCATCGCGGCGGCCTTCTTCCGCGTCAGCGCCTCGCGGATGACGGCGAAGGCCTCGTTCGACGGCGCGTCGGCCGGGATCAGGTAATAAGGCTTGTCGAAATAGACCGGATCGACCGAGGCCTTGTCGACGAAACCGTCGATATCGAGCGTATGTTCGGTCTGCAGCTTCAGCGCCTTGATCTCGTCCGGCTCCAGGAGAAGGAATTCGCCCTTGTCGGTCTCGTAGCCCTTCACCTGGTCTTCGCTGTCGACCGTCTTGCCCGTGGCTTCGTCGATATAGGCGCTCTTGACGGGCTGCCGGTCCTTGCGGTTGAGGATGCGGAAGTGGATCTTCCCGGCCTCGCTCGTCGCGCCGACGAGTTTCACGCCGCAGGTCACGGCGCCGAGCTTCAGATAACCCTTCCAGACCGCGCGCGGGGCGGAAACCATTTTCGTCTCCCGTAAGGACTGGGAACGAACGGCGGCGGCGATTCGTTCCGGGAGCGGGTATTTCAAATCAGGCCGCGCAGAACCGTCCAGGCAAGCAGGATATAGACGGCGGCGCTTATGGCGACGCCGACGACCGTTCCAAGTTTCTCGGGAAGACCGTCATTCGCGTCGGACATCGTCCTGCCTTTCCGCCTGTGGAAGCGGGCATTCTAGCTGCAGTCGAAATCGTGGCAAGGGATGCGTCTTCAGGAGCGAACATGTCTATTGTGCCCTGCTGTCCAGTCCTCTGCCGCTTCGGCGGTGCATCGCTCATCCCGAAAGATATTGCCCGGCCCGTACGCCGGGCGCATATTCATCCTCCATTCATCTATCTTTTATGAGGATCGGCGGCGAGGGGCTTTTAAGAATGGAGGATTCGATGGATCGACGATCATTCCTTACGGGCGTTCTTGGTTTCGCCGGCGCCGCTGCCGTGATAACGGCCGTCAGGCCTGTCAACGCGTTCGCCGGGGTGCCGAACGCACGCGGCATTCTCGATGCGCTGGAGGCTTCCCCGACGGAAGTCGCGGACGATGGCGGGCAAGCCGAAGTCGAACTGGTGGATGACCGCAGGGACTACCGGCGGCGGCACCACCATCATCACCATCGCAGACGCCACAGAAGGCCTGTCTGGAGGCGTGTATGCCGCCGCTACTGGCACCACGGCCGCTGGCATCGGCGCTGCCGTCGCGAGCGTGTCTGGGTCTGGTACTACCTGTAGGATCCGCATCCATGGAGAGCCCCGGCAACCGCCGGGGTTCTTGTTCGGGTTACGGCCGTGCCGTCAATGCCGGCCCATGAGCTGCCTGACGCGTTCGCGCAGCAGGCGAGCCATGTTGCGGGTCTCCCGATAGAGATGGAGTTGCTTGGCGGCCTGCCGTGCGGCGCGGTCCGCCTGCGGCGTGAAGCCGAGCACCAGCGTGCCCATCCGCCGCCGCTCGCTCCACAGCCGGTCCATGACGATGTGGTCCGGAGCCGCGCAGGAATCCGTGGCCATGATGTTCGGATCGTCGAGATGCGTCTTCGTCGCCTCGATCATCAGGAGCGTGCCGGGCGAATAGGCCGAATAGCTTTCGTCATAGGCCGTCTTCCAGGTGTAGGCGATGCCTTGCTCGATGAAGACGATGAGCGAAGCGATGGTCTTGCCGTCGAGCACCAGCAGATGGACCCGGCCCATGTCCCGCTGCGCCAGGAGGTGGACCGCCTCCCGCGCGAACGCCGCCTGGTAACGGTCGCTGACCATCGCGGTACGCTCGCGCCCCTTCCAGCCGGAACCTTCCAGCGCCAGGAAGGCTTCGACGCCCGCGCGAATCTCATCGGGCTGGCGCGCGATGCGGTATTCGAGCGTGCCCTGGTCTTCGAGGCGGCGCTTCAGCCGGCGGAATTCGCGGAAATGATGCGACCTGAGCGACGCTTTCAGATAGTCGTCGCCGTCGAGATCGCTTTCCAGGAAGGCGCGCTTCACCTCTTCTGTGACGACCAGCGTCAGGTCGCGGCTGGCGGCGAAGGAGCGCAGCATGCTGGCGACGGCGCCGTCGAGATGCATGTCGGGCAGGACCAGCACCTTCGGCATTCTCAGATGCGGCCGCGTCACCATGGCGAGGAAGTCATCCATAACCTTGTCCGGCTGGTCGCTGTCGACCAGCGGCGTGCCGAGCGGACCGAACGGGTGCGACCAGCTTCGCATGACGGAGACGCCGAGAGGCATGGTCGGGCGTTCGATCGAAAAGGGCAGCAGCAGCCGCAACCGGCTCTTGTACTCGGTGCCGTCGCGGATGACCGCCAGCTTGACTTCCCGGTCCTCGAGCCTCGGCATGGCCGGCGCCAGGAAACGCGGGTTGAAGAAGACGTTCGGCTCCAGCGCCCGCGCCGCCAGGTGATCGAGTTCCTCGATCAGGTCGAAGCCGGCCGACGCTGGGTAGATGGCGAGCCGGCGCGAGGGACGGCTGTCGGTCAACAGTTCGACGCGGGCACGCTCGATCGGATCCTCGGCGAGGCCGGCGAGTTCCGAGATCATGGCGCCCGCCGGGCCGCCGGTCATCTCCTCGAGAAGCGGTACCGCGGCCATCTTACGCGATCGCTCCGTGCCTGTCTGAGGACGGCAGGAAAATCGCCATGACGATGCCGAGCTTGCGCCACACCGTGAGCGACAAAGCGATCGTCTCGAACAGCATGGCGGCGGCGGTCGCGATCGCCGCGCCCCAAAGGCCCATGGCGGGAATGAAGAGCACGTTCAGGCCGACATTTACCGCCAGCGTCAGCGCATAGACCGCAGCGCAGATATTCTGGTTGCCGCTCATCGTGAGCAGGCTTTCGGTCGGTCCGACGGCCGCCCGCGCCACCACCCCGACGACGAGCACGAAGAGGAACGGATAACCGGCCTCGAAGCCCGGTCCGAACAGCGACAGCATCGGCTCGCCGATGGCAAGCACGACAAGCGCCATGGCCAGCGAGGGCCAGAAGGTCCAGGACACGGTCTGCCGCGCGAAAGCGGCAAGCTCGGCATGGCTGCCGCCATGCGTGAACGCCGCGTAGCGCGGCGCGACGCCGGCCTTCACCGCGAAATAGACGAAATGCACCAGCGCCAGCGTCTTCACCGTGGCGAAATAGACGGCGACGTCGTCCGGCGACATGAAGCGGCCGACCATCAGCACATCGGCGTTGGTGAGCAGGAAGAAGAAGCTTTCGACGAGGAAGATCGGCAGCGAGACGGTGAACCAGTGCCCGAAGAGGACGCGCCGCGGCCCCTTGGGCAGCCTGGCGTCGAGCCGGCGCGTGACCCCGAAGAGCTGCGCGACGGTCGTCGTGTAGGTGGCAGCGAGCGCGGCGATCACCGCCACGGAGGCGGAAGGCGGATAGCCCGCGCGGAGCGCCGCCGCCATGAAGACGAGGATCAGGATCGGCCGGACGATATAGGCCGGAGTGAGCGCCGCGAAGACCCAGGAATGCGCGCGCGACGCTCCCTGCAGCGCATCCGAGAGCGAGATCATCGGCAGGCAGAAGAGACCGAGCAGGAAGGGCTGGACATAGACGCTTTCAATCGCACCGGAGAACAGCCACAGGCCCGCCATGCCGGTCGCGGCGAAGAAGGAGGCGGCGAGAAGGACGAAGAGGCGGCTGGTCAGAAGGATACCGCGCATCTCGTTGAATTTGCCGCTCGCGCGGTATTCCGGCACGAAGCGGATTAACGACGTGTCGAAGCCGAGGCAGGCGAGGCTGCCGGCGATCACCATCGACACCCAGACGAGCACGAAGATGCCGTATTCGAAGCTGCCCATCCAGCGCGCCATGCAGACCTGGCTGAGAAAGGCGATGACGGCGCTGACGATGCGGATCGAGAACGCCGCGAGCGACATGCGGCCCGCCTGGCCTACCTCGCCGGCGTCGAAGAGCGCGGCGTCCACCCGGGCGAGTAGCGGACGCACCGCCAGCGCGAAGCGCTCCGGCAAAAGCCGATCGGCCGTCCTCGCCGCGGAAAAGCGCACGCGATCACACTCCAGATGTCTTTCTGCGTCCATCGTCTTAAAGCCGGAGTCTTTAAGAAACGGTTGGATAAGGGAAGTGGAGTTCAGCCGAGCGCATCCAGGACCATGGCTCTGCGTACTAACCCCACCCCCGGCCCATTGGCCGGACCCTCCCCTGAAAGGGGAGAGAAAGCGCCAGCCTCGCCGCTTTCCCCCCCTTCGAGGGGGAGGTGGCCCCCACGGGTCCGGCCTTTGGCCGGCCCGAGGACAGGCTCCGGGCCGGAGGGAGTGAACTCAATTCGACGAGACCTGAGCCACCATTGCTGACATCATTCGTCCAGCCGGAATTCCAGGTAGAGGTTGCGTTCCAGAAGCGACTGGTTGTCGTCGGAAACGATGGATACCATCAGCGCTCCATCCCCGCGCCGCCAGACGTCGAGCCCTTCCATATTGTCGATCTGGTAGCTCATGTCGGCCTTGAGGAGCACCGGCCCGTCGGCGATCTTGCCCGGTCTGATCGTGCTGCCGGCGATGCGGCGCAACTGCATGGCGACGCCGTGCGCGTATGAAAAGGACCGCTCGAGCAGCAGAAGATCGCCGTTCGGCAGGAAGGCGCCATCGGTGATGTCGAAATCGCCGCTGCGCCTGACGGTGAAGATGCCCTTTTGCGGTCCTTCGAGAATGGCGGCGAACTGGTTTCCGTTCTTGTCCAGGCTTCGTTCCGAGACAATCACCCGAGCGCCTTTGAGCGGGCCGTCTTCCGGCGCGTAGGTCACTGTCTCGAAGCCGCGGTTCATGCGCATTTCCTTGCGCGGAACGAGGAAATCGAGATCGCGGATCGGTGCCTTCATGTCGGCAGGATCGATGCGGAATTCGGAGATGCGGTGGTTGCGCTCGAAGCTGGCCGTGGCGATTCCGCCCCTGATTCCCAGTCCCTCGGCGTCGGTTTGCCATTTGCTGTCGATCGGCCTGCCTTCGCGGTCCACCATCGCCTGCATGGTGAAATCACTGAAGCCCGAGGGCCGGCCCTCGGGATCATGATCGACACGGCCGAAGAACCAGAAACCCGTGTCGGCTACGCCGATGAAGTCGCTGCCAGGTTTGCGGAACCGGAAGGCCGACAGGCTGCCGAAATCGCGCGCATCCGAGGTCATCTCCAGCCCGCCGACGAAGGTGAGCGGGCCGAAACGCGTCTCCCCGCTGCCGATCCTGAAATTCCGGATCGGCGAGGAGGTGATTTCGATCTTTTCGACCGGGGCAGACGGTGCCGCCGCGCCGCCCGAAGGATATAGTGCATAGGCGAGCGCAAGGATGCAGAGCGCGGCGCCGGCAAGCGCCGCGGGTCGCGGAAAGGCCATGCGGGCTCAGCCGGTACGCCTGAGCCCGCCGGCGCGGCGCGTGTCGCGCGTGCTCTCTTCGGCAAAGAGCGCGGCGAGTTGCTCGGTCATGGCGCCGGCGAGTTCCTCGGCGTCGACGATGGTGACGGCGCGGCGATAGTAGCGGGTCACGTCATGGCCGATGCCGATGGCGAGCAGTTCCACCGGCGAGCGCGTCTCGATCAGTTCGATCACGGCGCGCAGGTGCCGCTCCAGATAGTTGCCGGGATTGACCGACAGCGTCGAATCGTCGACCGGCGCTCCGTCGGAGATCATCATCAGGATCCTGCGCTGCTCGCGCCGCGCGATCAGCCGGCTGTGCGCCCACAGAAGCGCTTCGCCGTCGATATTCTCCTTGAGCAGGCCCTCGCGCATCATCAGGCCGAGATTGCGCCGCGCCCGCCGCCACGGCGCGTCAGCCGATTTGTAGATGATGTGGCGAAGGTCGTTCAGCCGGCCCGGATTGGCGGGCTTGCCCTCCTTCAGCCATTTCTCGCGCGCCTGTCCGCCCTTCCACGCGCGCGTCGTGAAGCCAAGTATCTCGACCGAGACGCCGCAGCGCTCCAGCGTGCGCGCCAGGATGTCGGCGCAGGTCGCCGCGACCGTGATCGGCCGGCCCCGCATGGAGCCGGAATTGTCGAGCAGCAGCGTCACCACCGTGTCACGGAATTTCGTGTCGCGTTCCTGCTTGAAGGAAAGCGGCTGCATCGGATCGATGACGACGCGGGTCAAGCGGGCGGTGTCGAGATACCCCTCCTCGAGATCGAAATCCCAGGAACGGTTCTGCTGCGCCATCAGCCGGCGCTGCAGCCGGTTGGCGAGCCGTCCGACGACGCCCGAGAGATTGGCGAGCTGCTTGTCGAGGAAGGCGCGCAGGCGGTCGAGTTCCTCCTCCTCGCAGAGTTCCTCCGCGCCGACCGTCTCGTCGAAGCCGGTGGTGAATATCTTGTAGTCGATGGTGCTCGGCAGATTGGCGAAGGGATCGTCCCTGCGCCGCGTCTCGCCCGGGGTCTCGGCGTCCGCGTCCTCCTCTTCGGAAACGTCGTCGGAGGAGGCATCGCTCGCCTCCGTCTCGCCCTGCTCCTGCTCTTCCGCCGAGGCTTCCGAATCCTCCGCCTCGGACTGGTCGGCGCCGGAATCCTCTTCCTCGCCCTCTTCGCCCTGCTCCTCCCCTTGCGGCTGCTGATCGTCGTCCTCGGCCTCCGACTGGTCCTCGTCGCCGAGTTCCTCCGCCATCTCCATCGAGGCCAGCATATCGCGCACGACGCGCGCGAAAGCCTGCTGGTCGTCGAGCTTTTCGACCAGGGCGTCGATGTCGCCGGAAGCCTTGTCCTCGATCCAGCCGCGCCAGAGCTCGACCATCTTCCTGCCGCTCTTCGGCGCCGGCCGGCCCGTCAGCTTCTCGCGCACGAGGAGCGCCACCGCCTCCTCGATCGGCGCTTCCGCCTTCTCCGAGACCTCGGCGAGGTTGGCCTTGGCGTATTTGTCCTCCAGCATCAGCGCGATGTTGTCGCCGACGCCGCGCATCGCCCTGCTGCCGATCGCCTCGACCCGCGCCTGCTCGACCGCGTCATAGACCGCGCGTGCCTGCTTGCCCTCCGGCGCCAGCCTGGAATGGACGCGCGGATCGTGGCGCGCGCGCCTGAGCGCCATCGAATCGCCAAGCCCCCGCGTCACGCCGATATCGGTGCGCGTCGGCTTCTTCGGCAGATCGGGCAGCCGCGCATGGCTGCCGGCGAGCGCCGGCTTGTCCTTGGCGAAGCTGACCTCGAGATCGTGGTCGCCGGCGATGGCGCGCATGCAGACGGTGACGGCGCGCTTCAACGCGTCCGTCTCGCCGCCCGCCTTGGGCTTGGTGCGTATGTTGTCGCCTGCGGAGGCCATGGATCACATCACGATCAGCGCGACCTGCCGTCGAACATGGTCGGCTCGAGCGAATACGGATCGACGCCCTCCAGGCAGCGTATGTTGATGGCAACCATCGGCGTCCCATCCGGACCCGCCGCGCGGGCAAAGGATTCCATTCCGCACACGGAGCAGAACAGATGCTGGATGTTCCGTGTGTTGAAGCGGTATTCGGTCAACTTGTCTTCGCCGCTTTGCAGCGAGAAGTTGGCGGCGGGCGTAAATGCCAGGATGCTGCCCCGACGCTGGCAATAGGAACAATTGCAGGTGATGGGATGCGCGAGGTCGACATCGACCTCGAAGCGCACTTCCTGGCAATGGCAGCTTCCCTGGTAGCTCAAACCGCCTCTCCTACCCCAGCACCACGTTCACCGCGCTTTCCGGCAATTCCTCGCCGAAGGCACGCTGGTAGAACTCGGCGACCAGCGAGCGCTCCAGTTCGTCGCATTTGTTGAGGAAGGTAAGCCGGAAGGCCATGCCGATCGAGCCGAATATCTCGGCGTTCTCCGCCCAGGTGATGACCGTGCGCGGGCTCATCACGGTCGAGAGGTCGCCATTGATGAAGGCCGAGCGCGTCATGTCCGCCACGCGCACCATCTTGTTGACGATCTCGCGGCCCTTGTCGTTGCGGTAGTGCTTGGCCTTGGCGAGCACGATCGCGACCTCGTTGTCGTGCGGCAAATAGTTCAGCGTCGTGACGATCGACCAGCGGTCCATCTGCGCCTGGTTGATCTGCTGCGTGCCGTGGTAGAGGCCGGTCGTGTCGCCGAGCCCGACCGTGTTGGCCGTGGCGAAGAGACGGAAGGCCGGGTGCGGCCGGATCACCCTCGACTGGTCGAGCAGGGTCAGGCGGCCCGAACTCTCCAGCACGCGCTGGATGACGAACATCACGTCCGGCCGGCCGGCGTCGTATTCGTCGAAACAGAGCGCGATATTGTGCTGGTAGGCCCAGGGCAGGATGCCGTCGCGGAACTCCGTGATCTGCTTGCCTTCCTTCAGCACGATCGCGTCCTTGCCGACGAGGTCGATGCGGCTGACATGGCTGTCGAGGTTGACGCGCACGCAGGGCCAGTTGAGCCGCGCCGCCACCTGCTCGATATGGGTCGACTTGCCGGTGCCGTGATAGCCCGACACCATCACGCGCCGGTTGAAGGCGAAGCCGGAAAGGATGGCGAGCGTCGTCTGTTCGTCGAAGAGGTAGTCGGGGTCGAAATCCGGCACATGCTCGTTGGCGGCCGAATAGGCCGGCACGACCATGCTGGACTCGAAGCCGAACGTCTCCTTCACCGACACCGTCGTGTCGGGCAGATTCGCGATATCGCGGTCGATCTTGTTCATCATGCCTCCAGCACGGAACACCTTCCGCGCCGCTTTGTTTCGTTTTTCAGAGGGCCGTCTTAGAGCTTTTTCCTGCCGGATAGAAGCCACGGCGACGGAGCGCTCAGCACAAGCCTGCCTGCCTGAGCAATCGGTAGGCCTGGATTACCTCGCGGAACCGGTCTTCCGAACCCCTGTTGCCACCATTCGCGTCTGGATGGTGGCGTTTCACCAGTTCCTTATAGCGCGCCTTGATGGCGGCGCCAGTCGCCTTCGCATCAAGTCCAAGCGTTTCGAGCGCCTTGGCCTCAAGCGGCCGTGCCTTGCGTTCCTGCGGCGGCCGCCCGGCCTGGGCGCCGAACAGGTTGAACGGATCGCGCGTGCGCCGGAAATAGCCGGCGCCGCCGGAACGCACCTGCGAAAAATCGGCCGCCGTCCTCGGCCCGGAGGCCGTGCCCATCTTCCAGGTCGGGCGATGGCCCGTCAGCGCTTCCTTCTGGAAGCGCGCGATATCCGTGTCGCCGAGACCGGAGAAATAGTTGTAGCCCTTGTTGTATTCCCGGACGTGCTCGAAGCAGAAATGGAAATACTCGCCCTCGCGCATGCGCCCCACCGGCGCCCGGTGCGTTCCCGCCTCCGTGCAGCCGTCCCATTGGCAGCGTTGCGGATGCGTCTTCAGCTCCGCGTCGGGGTCGGGCCGGATGCGGATGCGCTCGAAATATTTCGAATAAGGCTTCATTCTGCCGCTGATTATGGGTGCTTCGCCCGGCGATACAAGAATTGACATTCCGGGGAGGATGGGCCTACCGGCTGAATCGCCGGTATACGGGGCCGCTTCGGTCATTTTTGTGGCCGGCCCGACACATATGGTGGAGGCAACGGGCAATGTCCATGCAGTCGAGGATCGAAGCCAAGCTGAAGCAGGCGCTCTCGCCCGAGCGGCTTGAAGTGATCAACGAGAGTCATCTCCACGCCGGCCATCACCATCTCGAATCCGGCCACCAGGCGACCTTCGACGGCACCGGGGAGACGCATTTCCGCGTCCGCATCGTCGCGCCGTCCTTTGCCGGCATGAGCCGCGTCGAGCGCCATCGCGCCGTCAACGGCCTGCTCGCCGAAGAGCTGAAGTCGGGCGTTCACGCACTCGCCATCGAGGCGGGAGCACCGGGCGAGAAGACGCGCTGGTAGGCTGCGAGAAGCTTCGCAACCGCGCGGATTCCCGCCCTTTCCGCGACAATTTGCTGCAATGCACAAAATGCAGCCCAGCCATGCACTGCTGTGCATTCAATTCAGGCTTCTTGCCCATTATTTGAGCGTCATCGAACAACACCGCACCAAGCGAGGGCACGAAAATGAGCATGATCCGCAACTACCGCAACTGGCGCCGCTTCCGTAAGACCGTCAACGAGCTCAGCCGTCTGACCGACCGCGAGCTGGACGATATGGGCCTGCGCCGCGGCGACATCTACTCGGTCGCCAAGTCGGCCGTCTGATCCTACAGGGCGGGGTTCCTCCTCCCTCCCCGCCCGACGGGCCGGCGTCTTTCTCCCTTGCGCCGGTCACCCCAAGCAAAGCCCGCCGATCCTCCCCGGCGGGCTTTGTCGCATCCGGCCTCAGGTCTTCAGCGCTTCGCCGGCAGAAGCTGCACGCCTTCGCGTGGAAAACGGATGCGCACTTCCTCTCCCGCTTCGAACCTTTCCGCCTCGGGCGGATCGAAGCGGACGATCTTGAGCGCGTCCTCTCCGACAATGACCGAATACTCGATCTTGTCGCCCAGATAGGTACTACTGGCCACCTTCGCGACCATTCCATCGCCCGTATTGCCGATGGAGATCGATTCAGGCCTGAGCACGGCACAAAGCGTCTCGCCGGGCACAGCTAGGACGGCGCTGCGGAAGGCGCTTCTCTGGCCGGCCGTTTCAAGCGTCACCATGCCGTCGGAACGTTCGACCACGGTGCCGGCGAGCAGGTTGGCACGGCCGATGAACTGGGCGATGAAGGCCGAGGCCGGCCGCCGATATAGGTCTTCCGCCGTGCCGATCTGGCTGATCCGCCCATCCTCCATGACCGCGATGCGGTCCGAGATCGCCATCGCCTCGTCCTGGTCGTGCGTCACGTAGACGGCGGTCGTGCCGAGCATCTTCTGCAGCTTGCGGATCTCGTCGCGCATCTGCAGCCTGAGCTTGGCGTCGAGATTGGACAGCGGCTCGTCGAAGAGCAGCACGCGCGGCCGGATGACGATGGCGCGCGCCAGCGCCACCCGCTGCTGCTGGCCGCCCGAAAGCTCGCTCGGCAGCCGCCCGCCGAAGCCGTCGAGGCCGACCATCGCCAGGACCTGATCGACGGCCGGAGCTATCTCGACCGGCTTCATCCTGCGTACGCGCAAGCCGTAGGCGACATTCTCGAACACCGACAGATGCGGAAAGAGCGCGTAGTTCTGGAAGACGAAGCCGATGTCGCGCCGGTTGGCGGGAACACGGGTGACATCCTTGTCGCCGATATGGATGGTTCCCTCGCTGGGCTCCTGGAATCCGGCGATCATCCGAAGCGTCGTCGTCTTGCCGCAGCCGGACGGCCCGAGCAGCGTCAGGAGCTCGCCCGGCCGGACTTCCAGGTCGATCTCGCGCACGGCGGGCACAAGGCCGCGGTCGGGGTGGCGGAAAACCGCGGAGACGTTTTCGAGGCGGATGCCGACGGATGACTGGGTCATGCTGAATAGCCCGAAAGCGAACGGCGGAGCTCCGGAGAGGTCATTCGCCGGAGGAAGAAGTTCAGTATCCCCGTCACGACCAGGACGACGACGATGACGAAGACGGAAAAGGCGGCGGCGATCCCGAGAGACAATTCGGTCATGTTTTCAAGGATGCGCACGGTCACCAGCGTCCAGTTGATCGAGATCAGGAAGATGGTGGCGCTGATCGCCGTCATAGAGCGGATGAACACCACGCCGAGCCCAGCGAAGAAGGCCGGCAGGATGAGCGGCAGCATCACCCGCCGGAAGGTGGCGAAGCTTCCGGCGCCAAGACTGAAGGAGGCCTCCTCGATGCTTCGGTCGATCTGCTGCAGCAGGGCGACCGTGGTGCGGATGCCGGACGGGCTGTAACGGAAGATGTAGCAGGCGATGATGATGAGCGCCGTGCCGGTGATGGCGAAGGGCTCCTTGTTGAAGGCGATCAGGTAGCCGATGCCGACGATGGTACCCGGCAGTGCGTAGTTGATCATGCTCACGATTTCCATCGCCTGCCGGCTCCGGAATTTGGTGCGGCAGACGAGATAGCCCACGACCACCGCGTAAAGGCCGCCAAGCGGCATGCCGATGAGGGCGATGATCAGCGTGTCCTCGATGGCCGTCATGCCGTCGGTGAAGACGGCGCGGTAGCTTGCCAGCGTGAACGTATCGTTGGCGCCGAAGGCGACCACGAAGGAAGCGTAGACCAGGAGCGCATAGAGATAGAGGATGAAGATGCAGATGGATGCGCATGCCGCGATGAGCAGGAGGCGCGCGGTCGGCGCGAGCGCCTGGTGCAGGGCTTGGCCGCCGCCCTTGCCGGTGACGGTCACGTAGCTCCTGCCGGCGACGAGGCGGCGCTGCGCGAAATAGACCAGCGCGGCCGGAACCAGGAGCATCAGCGACAGGATCGCGCCGGCCTTGAGATCGAACATCCCGGTGATCTGCAGATAGGCTTCGGTCGGAAGCACCGGCAGGTCGTTGCCGGCGAGGATGAGCGGCGTGGCGAAATCCGCCAGCGACGCCGCGAAGAGGAGGAGGAAGGCGTTGGCAAGCCCCGGCACGGTCAGCGGCAGCGTCACGGTGCGGAACACGTGCCAGCGCGAACTTCCCAGGCTGAACGCCATCTCCTCGAGATTACCTCCGATCGAGGCGATGAGCGGCCGCAGCGCAAGATAGGCCAATGGAAAATAGGTGAGCGATTCGGCGACGAGCGTGCTGCGCAACCCATAGACGTTGGCGTTCTGCATACCGAAAATATCATGGCTGATCAGGCCTTGCGGACCGAACGAAAAGACGAACGCGATGGAGGTGGTGAAAGGCGGGGAGATCAGCGGGAGAAGCGTGACGAGGCCGAAAGCTCTGCGTCCGGCGCGGCCGAGTTCGGCGCGCTCGGCGGTATAGGCGAAAAGGAAGCCGGTCGCCGTGCCGAGCAGGCCGACTAGAAACGCGAGCAGCAGGCTGTTGCGGAACGCCCTGAGATGGTGCCCGTTGCCGAGCGCCGACACCAATGGCGCGAGCGTGTAGCCCTCGTCGCCGGTGAAGGCCGTCAAGATCAGTTCGATCAGGGGATAGACGACAAAAAGCGCAAGCAGCAGCCACAGAACGATGATGACTGCCGCCTGCACCGGATCCTGCGCCGGCCGCCCCGATCGGCGGCGCGGCAATGCGGTCGCGCTCATTGCTTAAGGCCGCAGGACCTAGGCATTGAGCACTTCAGCGACCCATTTGTTGACGATGCGCTTGCGGTTCTCGCCCGCCCATTTGTCGTCAATCTCGATGATGTTGGCCCCTTCCAGCACTTTGGCCAGGCTGGGATCGGTCTTCACTTTCGGGTTGGCCGGAATGAAGTTGATCTTGTTTGGCGCCAGCAGCGACTGCATGTCGGCGCTGGTCGCCCAGTCGATCAGCTTCTTGCCGGCGTCCGGATTCTTCGCGCCCTTGATAAGCGCGATGCATTCGGCCGCCGAGCCGATCCCCTCCTTGGGGAAGCTGATCTGGACGTCATAGCCCTTCTGCCGGGTGAACAGCGCATCGACGATGAAGAAGATGCCGCCGCCGGCCTGCCCGAGCCCGGTGGGAAGCGTGCCGCCGCCGCCGCTCTTGGTATAGACCTGCACGTTCTGGCGCAGCTTCTTCATATAGGCGAAGGCCTCGTCCTCGTTGCGGTTGTGCACCTGCAGGATCGAGAAGATGCGCGTGACCGCCGTGCCGGAAGTGCGCGCGTCGGCCATCTGCAACATGCCCTTGTAGGCCGGATTCAGAAGATCGTCCCATGACGCGGGCGCCTTGAGATTGTTCTTCTTGAGGAACTCCGTGTTGGTCATGAAGACCAGCGGATCGTCGGCGATCGCCGTCCACATGCCGTTCGGGTCCTTGAAGCGGGCCGGCAGGTCGGCCGCCGCCGGCGGCGCATAGGGTTCGAATACGCCCTGCCCCTGACCGGCGGTGAACGTCTCCACCGGACCGCCGAAGAGGACGTCGATCTGCGGATTGTTCTTCTCGGCGACGACTCGGGCGAGCGCCTCGCCGGAGGAGAAGCGGACGAATTTCACCGGGATGCCCGACGCCTTGGTGAAGGCGTCCATCATCGGCTTGGCGTAGTTCTCCGGCCAGATCGAATAGGCGTTGATGCCATCCGCGGCATGCGCCTTGCGCAGCACGAACGGCGCCGCCACGGCGGCCGTCAGGAAGCTGCGCCGGCTAAGGGAAGCGAAGGCGCTTCCCGCGGATTTCCGGCTTCCGATATCAATTGAGCTATCCATATTTCCTCCCCTCGATTGTGTGGTTCGCCACTTAAGATGCACAGCTTTGCAAGAGTCAAGGAGAGGCTGCGCCCATTCGCCCGGACAGGCTGGATGTACGCGGAACGTTGACTGGGTCGTACGTGATCGGCGGGACGGGGATGCGGCCGCATCGGGCCGAAAGGAAAGTGGTGATCCCGGCGCGATTCGAACGCGCGACCCTCAGATTAGGAATCTGATGCTCTATCCTGCTGAGCTACGGGACCACGGCGCTTTACATAAACGGTTCGCGGGCCTTCGCCAACCCGGCATCGATGCCGGATCGGCGTTGCTCTTGGCTGCTCCGCTTTGAAATCGCGGGGAACGGCCTGTTCGTGCCAGCCCCTCGGGGCAGGCCGCTTCACCGCGCCGGCAGCGCGCTTTCCGCGAGCTTCACCCAGTAGCTGACGCCGTGCGGGATGATCTCGTCATTGAAATCATAGGCCGGGTGGTGGAGGTTCGCGGAATCCCCGTTGCCGAGGAAGATGAAGGCACCGGGCCGCGCTTCCAGCATGTAGGAGAAGTCCTCCCCGCCCATCAGCGGCGCGATCTCGGCTTCGACCTTCTGCTCGCCCGCCACCTCGCGCGCGACGTCGATCGCGAAGACCGTCTCGTCCGGATTGTTGACGGTGACCGGATAGTTGGCGTCGTAGTCGAGTTCGACCTTCGCTCCGAAAGTCGTCGCCATGCCCTCGCAGATGGCGCGCATCCGTTCCTCCGTCCTGGCGGCCACGGCCTTGTCCAGCGTGCGGATGGTGCCGGCGAGCTCCGCCGTTTCGGGAATGATGTTGTAGGCATCGCCCGCATGGAATTTGGTGACCGAGACCACGACCGATTTGATCGGATCGGTGGTGCGCGAGGCGATGCTCTGGACGGCGCTCACGAGCTGGCTGCCGAGCACGATCGGATCGATCGTTGTATGCGGCATCGCCGCATGCCCCCCCTTGCCGGTGATCTTGATGGTGAATTCCGCCGTCGCCGCCATGATCGGACCGGGACGGATGCCGAAGGCGCCGATGGGAACCCCCGGCATGTTGTGCATGCCGAAGACCCTGCTGATGCCGAAGCGCTCCATCATGCCGTCTCCGACCATCGCCTTGCCGCCGCCGCCGCCCTCTTCCGCCGGCTGGAAGATGACCGCGACGTTGCCGGAGAAATTGCGCGTCTCGGCGAGGTATTTCGCGGCGCCGAGCAGCATGGCGGTGTGCCCGTCATGGCCGCAGGCATGCATCTTGTTGGCCACGGTGGACGCATAAGGCTTGCCCGTGGTCTCCTGGATCGGCAGCGCGTCCATGTCGGCCCTCAGCCCGATCGTTTCACCGGCGCCGAGCCGGCCCTTGATCACGCCGACGACGCCGGTGCGGCCGATGCCGGTGACGATCTCGTCGACGCCGAATTCCTTCAGCTTGTCCGCCACGAAGGAGGCGGTCTTGTGGACGTCGTAGCCCAGTTCCGGTTCGCTGTGGATATGGCGGCGCCAGCCGGCGATCTCGTCCTGCATTTCGGCGGCGCGATTCAGTATGGGCATAGGTAAGGCTTTCTTATCGGGTTGAGTTTCACGATCGCGGCGATTTTGCCATTTTGGCGACACATGCGCTAGATAGCAGGTGCGCGCAGCGAGACGAGCGCCGCCTTGCGGCCTCCCCGTCCGGCGCTACTTCCCCGACGAACGGCAACAAGGTGGGTTCTGGTACATCATGCGGCAGCTTCTATCCGGGATATTTTCCGTCGCGCTTCTCGTCCTTGCCTCGCCTGCCATTTCCCCCGCGCTCGCCGGCCCCTCGCTTCTTTTCGACGTGAACGACAGCAGGGTGCTGGAGCATCAGGACGCCTTCGCGCGCTGGTATCCGGCCTCCCTCACCAAGCTGATGACCGCCTATGTGGCGTTCAAGGCGATCGGCGCCGGCGAGGTGACGCTGCAGTCGCCGATCAGGATGACGAAGAACTCCGCCTCGCAGCCGCCGTCGAAGATGGGCTTCAAGCCCGGCGACGTCATGACGCTGGACAATGCGCTGAAGATGATGATCACGCATTCGGCCAACGACATCGCCATGGCGGTCGGAGAGAATGTCGGCGGCAGCGAGGAAGCGTTCGTCGACCGGATGAACGCCGAGGCGCGCCGGCTCGGCATGAGCGGCACCCACTACGCCAACCCGAACGGCCTCTTCTCGCCGGACAACTATACGACGGCGCGCGACCAGGCCGTTCTCGTCACGGCGATCCGCAAGGAATATCCGCAATATCTCAGCTATTTCAACATCGAGGCGATCGGCATCGGCAAGAAGGTCATCCCGAACATCAATGCGCTGATCGGCCGCTTCGACGGCGCCGACGGCATGAAGACGGGCTTCATCTGCGAATCCGGCTTCAATTTCATCGGTAGCGCGACCCGTCAGGGCCGCACGCTGGCGGCGATCGTTCTCGGCGCCGGCTCGATCACCGAACGCGCCGCCCAGACGGCCGCGCTGCTCGCCCAGGGCTTCGGCACGAACGAACCGGCCGATGCTCCGATGCTGGCCTCGATGCCGGTCGACGGCAACGGCGTCGGCGAGGCGACGAACATGCGCCAGGCGCTCTGTTCGAAGGAGGCCAGGAAGCGGAAACGGCAGAAGCTGGCGGATGCCGGCGGCGAGGACGACGAGGAGCAGGCACCGCTGGTGATGGGCTCGCCCTATCTGCACAAGCTCGACCACCCGCGCACCGTGGTCATGGTCGGCCTCGGCGGTGCGACCGGCCCCGGCGGATTGCCGGAGGAGCCGGAATACGCCGACGTGCCCATACCGACGCCGCGACCGGACTACACGCCTCCGGCAAAGAGCACGAAGCCCGCGGCCAAGGCGCAGTCGGCAAGCGTCCGGTAGCCGACGTGACGGCGCCGATCCCCGTCAGTTTGCTGACCGGCTTTCTCGGTTCCGGCAAGACGACCCTTCTCAACCGTCTCCTGAAGGAGCCGGCGCTCGCCGACACCGCCGTCGTCATCAACGAATTCGGCGAGATCGCCATCGACCACCTGCTGGTGGAGCGGGCGAGCGAAGGCCTCGTCGAGCTTTCCGGCGGATGCGTGTGCTGCACGGTGCGCGGGGAACTCGTCGATACGCTTCTCGACCTCGCCCGACGCATGCCGGCCCTGAAGCGCGTCATCATCGAGACGACCGGCCTTGCCGATCCCGCGCCGATCCTCCAGGCGCTGATGGCGCATCCGGGACTGCTCGGCCTTTTCCGGCTGGACGGCGTCATCGCCATGGTGGACGCGGTCAATGGCGACGCCACCCTCGACCGGCACGAAGAGGCCGTGCGGCAGGTGGCGATGGCCGACCGCATCGTGCTGACCAAATCGGATCTAGGTGAAGCGGCGGCCGCGCCGCTGCGCGGCAGGCTGGAGCGTCTCAATCCCGGCGCTCCCGTCATCCAGGGCAGCGCCGATCGGCCCACGGCGAAGGAATTGCTCGATTGCGGGCTCTACGACCCGTCCGGCAAGCTCCCCGACGTCGAACGCTGGCTGCGCGCCGAGGCGGCGCACGACCATGACGGCCACGAACGGCATCGCCACGATCATGATCACCACCATCACGATTCCCGCATCAGGACGGTCTCGCTCGTTCATGACCGCCCGGTTCCTTTCGGCGCGATCGAGACGTTTCTCGATCTCCTGCGCTCGACGAATGGCGAGCGCCTCTTGCGCATGAAGGGCATCGTGGAACTCGCCGAGGATCCGGGGCGACCGCTTGTCCTGCACGGCGTGCAGAACATCCTGCACCCGCCCGCAAGGCTCGCCGCATGGCCGGACGCCGGGCGCGGCACGCGGCTCGTCCTCATCGCGATCGACCTCGACGAGGATTATGTGCGCCGCCTCTTCGCCGCCGTCACCGGCAAGCCGATGACGGACACGCCGGACCGAGCCGCCATCGAGGACAACCCCCTCGCCATCGCCGGGGCGAAGCTCTAGGGCGGTATGGACAGCGGCTCGCCCGCGTCGTTATCCCCGCTCGATCAGGAAGCGGTGCCCGCCCTCGACGCCGTAGCTTTCCCGCAGATTGTGGCCATTGTCCTTGCAGAAGGCGGGGATGTCGATGACGGCCAGCGGATCGGTCGTCTCGACCCAAAGGAGCGCGCCTGACGGCATGCCGGCCAGCCGCTTGCTCGCCCTGAGGACCGGAAGCGGGCAGGTAAGGCCCCTGAGATCGTAGGTTTCGGCGTCGGCGCTCAACTGCCGAACATCTTGTTCCATATGCGTTTCAACATGCGCGGCTGCGGCTCGGCGGCCATGGCGCTCGCTTCCGGCACTTCGGTGGCAGCGTTGGTTTCCTGGCTGCCCTGCTTCTGCGCCGAAGCTTGCGCCACCGCCTGGTGCTTTGCGGTTTCTTTCTTCGCCTTCGCTTCCGCGACCTGCGCTTCCTTCGCCGCCTTCGCTTCCGCGATCTGCCTTTCCTTTTCGGCCTTGGCCGCCGCGAGCGCCGCCGCCTTCTCCTGCTCGGCCTTCTCCTTGGCCGTTTTCTCGGCATCGAGCGCCGCCATCTTACGGCCGACCGGCGAATCGATGCGGCCCATTTCGGCGGTCTCGGAGAGCTTACCGCTCGCATCGAGCGCCGGCGGCTGCATCGGCACGCGCTCGCCGCGGCCGCGCTTGCGCGACCAGTCCGCCACCAGGCTGGCTTCCCTGATGCCGTCGATCGTTGCGCTGGGCGGCGCGCCCTTGGTCCTTGCCGCCTCGGCGAAGGCGTCGTCATATTTCTTGTCGTAGGCGGCGGTCGCGGCCGCCATAGCCGGCGAGCGCGCCATGGGCGGACAGGCGCCGTTCGGCGAAGCCGGGAAGCTGTGGCCGTCCGCGGCGACCTCGTTGAAGACGTAGCGGCCCTCGCACACGTCGACCTTCGGCGGCAGATGCGCGATCTCGAACTGGTCGTAGCCTTCCTTCAGCATCTTCCAGAAATCGTAGTTCGGGTCGTTGCGGTAGCGCGCCATGTTGGCTGCCGTCATGCGGAACGGAAAGGCCTGGAGCTGGAACGCCTCCTGGCCGCCTCGAAAGGCATCGCGCGCGAAGGCGTAGATCTGCGACACCTGCGCGTCGTTCATCGAGTAGCAGCCCGACGAGGAGCAGGCGCCATGCACCATCAGGTTGGCGCCGGTGCGGTTGTGCGCCCGGTCATAGGCGTTGGGAAAGCCGATATTGAAGGAAAGGTAATATTTCGAGTTCGGGTTCATCTGGCTCGGATGGATATCGTAGAATCCCTCCGGAGCCTGCCGGTCGCCCTCCATGAATTTCGGTCCGAGCTGCCCCGACCATTTGCAGATCGGATAGGTGGCGATCAGGCCGTAGCCGCCGTCGCCCTTCTGCTTCCAGACCTCGAACTGCCCTTCCTCCTTGAAGATGCGCACGAGGATCGGCGAGGGGGTCGCCATGCCCCTCGACTTCATCAGGTCGACGAGTTTTTGCGGAAGTTCCTTGTTGGCTTTCGGCGCGATGTCCTCGATCGAGCCGTTGCAGCCTGCCATGAGCAGGGCAGCGACCAGCAATCCGGCGCCTTTGATGCGGGAACTCATTGTATTCTACAGTCTCGTTCGCAAGAGCCGGACTGCAGCCGGCCGAGATTGGGCCCCGTGGACGAAGCTAAGACGGTTAACCTTGAGAAACCATTACCATGTGGCGTCCCCGTTCTGCTCCCGGTGGTTGCCCATTGAAGGCAGCGGCGCGGCGATTTTATGGCAGGGCCTATCTTAGGAGGGTTGGCGGCCGATTGGAATCCGTCCGGCGGCGATAGGCGCTTATCTGCCGATGGAGAGATATTTTTGCCGGCGGTGCTCGCGATAGTCCTCGTTGACGGCCTTCAATTCGTCGAAGGCGGCCGCGATCTGCCTGCCTGCCGCCTCGATCGCAGCCCGGGGCTCGCGATGCGCGCCGCCGACCGGCTCGGCGATGATGCCGTCGATGATCTTGAGGCCGAGCAGGTCCTGGGCGGTGATCTTCATGTTCGTCGCCGCGTCCTTCGCGCGCGTCGAGTCGCGCCACAGGATCGAGGCCGCGCCTTCCGGCGAGATCACCGAATAGATGGAATGCTCAAGCATATAGACGCGGTTGGCCGTCGCCAGCGCGATCGCCCCGCCCGATCCGCCCTCGCCTATGACCACCGAAACGATCGGAACCTTGACGGACAGGCATTTTTCCGTCGAGCGGGCGATGGCCTCGGCCTGCCCACGCTCCTCCGCGTCGATGCCCGGATAGGCGCCGGCCGTATCCACCAGCGTCACCACCGGCAGGTCGAAGCGGTCGGCAAGGTCCATGAGGCGGATGGCCTTGCGATAGCCTTCGGGCCTCGCCATGCCGAAATTGTGCTTGAGCCGGCTCTTGGTGTCATTGCCCTTTTCCTGGCCGATGACCGCGACCGGCTCGCCCCTGAAACGCGCGAAGCCGCCGACGATCGCCTCGTCGTCCCCGAAGGCGCGGTCGCCAGCCAGCGGCGTGAAATCGGTGAACAGGCCGCGCACATAGTCGAGGCAGTGCGGCCGGTCGGGATGGCGCGCGACCTGCGCCTTCTGCCAGGGGTTGAGCGACCGGTAGGCCTCGCGCAGCGCCTCGCGCGATCGCTTCTCCAGCCTGGCGATCTCGTCGGCGACATCGACGGCCTCGCCCGTTTCGTTGAGCTTCTTAAGCTCGAGGATCTTGCCGTCGAGGTCACGGACGGGGCCTTCGAAATCGAGATAATTGTACATGCCTTGCCGGGAAAACTGACCAAACTCGGGGTGAAAGGGTCAAGCAATGCCGGCAGTTTGCCGGGGATCCTGCGCCTCAAATAACGTTACGGGTCCCGGTCGGCAAGCGGATGATGCCGGCTCACCAATTCCACCAGCCGCTTTTCGAGGACATGCGTATAGATTTGCGTCGTCGAGATATCCGAATGGCCGAGCAATTGCTGCACCACGCGCAGGTCGGCGCCGTTCTGCAGAAGATGGCTGGCGAAGGCGTGGCGCAGCACGTGCGGCGATATCTTCGCCGCCGGAATACCGGCGCGCGCCGCAAGCCCCTTCAGGTCGCGCGCGAAGACCTGGCGGGGCAGGAAACCCTCTTCCGATGCGGCCGGGAAAAGCCATGGGCTTTCGGCCATCGACGGATCAGCCGCCCGCGTCCGCAGCCAGGCCTTCAGCGCCTCACGCGCCTTGCCGGAGAGCGGCACCATGCGTTCCTTCCCGCCCTTGCCGCGCACGATGAAGAAGCGCTCGTCCCGGCGCGCCACCGCGACCGGCAGCGCCACCAGTTCGGAGACCCGAAGCCCCGTCGCGTAGAGCAGCTCGATCATAGCGTGCATGCGGACCGCGGCAAGCCGCCGGCCGTCGCCGAGGCTTTCGTCGCCGGTCTCGCTCGCGGCGCGTTCCAGCAGCCGGGTGACCTCCTCCTCGCCGAGCACCTTCGGCAGCGCGCGGTCTTTGCGCGGGCTGTCCACCGTGCCGCTCGGATCGTCCAGCCTCAATCCTTCCGAATAGAGAAAGCGGTAGAACTGACGAAGCGCCGAGAGGCGCCGCGCCTGCGAGGATGCGGCGAAGCCGCGCCTGGCAATATCGTTCATGTAGGCGCTCAGATCGGCAGGCGCCGCGCCGTCCAGCCCCCGGCCGCTTGCCGCCATGAAACCGGCGGCGTCTTCCAGATCGCGCCGATAGGAGAGAAGCGTGTTTTCGCTGGCGCCACGCTCCGCGCTCATCATCTCGAGGAACGCCTCTATGCGTGCGCCTCCCCTCATTGCTTGGCTTGATCGCCGGCGGGCTTGACCGGATCGGCCCCGTTATCCGGCGCCGGCTTCGGATTGACCTTCTCGACCGGGATGCGGACGGTGATCTCGCCTTCTTTCGGCTTCACATACCAGACGAGCGCGAACATCGCCGCGTAGAAGAGCCCCACCAGAAAAAGGATGGTGGTAAGGAACCTGAAGAGGGTCGGCATGGTCCGGTATCGCCTCCGCCGCCAAGGTCAAGATGTCGAGCCGGAGCCGAATCCACCACCGGCGCCCCGTCCCCTTATGGGACGGAGGCCAGGCCAATTCAAGGCTTCGGGCATAGCGCCGGTTTCCCTCCCCCTGCGAACCTTGGGTTGGTGCAGCTGCACGCCGGCGCCCGCCTTTGGCAATAAGCCCCACGCCGTCGAGGCCGCCCCAACCGCACAACCGCTTCTCGGCGGCCTGCCTGCCGGAGCGGGTAAACCCGCGCCTCGTCCCGCCCCGCGCTTGACGCCATCTGTCTTTTCATGTCGTTACGCGCCCGAAAGGGACTCTTGAACGATGACCGCCATCGCCATCACGGCGCCAGAGGACGCCGCCGCGCTGCTCGCCCGCCTCGGCGACCGGTCGATCGTCTTCGTCGGCCTGATGGGCGCGGGTAAGACCGCCATCGGCCGCAAGCTCTCGCAGATGCTCGGCCTGCCTTTCGTCGACAGCGACCATGAGATCGAACAGGTCTCGCGCATGACGATCGCCGAACTCTTCGCACAATATGGCGAGGCGGAGTTCCGCGCGCTCGAAGCGCGGGTGATCGAGCGGCTGCTGAAGAGCGGTCCGCAGATATTCTCGACCGGCGGCGGCGCCTTCATGAACGAGCAGACGCGGCGGGGGATCGCCGAGCGCGGCGTTTCCGTCTGGCTGAGGGCCGATCTCGACCTTCTCATGCAGCGCGTCGCCAAGAAGCCGAGCCGGCCGCTCCTGCAGAATCCCGACCCGCGCGCGGTGATGGCGAGGCTGATGGAAGAGCGCTACCCGATCTATGCCACGGCCGACATCGCCATTCAGACCCGCGACGAGCGCCGCGAAATCATCGCCGGCGAAGTGCTCGAAGCGCTGAAGGCCCGGCTCGTGGAATCGGAACCTGCCCCTGAACGGAGCACAAAATGACGGAGATCACGAAGGTCGAGGTCGGTCTCGGCGACCGCGCCTATGATATCCTGATCGGTCCCGGCCTGGCCGGGCGCGCCGGCTCGGAGATCGCCGCGCGGCTTCCCGGCATACGCGCCGCGATCGTCACCGACGAGAACGTCGCGGCACGGCATCTCGAAACCTTTCAATCAGGCCTCCAAGCCGCCGGGATCGAGGCGACGGCGATCACATTGCCGGCCGGCGAGAAGACCAAGAGCTTCGAGCATCTGCAGGAAGTAGTGGATTTCATTCTTGCCGCCCGGCTGGAGCGCGGCGACGCGGTAGTGGCGCTCGGCGGCGGCGTCATCGGCGATCTCGCCGGCTTCGCCGCCGGCATCGTGAGGCGCGGCATGCGTTTCGTGCAGGTGCCGACTTCGCTCCTGGCGCAGGTCGATTCCTCTGTAGGCGGCAAGACCGGCATCAACACCGGTCGCGGCAAGAACCTCGTCGGCGTCTTCCACCAGCCGCGGCTTGTGCTCGCCGACACCGCCATGCTCGACACGCTGCCCGAGCGCGAGTTCCGCGCCGGCTATGCCGAGGTCGCCAAATACGGGCTGATCGACCGTCCGGACTTCTTTGCCTGGCTTGAAAAGAACTGGCGCGAGGTCTTTTCCGGCGGCCCGGCCCGCACCGCGGCAATCGCCGAATCCTGCCGCGCCAAGGCCGACATGGTGGCCCGCGACGAGTTCGAGACCGGCGACCGGGCGCTGCTCAACCTAGGCCATACTTTCGGCCACGCGCTGGAGGCGTCGACGGGCTATGACGGCTCGCGCCTCGTCCATGGCGAAGGCGTGGCGATCGGCATGGCGCTTGCGCACCGCTTCTCCGCCCGCCTCAACCAGGCAAGCCCGGACGACGCCGCTCGGGTGGAAGCGCATCTGAAATCGGTGGGGCTGCCGACACGCATCGCCGACATCCCCGGCGCCCTGCCTGACGCGGCCGGACTTTTCGATTATATGAAGCAGGACAAGAAGGTCAGCCGCGGCGCGCTGACCTTCATCCTGACGCATGGCGTCGGCCGCGCCTTCATCGCCCGCGACGTGCCGGCGTCCGAGGTCATGGCGTTTCTGGAGGATAACCACCCGGGATGACGACGGCCTTCTGGATCATATGCGGGGCGATCCTGCTCTGCATTGTCGTTTCGGGATTTTTCGCCGGTTCGGAGACCGCGCTGACCGCCGCTTCGCGGGCGCGCATGCACTCGCTGGAGCACAACGGCTCGATCCGCGCGCGCATGGTCAACGCGCTGATCGACCACCGCGACCGGCTGATCGGCGCGCTCCTGATCGGCAACAATCTCGCCAATATCCTCGCCTCGTCGCTGGCGACATCGATCTTCCTCGATATTTTCGGCGCGCGGGGCGTCGCCTATTCGACGGCGGCGATGACGGTACTGCTCGTCGTCTTCGCCGAGGTGCTGCCGAAATCCTGGGCGATCTCGAGACCGGACCGCTTCTCCCTTGCCGTGGCGCCGCTGGTCCGCGGCTTCGTCTTCGTCGTCGGCCCCGTCGCCACGCTGGTCAACCAGATCGTCCGCATCGTGCTCAGGCTGTTCGGCGTCGGCCTGCAGGAGCACCAGTCGCTCCTCTCGGCACATGAGGAACTGCGCGGCACCGCGGAGGTGCTGCACCGCGAGGGCAGCTTCGTGAAACAGGAACGCGACCGCCTGGGCGGCCTGCTCGACCTCGCCGAACTCGAGGTCTCCGACGTCATGGTGCATCGCACCGGCATGCTTTCGGTCAACGCCGACCAGCCCGCCGACATCATCGTGCGCGAGATTTTGCAGAGCCCTTATACGCGCGTGCCGCTGTGGCGCGGCTCGACCGACAACATCGTCGGCGTGGTCCATGCCAAGGATATGCTGAGGGCGCTGAACGAGGCCGGCAACGACGCCGCGGCGATCGACATCCTCAAAGTGGCGACAAAACCCTGGTTCGTGCCGGACACTACCTCGCTCGCCGACCAGTTGAACGCCTTCCTGCGCCGCAAGTCGCATTTCGCCGTCGTCGTCGACGAATATGGCGAGGTGGAAGGCATGGTGACGCTGGAGGACATCATCGAGGAGATCGTCGGCGAGATCGCCGACGAGCACGACATAGAAATGCAGGGGGTGAAGCAGGAAGCCGATGGTTCGGTCGTCGTCGACGGCTCCGTGCCGATCCGCGACCTGAACCGCGCGCTCGACTGGCACCTGCCCGACGAGGAGGCGACCACCGTCGCCGGCCTCGTCATCCACGAGACGCAGACCATACCGGACGAGAAGCAGGCTTTTACCTTCCACGGGATGCGCTTCATCGTCATGAAACGTGACAAGAACCGCATCACGCGGCTGCGGATCAAGCCGCTGGCAGCAGTGCAGGCGGAGAGCGCCCTGCGCAATTGACCGTTCCCGTCGGCAAAACCCTTAGTTTCGCGGGCTGAACAATTTTTCGAGGAACCCGTAGAACCACGCGGCCTGGGCGGCATCGTGGCGGTACACCAGACGATCCTGCTCTTCGCGCGTCTGGGCGCCGGAAATCTCGTAGAGCGCACCAAGAGAGGCCTGCCAGCGGCGGAACCCCTCGATCGTTACCTCGGGATGAAACTGAAGCGCATAGGTGCTCGCCCCGTAGGAAAACGCCTGGTTCGGGAATGACGCGCTCGACGCCAGATGGGTCGCGCCACTAGGAATGCCGAAAGTGTGGAAATGCGCCTGTCCCACGTGGATCGGCTCGGGCAGGATCTCCCGGCCGGCTTCCGTCGGTTCGATCCGGTAACAGCCGAATTCCCCGCGCCCGTCCTCCGCCGGACCGACCGTCGCGCCGAGCACATGGGCGATCTGCTGCGCGCCCTGGCAGATGCCGAGCAAGGGCACGCCGCGTGCCATGCACCCCTCGATCCAGCGCGCCTCCTCCTTCAGGAAGGGAAAGCGGTCATGCGCATAGGCTTCGAAGCGGCCGCCATAGACGACGCTTCCGGCGACCGTGTCATCGACTTCGCCCGGCGCTTCACCGGCGAAAGGTTTCTTCACGACCGGCTCGAAGCCGCTCCTCACCAGATAGGTGTGGACGCGGTCGTCCGGCGGATCGTCGCCATGACGGACCAGGATGACGCGCTTCTTCATCGCCATCTCTAGGAAGCCGCCTGCCGGCGTGGCTGGCGCAAATGCTTCACCCCGCGCAGTTCGACGAAGTTCGTCGCCACTTCCCAGACGTGGTCGCCATACAGGAACGGCTCGAACGGCGCCGCGCCGTCTATCCGCAGCGGCGCGATCTCGGCGTCGGCGGCCGGCTCGTAGAAGAACGGCATGGAGAAGCGCTCGCGTTCGGGCGAGATGACGCGATGCAACGTCGCGCGCACGCGCCCGCCGGTCCAGCGTTCCAAAAGCTTGCCGAAATTGACCGCGAGCGTGCACTCCGCCGGCGGCACGTCGATCCATTCGCCCGAATGCGCCTGCGCCTGCAATCCCTCGACCCCATCCTGCGCGAGCAGCGTGACGAAGCCGGAATCGACATGCGCGCCGCCGATCACCGCGCGCCGTCGGCCGTCATGCACGACGAAATGCTCGTCCGGCCGTTCGGCTTCGATCTCCGGCAGATAGGGATAGCGCGTCAGCCTCAGCGTCGAGACGCCGTTCTCGAAAGCCGCATCGAAGGCCGTCTCCGCAAGGCCGAGCCCTCGCGCCAGCGAACGCATCACCGCGCCGCCGGTTTCCTCCATGGCGCGATAGTAGGCGGCCGCCATCGCCCGCCAGCCGGGAACCAGTTCCTCGGGCGGCAGCGGCGTCTCTTCGGCAAGCGGATCGTCGTCGCGGATACGGCCGGACCCATGCGCGAGATCCGGGCCCATGTCGATGCCTTCCTTCTGCGACAGCGTTCCCTTCTGCAGCGGATACCAGCCGCGATAGACGTTCGGCCGCGAATGGTCGAAGTTCCAGCGCCACAGCTTCCGCTTCTCCTCCTCCGGCAGCGCGAAGATCGCCAGCAGCCGTCGCCGGTTTTCCGGCGTCAGCATCTCCGCGCCGCGGAAGCCGGCAATCGTCATGAAGCCGCTGGTCGACGCCGCCTCCATCACGGCGCGATCGGCGGCGGTGCGGGCATCGTCCGGCGGGCCGAAGAGCGGCGCGATATCGATGCGGGGTATCGTCATTTTCCCGGGTCCCCTGTTTTCCCGATCCTGTATCCGCGCTCGCCTGCCGTGAAGGGCACAGTTTCGCCGAGCCTGCGGGCCAGCGATTGCGAAAACGGCATTGAACATTGACGGGGCCGCCGTCCGGATGGTTTCTCTGGACGCAAGAATATGACGCGGCCGCTGCAGAACGGACCGCCAGGGAGGCGACAGGATGGACCAGAAGAACGCCACGGCAATTTCGGCCGATTTTTCCGGACCCGAGCTTTGCCGGCTCGAGGCGCATGAAGTCGTGGCGCTCCTGAAGAAGGGCGAGGTCTCGCCGGAAGAACTCCTCGATGCCGCCTTCAAGCGCATCGCCGAGGTCGAGCCGGCCGTCAACGCGATGCCGACGCTTTGCGAGGAGCGCGCCCGCGCCGCGGCAAAGAACGTAGCGGCGAACGCCCGGAAGAATGGAGCCGAGCCGGGATGGCTGGGCGGCCTGCCGCTCGGCATCAAGGACCTGCTGCCGGTGAAGGGCGTGCGCACCACCTTCGGCACGATCGGCCACAAGGATTTCGTGCCCGATGCAAGCGATCCGCTGGTGGAAAGGCTGGAGGCGCGCGGCGGCATCGTCGTCGGCAAGACCAACACGCCCGAAATGGGCGCCGGCGCCAACACCTTCAACGCCGTTTTCGGCATGACCCGCAATCCGTGGGACACGCGCAAGAGTGCCGGCGGTTCGTCGGGCGGCGCCGCGGCGGCGCTCGCCACCGGCGAGACCTGGCTCAGCCACGGCTCCGACCTTGCCGGCTCGCTGCGCACGCCCGCTGCCTATTGCGGCGTGATCGGCCTGCGCCCGACGCCCGGCCGCGCCGGCGGCGGCAATCCCACCAATGCCTTCTCGATGGAGGGCGTCCAGGGTCCGATGGCGCGGACCGTGATGGACGCAGCGCTCTTCCTCGACGCCATGGCCGGCTTCGACCCGCGCCAGATGCTGTCGCTCGAAGCGCCGCGCGAACCGTTCCAGGAGGCAGTCCGCCGCGCCACGCCGAAGGTGCGCATCGCCTACGCTCCCGACCAGGGCGGTCTCGCTCCGGTCGAGACCGAAATCGAGGAAGTCATGCGAGCGGCGCTGGCGAAGGCCGAGAAGAACGGCGCCACGGTCGAGGAAGCGTGCCCGGACCTTTCCGGCCTTTACGAAACCTACGTGACCTTGCGCGCGATGGTCTGGGGCGCCGGCACCGGCCGCGCGCCGGAGCATGTGCGCAGGCATTTCAAGCGCACGCTGGCCGAGAATATCGGCGTCGGCGAGACGCTGACGCCGTCGCGCATCTACGACGCGCAGATCCACCGCTCGGCACTTTACGACCGGATGCACTGCTTCCTCGAAACCTATGACGTGCTCGCCTCGGCCGTCGTCGGGCTGGAGCCGACGCCGGTCGAGCAGGAATATCCGGCCGAAGTCGCCGGCAAGCCGGTCGCCGACTATATCGACTGGCTGCGCTTCTCCTTCCTCGCCACCACGACGGCCCTGCCGGCGCTGTCATTGCCGGCCGGCTTTACGCGATCCGGCATGCCGGTCGGCATCCAGCTCATCGGCCCGCCGCGCGGCGAGGCGAAGCTTTTGGCCGTGGCGAAAGCGATCGAGGATGCGGTGGGCTTCCGCGGCCGCACGCCGATCGACCCGCGGCCCGCAGGGCGGAAGGGGTGAGGTTCGGGGACGTTGCCACAAAGAGCGATCCCTCACTCTTACCCTCTACCCGTAAAAACGGGCGAGGGGGTCACCAACGCCGCGGCTATTCCCCTCCTTCTCCCCGTTTTCGCGGGGAGAAGGTCCCGGCAGGGGATGAGGGGCAGCGCTGACCTTCCCGCGTCGACCTACTCACCGCCCAAATGAAAACGCCGCCCGACTATCACCGGGCGGCGTCTTTGCTTTTCACAACAGGATCGTTGGCTTTTCTCGGCCTGCGGCCGACCGCTCCTCACCCCTGAGGCTGCGGCTCCATGCCGGGCTCCTCGCCGCCCTTCGGCTTGGGCTCCTTGCGGGCGCCCGCCTTGGGCACGGCCGAGCCACGCGAGGTCGGCGTGTCGTCGCCCTGGTCACGCGAGGGCTTCTGCCCGGCGAGCAGCTGCTTGATCTCCTCGCCGGAGAGCGTCTCGTATTCGAGCAGGCCTTCGGCGAGGGTGATCCAGTCCTTCTTCTTCTTGGTCAGGATCTGCCGGGCCGTCTGGTAAGCCTCGTCGGTCAGCCGGCGCACTTCGTCGTCGATGATCTGCGCGGTCTCTTCCGAGATGTTCTGCTGGCGCGCCACCGAATGGCCGAGGAAAACCTCGTCCTGGTTCTCACCATAGGCGACCTGGCCGAGCTTGTCGGAGAAGCCCCAGCGCGTCACCATGGCACGCGCCAGCTTGGTCGCCTGGTCGATGTCGGAAGCCGCGCCGGACGTGATGTTCTCCTTGCCGAACTTGATCTCCTCGGCGACGCGGCCGCCCATCATGATCGCCAGCCGCGAGATCATGTATTTGTAGCTCATCGAGTAGCGGTCGCCCTCCGGCAACTGCATGACCATGCCGAGCGCGCGGCCGCGCGGGATGATGGTCGCCTTGTGCAGCGGATCGGCCGAGGGCACGTTGAGCGCCAGGATAGCATGGCCGGCCTCGTGATAGGCGGTCAGTTCCTTCTCGGCCTGCGTCATGGCGGTCGAGCGGCGCTCGGCGCCCATCATCACCTTGTCCTTGGCGTCCTCGAACTCCGCCATGGTGACGAGCCGCTTGTTGCGGCGCGCCGCCATCAGGGCGGCCTCGTTGACGAGGTTGGCGAGGTCGGCGCCGGAGAAACCCGGCGTGCCGCGCGCGATCACCTTGAGATCGACATTCGGCGCCAGCGGCACATTGCGCACATGGACCTTCAGGATCTTCTCGCGGCCGATGATGTCCGGATTGGGCACGACGACCTGGCGGTCGAAACGGCCTGGTCTTAGCAAAGCAGGATCGAGCACGTCCGGGCGGTTGGTCGCGGCGATCAGGATGATGCCCTCGTTCGCCTCGAAGCCGTCCATCTCGACCAGCAGCTGGTTCAGCGTCTGCTCGCGCTCGTCGTTGCCGCCGCCGAGGCCCGCGCCGCGATGCCGCCCGACGGCGTCGATCTCGTCGATGAAGATGATGCAGGGCGCGTTCTTCTTGGCCTGGTCGAACATGTCGCGCACGCGCGACGCGCCGACGCCAACGAACATCTCGACGAAATCCGAACCGGAAATGGTGAAGAAGGGCACGTTCGCCTCGCCCGCCACCGAGCGCGCCAGAAGCGTCTTGCCGGTGCCGGGAGGGCCGACGAGCAGCACGCCGCGCGGGATCTTGCCGCCGAGCCGCTGGAATTTCTGCGGGTCGCGCAGGAATTCGACGATCTCCTCGAGATCTTCCTTGGCCTCGTCGACGCCGGCGACGTCCTGGAAGGTGATGCGGCCATGCGCCTCCGTCAGGAGCTTGGCCTTGGACTTGCCGAAGCCCATGGCGCGGCCGGAGCCCGACTGCATCTGGCGCATGAAGAATATCCACACTCCGAGGATCAGGATCATCGGCAGCCAGGAGAGCAGGATGGAGAAGATCGAGGACGAGCCGTCCGATTCAGGGCGCGCATTGATGGTGACGCCCTTGTCCTCCAGCTTCTGCACCAATTGAGAGTCGCCGGGAGGCGCGTAGGTCTGGAAGGTCTGGCTGTTGTCGGCATAGGTGCCGCTGATGCGCTGGCCGGCGATGGTCACCGACTTGACGCGACCGCCGGACACGTCGTGCAGGAAGTCCGAATAGGCAACCTGGTTGGAGGCGCCGCGCTGCTGCGGCGTCTGGAAAAGATTGAAAAGCGCGATCAGGAGCACGGCGATGATCGCCCAGAGCGCCAGGTTACGATAGTTCGGATTCATCTCAAGTCCCGTGGGTGTCTTGGGAGGGAGCACCCGTCCTTCCAGAATGTGCCTTTAACATAGGGACACGGCAACACAATGCCAAGCACATCCCTTCGTTCCCGTTAAGGTCCGCTGCGGCTCTCATCGAGCGAGCGGCGAGGCCGGAAGCGGCCTGCCGCCGACCAGTTCCGTAGCAGCCTGCGCCGGAGCCAGATCGAACCAGGGCAGGAAGCGCGCCCAAGGCGCCGCAAGCGGAACCGCCGGCGCATGCCCGAGGCACTCGACGCCGCGCCAGAGCGCCGGTTCGGCGGCGAGCGCGGCGCGAGCAAGCGCGGCGGGTTCCTCGCAATCCGGAGCGGCGAGAGCGGCGGCAGCCTCCCGGCCGAACGGCGCGATCTCCCCCGCCTCCCTTGCTTCCGGCCCGATCCGATGCCGGCCATCCCAGACCTGGCCGGGGATCACACCGCCGGGAAGCGGCAGGCCGCGCATTTCCCGGTAGAGATAAAGCCCGTCCGCCCGCGCCTCGACGACGCTGCGCGACAATGTGGCGCGTGCTCCCGCCTCCGACATCCACTTAAGAAGCGCCGAGCCGCGCGAGGCATCCGGCAATTGCGCCCGCCCGCCAACCACGGCGAGCAGAATGCGCAACGCATAGGTCGCGGCCTCCCTGTCCCGTTCGACCGCGAATTCACGGCCGAGGCGATAGAGGCCGGTCGAAACCCTCCTGGCATGGCGCCGGATCAGCGCTGCGGCGCGCTCGCCGAGACTGACGCGTTCGGCCGCCGCACGCCGCATCTCTGCGATCAAACCCGCATGCGCTCCGTCTTCCGCGATCGAGGCTTCGCCGGCGAGCGTCAGGCGGGTGCGCGCCCGTTCGTATTTCGGGTCCTTGTTCGACGGGTCCTCGTGCCATTCGATGCCGATGCCGCGCAGATAGTTGCGCAATCCCTCGCGGCGGGCCTCGAGGAGAGGCCGCGCGACCCACAGGCGGCCGTCATAGAGCGTCGCCGGCGCGATGCCGGCAAGGCCGCGGCCGTCGCCACGCCGTTTTCGCATGGCGACGGTTTCGAGCTGGTCGTCGAGCGTATGGCCGGTGAGGACGAGGCCGGCGCCGGCCTCATCGGCAGCCCGGGCAAGCAGAGCGTAGCGCGCCTCGCGCGCCGCCTGCTGCAGCCCCGAAACCGGCTTGGCATCCGTCCAGCGCATCGTCCGGTGGCGGATGCCGAAGCGTCCGCAAAGCGCCGCGACGGCGGCGGCCTCCATCGCAGCCTCTGGCCGGATGCCGTGATCGACCGTGACCGCCACGAGACCGACATCGGGCTGATAGCGCGTGAGATGATCCCTGAGCAGGAACAGGAGCGCCAGCGAATCGCCGCCGCCGGAAACGGCCGCGACTACGGCCCCCCGACCGGAAAGATCGATCCCGTCGAAGGCGCCGGGAAATGCAGCCCCGGAGGGACTTTCCGCACTTCTCACGGCACTCGCCGCACCTCTCATCCGGACCTCCCCTCGCCGGTGTCACCGTTCAGCGATCGCGGCGATCATGGATGGTTCCGCCGCGACGCAGATGTAGGGAGATCGGATGAAGGGTCAAATCAGGCACCTGCCGCTTGTCAGCACCCGGCGAGCGCCTCTTCCTGCTTGACGCGGTCCTTCAGCGCCTCCGAGGCGTGCGGATAACGCTCGCCGATCGAGTGATAGGTGCCGCAGGCGATCTCGCGCTGGTTCATCGCGGAAAGCGAGATGCCGAGCTTGAGCAGCATGTCCGGCGCTTTCTTGGATTTGGGATAGGCCTTGTTGGCATCGAGGAAGACCTGCGCGGCGTCTCGATACCGGTCCTGCCCGAGCAGCGCCTCGCCCAGCCAGAAATGCGCGTCGGCGGCACGCGGATCGCGGGGGAAGCGCTTGATATGTTCGCGGAAACCCGCTTCCGCCGCCTTGTAGTCGCCCGAAAGGATCAACTGGTAGGAATTGTGGTAGAGCTCTTCCGGATCGTCGGTGGCGGGCAGCGAAGCCATCATCGTGCCGCCCTGGCCGCCGACCGCGTTGTTCGGCGCCGAGGCGTCGGGCGCAACCGTCCCGCCGACCGGATTGCCCCTGGCGTCGAACTTGATCGTGCCGAAAGTCTTCGGGGGGGCGCCCAGCGTCTCGCCGTCCGAACCGGCATCGGCGGCCTGGCCTGAGGGGTTGTCGGGCTGGTCGATGATGCTCTTCACGTCCCGGCCCACCATGTCCCGGCCCACGTCCCGGCCACCCATGTCCCGGCCGGGGGATTTGTCGTCGGGCGCGGCCCGGGCGACGTCGGTGCCCGTCTCCGCGCCGGCGTCGGTGCGCTTCTTCTCCAGTTGCTCCAGCCGGTATTCATTGTCCTGCTGCTGCTTGCGCATCTGGTCCTGCATCTGGATGATCTGGAAATTGAGCTCCTCGACCTTGCCGTTGAGCCGCCTGATCTGCTCCTGCAGGTCGTTGATCTGCGGCTCGGCGGCCTGGGCGAGTTCGACGGGCCGGTTCGCGGCCGCCCGCCTGCCGATCTCGACCCCCGGAAGATCGAAGGCCAGAAGTTCGGTCCCAGTGTTGGCTATGGTCTTTCCGTCCGCTTCCTGGCCCAGAACCGGGCCGGCGAACAGGATAGGCGTCAGTATCGCGCAGCCGATCAAAGTCTTGACGTACATCTCTCTCTCATTCGCTAGGCGCGGACGTACCCCCGCCCGCCATTAATCCTTCATGAAGACCTTTTAGTTCGGCCGAAATTTGATGAGGGAGGCGCAAATAGAAAAAAGCGGCGCTTGGCCGCTTTTTCCATAAGGCACTGTGGCTTTTTTGTCGCGGATCAGGACCCGGCGCCGTTGAGCACCGTGACGGCGCGGCGGTTCTGCGACCAGCAGGAAGGCGCGTCGCAGGTCGCGACCGGCCGTTCCTTGCCGTAGGAAATCGTCTTCATACGGTTGGCGGCGACACCCCGCGAGACGAGGAAGTCGCGCGTCGCGGCGGCGCGGCGGGCACCGAGCGCCAGATTGTATTCGCGCGTGCCGCGCTCGTCGGCGTGGCCCTCGATCGTGATGGCGTATCTGCCGTAGCGGTTCAGCCACTGCGCCTGCTTGGTCAGCGTCGCCTGCGCGTCCGGGCGGATCGAGGACGAATCCGTGTCGAAGAAGATGCGATCGCCGACATTGACGGTGAAGTCCTGGGTCGATCCCGGCGCCGCATTGCCGGCAAGGCCGAGATCGGCCGCGCTGTTCGGCACCCGCTTGGACGCGCAGCCCGCGATCATCAGCGTGGCGACGAGGGCGACTGCGACTGGATTGAGAATCTGGGTTGCGATACGGCGCATGACCGCCACTCCTTCGCATTTGCGGTGTTTCATTGAGCAATCAGTAACCAAATCGGAGTTAACCGGCGTTCAAGAAACAGGGTTAATTTTTCGTATCCGCCGGGTTTCGCCCCCGGGAAGATCGTCCCGCTGCCGATCTGGCGCGCAACCTATGCGAAAATGCGGCGGAAACGCGGCCATGGCGTGAAGCGTCGGAAATCCCCACCTTTGTCCTATTCGAGAAGCGGCGACCATGCCGGATCCGACGCGAAGTTAGGCGTCGGGACTTCCTGCTCGTTGCGGCCGGTCAGGTCGATCGTGTGCAGCTTCGGCCCGCCCGAGCCCGCCGGCTCGCTGAAGAACATGATCACGCGGCCGTTCGGCGCCCAGGTCGGCCCTTCCTCCGAGAAACCCGAAGAGAGGATGCGCTCGCCCGAGCCGTCGGTGCGCATGACGCCGATCTGGAACTCGCCGCCGGTCTGCTTGGTGAAGGCGATCAGGTCGCCGCGCGGCGACCATACCGGCGTCGAATAGGAGCCGTTGCCGAAGGAGATGCGGTGCTGGTTGGATCCGTCCGCGCCCATGACATAGATCTGGGAATGCCCGGTGCCGCCGCCGCGGTCCGACGTGAAGGTGATCTGGCTTCCGTCGGGCGAATAGGAAGGCGACGTGTCGATCGCGTCCGCGGTGGTCAGCCGGGTCGTGTTGCGGCTCCGGAGGTCCATCGTGAAGATGTTGGAATTGCCATCATCCCTGAGCAGGCTCATGATGACCTTCTGGCCGTCGGGCGAGAAGCGCGGCGCGAACGTCATCCCGGGGAAATTGCCGACAAGTTCGCGCTGGCCGGTCTCGATCTGCAGCAGATAGACCCTGGGCTGGCCGCTCTCGTAGGACATGTATGTGATTTCCTGCCGGTTGGGCGAGAAGCGCGGCGTGATCGCCAGCGCCTTGCCGCTCGACAGGTAGCGCTGGTTGGCGCCGTCCTGGTCCATGATCGCCAGCCGCTTGATGCGGTTGTCCTTCGGGCCCGACTCGTCGATATAGACGATGCGCGTGTCGAAATAGCCCTTCTCGCCCGTCAGGCGCTCGTAGATGGCGTCGGCGATGATGTGGGCGACGCGCCGGTAGTTGCCCTTGTTGGCGAAATATTGCTGGCCGACGAGCTGCTGCCCGGCGAACACGTCCCATAGCCTGAACTCTGCCTTCAGCTTCCCGTCGACCTCCTGCGTGACGCGGCCCGTGACCAGCGCCTGCGCGTTGATGACCTTCCAGTCGTCGAAGCGCGGGGCGGCGTCCGGGTTGGACACCTTCTCGATGAAAGCGGACTTGTCGATCGGCGCGAAGAGGCCGGAGCGCTTCAGATCTGCCGCGACGATGTCCGATATCTGCGTACCCATCGTGTCGCCGGAAAGGAAGTCGGTGATCGCGATCGGCAGCGGCGCGACATTGCCCTTGTTGACGTCGATCTCGACCAGCGCCCAGGCCGGCCGGACGAGCCCGGCGAGCCCGGCCGTGAACGCGACGGCAAGCAGCATGGTCTTCAGGAAATGCTTCATGAATTTCGCCTCTTTGATCTCGATGGGCGGAAGGATGGATGCTCAGAACATGTCGCTCGGATCGAAGTGAACGACCACGTTGGCCCAGGCCTGATACTTGTCGGAGGGCAGGTTGAACCCCTGCTGGTTGCAGATGTTGACGGCCCTCAGCGCGCTTTCGTCGGCCGGACGGCTGCCCGCGCTCTGGACGACCCGGGGCGCGCCTTCGAGATGCCCGTCGCGCGATAGGCTGAACTCGACCGTGACCTTGAGCTGGTCGGCGTTTTCGACGCCGGCCGGAATGGTCCAGCAGCCGGCAAGCTGGCTGCGCAGCGCATCCATCTCGCTCTGCGAAAGCTTTTCACCGCCGGTCGTGTGATCGGCGCCGAGGGACGCTTCCTCGGTCGAACGCTTGGCGCCGCCGCCCGAGGCTTTTTCCTTGTTCAGGAGCGCCGCCACCTTGTCGAGGCTGAAATCCTTATCCGGCGATTTCTGCTGCGCCGTCTGCTTCACGGCGGGCTTCTCGGAATCCTTCCGCTCCGGCGCCTTGGCGGTCTGCGCCTGCGGCGGCTGCGGCCGCGCGTCCGGCGTCGGCGCCATATCCGGCAGCTTCACGCTCTCGGCGTCCGGGTTCTCCGCCGCGATGGCCTGCTGGACGGGATCGGGCTTCACTTCCTGCTTCGGCTGCGGCTTCGGCGTCTGTTCGGTGGCCGGCACCGGCTCGGGCTTGGCTTCCGCCTGCTTGGACGGCTGCGGATCCGGTCGCTCGGTCGGCTTCACGACCGGCTCCGGCGAAGGCGGCGGCTCGGCCGTCTTGGCGACGGGTTTCGGCCTCGGCTCCGGCGTCGGCGGGTTCTTCATGTCGGTTTCGTTGTCGCCGACCTTCTTGGCGTCCTTGACCGGCTCGGTCTTCGCCGTCGGCTTGGGAGAGGATTTCTCCTTCTTCGGCGCCTTCTTGTCGCCTTCCTGGACCTGGGTGATCGACTGAACCGGCACGATATCGACGGGCAGCGCCTCGACATCCCCGACCTCATAGGGTCGCGGCGCCGACAGTGTCAAAAGCCCGAAGGTCAGCACCGCAGCGTGGAGAATGACCGAAGTGGTAATTCCCGTTTTCATTGCCCGCGGAGCCTATTTGTCCTGTTCCTGCAGCGTCACCAGCCCAAGATTGCGGTAGCCCGCTGCGGAAATCCGCGCCATCACCTTCATCACGGTGCCATAGTCGGCATCCTTGTCGCCGCGCACATAGATACGCTCGTCATAGCCGGTCTTGGCGATCGCCTGCAGCTTCGCCACGATCTCGTCGAGCGGTATCTCGGTCTCCTGCAGGAAGACCTGCCCCTTGTTGTTGATCGAAACCGTGATCGGCTGCGTCTCGGAATTGAGCGCCTTGGCCTGCGTCTCCGGCAGGTCGATCGGCACACCAACGGTGAGCAGCGGTGCCGCCACCATGAAGATGATGAGCAGCACCAGCATCACGTCGACGAACGGCGTGACGTTGATCTCGGCGATCAGGCTGTGGTGCCGGCCGCGCCGCCTGTGGCCGCGGCCGCCGCGTCCCTGGGTCCCGACTGCCATTCCCATGGGTGGATCCTTTCCAGCGCGCTACGCGGCTAGGCCGCGCGCTGATGCGCCACCTTCTCATCGATTTGGCGCGAGAGTATGGCGGAGAACTCGTCGGAAAAGCCTTCCATGCGCATGCCGAGCTTGCTCGCGTCGGAGGACAGCTTGTTATAGGCGATGACGGCGGGGATGGCCGCGAGCAGGCCGAACGCCGTCGCCAGGAGCGCCTCGGCGATGCCCGGCGCGACCACGGCGAGATTGGTGGATTTCGATCCGGCGATGGCCTGGAAAGAGGTCATGATGCCGACCACCGTGCCGAAAAGGCCGATGAAGGGCGCCGAGGAGCCGATGGTCGCGAGGAATCCCAGCCGGCCTTCGAGGTTCTCCATCTCGCGCGTCAATGCCAGATCCATCGCCTTGTCGATACGCGTCTGCAGCGCCAGCGGCGATTTGGCCCCTTTCTCGAAACTCTTCTTCCACTCCCGCATGGCGGCGATGAAGATCGCGCCCATGCCGGTGGTCTTGCGTTCGGAGAGGGTCCGGTAGAGGTCCTCGAGCGACTGGCCCGACCAGAAGATCTGCTCGAAGCGGTTCAGCGAGGCCCGCATCCTCGTATAGGTGATGATCTTGTCGACGATGATCGCCCAGGTCCAGATCGAGGCGCAGAGCAGCCCGATCATGACCAGCTTGACGACCCATCCGGCATGCCAGAACAGGGCCCAGACCGAAACCTCCGATACGGGCGCGGCAAGCGTGAGGGTATCCATATCCAACTCGTCCTTAACGATCGTTCGGCGACACCTTCTCCCTTGCGTCGCCTCGAAACGGTTCGCGTCTCGACAGAATAGTGGCGCCGATCCCCCGTCAGCGCCGAGCAAGGCCTTCTCCGGGGCAAATTTGGTCAAAGGAAGGCGAGCCGATTCCTTTGGATTTTAACCATACTGTTCATGAAGGCTTATGGTTAAGGATACGTTAGGACTGGCCGGCTTTTACCGCGGCAAATAGAGCCGCGTATTCAGGACGCTGCGCCTTGTGGCATGAAAGCCTCGATCCATTCCTTCGGAAAGCGGCGCGGCCGGCCGCTCTCGCCGATGATGGCGGCTTCGACTTTGGCGTCGACGAGCGGCGTCTCTCCCCGCCTGATGCGCTGCTCCATGAAGATGCGCGCACCCGAGACGTTCACCGTTTTCGTGTCGATGGTGAGGATGTCGTCGATCCGTGCCGGCGCGTGAAAGATGAGTTCCATCTTCCGCACCACCCAAACCATCTTCTCGCCATGCTTGCCGTCGGCAAGCTCGGTGTGATGGACGCCGATCAGCCGCAGGAAATCCGAACGCCCGCGCTCGAAGAATTCGAGATAGCGCGCGTGATAGACGACGCCGGAAAAATCCGTGTCGGCGAAATAGACGCGCGCCAGGAGCCGGTGGCCCGTCGGCGTCAGTTCGCCGGCAAGACCGGCTGAAAGCGCTTCGTCCTCATCGGCCATGACCCTTCCTTCCCGTTCGCCGCCGCAGGAGAGCTATCTCCCGGATCATAGCGAACGGGATGCCACCATTGTCCTCGATGTTCAAGAATGCCTCGCCGAGGCTGCGGCCGGTCAGCCCTCTTCCTGAAAAAGATTGATCTGCGTCTGCGCGAGGTCGCGCGGCGCCTCCAGCCCGAGGTGCCGCCAGGCATTGGCGGTCAGCATCCGGCCGCGCGGCGTGCGCTGGATGAAACCTTGCTGGATGAGATAGGGCTCGATGATGTCCTCGATCGCGTCCCGCGGCTCGGAAAGTCCCGCCGCGATCGTCTCCACCCCGACCGGGCCGCCGCCATAGTTCTGCGCGATCATCGACAGGTAGCGCCGGTCGAGTTGGTCGAGGCCGAGCGCGTCCACCTCCAGCCGCGACAGCGCTTCGTCGGCGATCGCGCGAGTGACGCGCTCCGCGCCGGCGACAGACGCGAAATCCCGCACGCGGCGCAGGAGCCGGCCGGCGATACGCGGCGTGCCGCGCGCGCGCCTGGCGATCTCCAGCGCTCCATCCTCGGCAAGCGGTAGGCCGAGGATGCGCGCGCCGCGTCGCACGATCTCGTCCAGTTCCTCGATCGTATAGAAGTTCAGCCGGATCGGGATACCGAAACGGTCCCGTAGCGGATTGGTGACGAGCCCGGCGCGCGTGGTGGCGGCGACCAGCGTGAAGGGCGCGAGGTCGATCTTCACCGAGCGCGCCGCCGGACCCTCGCCGATGATCAGGTCGAGCTGGTAATCCTCCATCGCCGGATAGAGGATTTCCTCGACTGCCGGGCTGAGCCGGTGGATTTCGTCGATGAAGAGCACGTCGCGCTCTTCCAGATTGGTCAGAAGCGCCGCGAGGTCGCCCGCCTTGGCGATGACCGGGCCGGAGGTCGAGCGGAAATTGACGCCCATCTCTCGCGCCATGATCTGCGCCAGCGTCGTCTTGCCGAGGCCGGGCGGCCCGACGAAGAGCACATGGTCGAGCGCCTCGCCCCTGCCCTTCGCCGCCTCCACGAAGACCTTGAGGTTGGCGCGCGCGGCCGCCTGGCCGATGAATTCGTCGAGCGTCTGCGGCCTGAGCGAGGCCTCGGCGTCCTCGCCGCGCTTGTCGGCCGACAGGAGGCGGGGCGCGAGGCTCATGAAAGCAGTTCCATGGAGGGGATGTGGCGGACGGCAGCTTTGTCGAACGTCATGGTCGACGTGCAGCCGTCGGCTTTATTGGCCAGCGCAACGATGTTGTCGACAAGGCCCGAATTGGCCTCGATTGCAAGCGACAAGGCATCCGTAACGATATCCTGACGTTCAAGACGAATGTCGCGGGCTGTCGTCAAGGCCCCAAGGAGCGCGTGGATACCGTCCCATCCATATCCGTACGTTCGCCTCAGCGACCAGACGAACTCGACAAGCACGACCAACGAGATATAGGCCGGGCTGCGCTCCGATCGGGCAGCGAAAAAGGCCGCCGCCGCTGCATGCTGCGCAGAATCGTCCGCAACATAAAATCGCAGCAGGATATTGGTGTCCACGCCGATCATTCGAGGCCGCGCGTTCCGCTCTCCGCCGCTGCCTGCGCGATCCCTTCCTTGATCTCCTCGAGTGTCTTCGGGCCGCTGGGCGGAGGCCCGAGAACGCCTGCGAGATCGATCGCCCTCAAATTGCGCGGCTTCATCCACGTCCTGCCGTTCTGCTCGATGAACTCGACCTTGTCTCCGGCTTTCAGTCCATAGCGCTCGCGGACTTCCTTTGGCAGCGTGATCTGCCCTTTCGCGGTCACTTTAGCCACAACACCCATTTCCTTACTTCCAATCCAGTTCCTTGCTAGCAAAATATAGTAAGGAATTTATCTGCCAGCAATGCGCTACCGCGCCAGTTCCTTCAGCCCGAGCCGGATCAGCTTGGCCGAATCCGCGCCCTCGCCGGCCGCTTTAAGCGCGGCGGCGACGGCATTCGCCGCGACATCGCGCGAATAGCCGAGATTGGAGAGCGCCGAGACGGCGTCGGCGACCGGCGCGGGAGCGACCCCCTCCCCCAGTTCCTGCTTCAGGCCGATGGTTCCCGTCGCCGCGCCGGCATAGGCCGGGGCCTTGTTCTTCAACTCGGTGACGATGCGCTCGGCGACCTTCTTGCCGACGCCCGGCGCGCGGCTGACCATCGCAACGTCGCGCAGCGCGATCGCGTTGGCGAGGTCCGCCGGCGACAGCGTCGAGAGCACGGCCAGCGCCACCTTGGCACCGACCCCCTGCACGTTGTTCATCAGGAGCCGGAACCATTCGCGCTCCAGCGCCGAGCCGAAGCCGTAGAGCCGGATCACGTCCTCGCGCACATAGGTCTCGATGAAGAGCTCGGCGGCCTCGCCGGCTCCGGGCAGCGCCGAAAGCGTGCGCATCGGGCAATAGGCGACATAGCCGACGCCGTGTACGTCGATGACGCAATGGTCCTCGCCGATTTCGTCGACTACCCCCTTCAGCTTGCCGATCATGCCGGAACCCCGCTCACGGATGCGTGTCCGGCGCGATGACGTCCACCATCGGAAAATACGAGCGATAGCCGTCCGGATCGCGGGTCAACAACGCGTAACCCCGGATGGCCGCATGCGCGCCGATAAGGAAATCCGGAAGAACCTTTTCCCCGGTGCCGCCGCGCCTGCGATAGATGCGAAACGCTTGTCCCGCCGCGAAAGCGGCCTCCCAGGGCAGATGCTCCCGCAGGAACTCGGCCGGATCGAGCGCGGCGTCGGCGCTTTCGAGGTCGCTGTAGCGATAGCTGAATTCCGCGAAGATCACCGGATTGATGACAAGACCGTCGGCGAGGCGCCGCGACAACTGCGTTTGCGACCAACGCTCCCAGTCCGGATCGCGATAGGCGATGTCGATCAGCACGTTGGTGTCTACCAGCACCGGCACGTCAGCGATCCCGGGTCGCGCGCATCACGTCCTCAGCGCTTATCGAAGGATCGCCGGTTCCTTCCAGCTTCCGGAGCGCCTCCATGAAACGCTCCAGACGCGCCTTGTTGGCTTCGGTGACGGAACGATCCGCGGATTCGATCACGAGCCGCCCTCCTTCGAGATGAATGGATACATTCCCGTTCGGCTTGATGCCGGCAAGCTCGCGCAGATTCTTCGGGATGGTGATCTGGCCTTTTTCGGAAACGCGCATCACGTCAGCCCTTGGAAGATTTTTCCTACTTATTCCAACCAATGGAACAAGTCAAGAACACAGAGCTGCAGACCGTCCTTAGCTGCCGCCGGTCTCCGCCAGCCTTCCCGCCACGCTCTGCCGGTGGTGCGCGTGGCAGATGGCGATGGCGAGCGCGTCCGCCGCGTCGTCCGTATCGAAGCTGGCGCGGGGCATCAACACGCGCACCATCATGTGGATCTGCTTCTTGTCGCCGTGGCCGACGCCGATCACGGTCTTCTTGACGGCGTTCGGCGCATACTCCGCCACCGCCAACCCTGCGAGCGCCGGCACCAGCATGGCGACGCCACGCGCCTGGCCGAGCTTCAGCGTGGCCGTCGCGTCCTTGTTGACGAAGGTCGCCTCCACGGCGGCTTCGTGCGGCATATGCTCGTGCAGCACGGCCGAGAGCCCGTCGTGCAACTGCCGGAGCCGCGAGGCGAGCGCCGCCTTGTCATCCGAGCGCACCGTGCCCGACGCGACGAAGCGCAACGAATTGCCGAGCGTCTCCACCACGCCCCATCCGGTGCGGCGAAGGCCGGGATCGATGCCGATGATGCGAATCGCTGCCGCCATGGCCCCACTCTACCGCGATCCGCGCGGGATGCGACGGGGCGGCAGAAATCCTTGCGCCGGCCGGCGAGGCTTCCTGCGTCAGCCGCGGGCGAAGACGGTGTTGAGGAGGGTGATCTGGTCGGACACGGGATTGCCGGCGCCGCGCCGCCCGGCATCCACCGCTTCCTCGCCGCCGTAGATCTCCTCGTCCATGCGCCGCACCACCGCCTGCAGCCGAAGCGAGCGGAGGACGATCTCCTTGAAGGCTGCCGGCAGTTCAGGCCAGCCCGGCGCGTTCTCGTGCGCCGAGGCCGTGTCGAGGCGTACTTTCGCCTTTTCCGAAGCGACCTGCTCCCGGCTCATCTCGCCGGAATTGGCGGCGCGCTGCAGGAGAAGCCAGGAAGCCACCTGCATCAGCCGCGTCGTGAGCCGCATGGATTCGGCGGCATAGAGAGTGGCGGCGATGCGCGACATCTTCTTCGCTTCCGCGCGCCCTTCCCCATCGAGGTACTCGGCGGCGCGCTCGACCAGACCCATGCCTTCGTCGTAGAGCGGCTTGAAACGCTGCGAGAACACCCGGCGCTCGGCGAGATTGATCGTCTTGGCGCCTTCCCTTTCAGGTTCGCCCATTTTTATGCCGTCCCTCGCTCGATTCCAGGTCGCAGTGACGAATCAACGTTGCCTCGCCACGCTGGAATCCGCCCGAATCCGATGAGTGGCAAGGATGCGACCGGGCGGCCGCGAACGCAAGCCCATGTTTAACAAAGGGTTAATGCGCAGCGTGCGACGGTTGAACGACAGGTACCAGCGCACAAAAAAAGAGCCGCGGATGAGCGGCTCTCAGGAGTTTAACAGGGAGGCGTCAAACAAAGTGGCTCCAACCACTCGGTAAGAATCCAGATCACTGGATGCGCATAGTAAACGCCCGTAAAGCTTAACGAAGGGTTAACGAACCGCCGGGTTCTTGCCGAAAATTGGAAAATTTCATCCCTGACGGACGGTAAACCCGGCGCCGGGGCATTCAACCTCCCCTCGCCATTTCCCTCAGCCGGAATTTCTGGATCTTGCCGGTAGAGGTCTTGGGGATGTCCGTGAACAGGATCGCCTTCGGGCACTTGAAACGCGCAAGCAGAGAGCGGCAATGCGCCATCAGTTCCTCTTCCGTAGCTGTCCTGCCGGGCTTCAGCTCGACATAGGCGACGGGCGTCTCGCCCCATTTCTCGTCCGGCCGCCCCACCACGCCACAGGCCGCCACGGCCGGGTGCTTGTAGAGCGCCTCCTCGACCTCGATCGAGGAGATGTTCTCGCCGCCGGAGATGATGATGTCCTTCGAGCGGTCCTTGAGCTGGATGTAGCCGTCGCCATGCATCACGCCCAGATCGCCTGAATGGAACCAGCCGCCGGCGAAGGCTTCGTCCGACGCCGCCTTGTTCTTCAGGTAGCCTTTCATGACGATGTTGCCGCGGAACATGACTTCGCCGATGGTCTCGCCGTCGGGTAGCGTCCTCTCCATCGTCGTCGGATCCATGACCGTCAAATCCTCGAGCGCCGAATAGCGCACGCCCTGCCGCGCCTTGCGCCCGGCCTGCCCCGCCCTGTCGAGCCCGTCCCATTCGGCGTGCCATTCATTGACGACCGCAGGACCGTAGGTCTCGGTCAATCCGTAGAGGTGCGTGACCGCGAATCCCGCGTCGGCCATTCCGGCAAGCACGGATTCCGGCGGCGGCGCGGCAGCGGTGTTGAAGGTGACCGTCTGCGGAAATTCGCGCTTGTCACCGTCCGCCGCGTTGATCAGCGTCGACATGACGATCGGCGCGCCGCAGAGATGCGTCACGCCATGATCAGCAATGGCGTCGTACATCGCCTTCGCCCGCACCCAGCGCAGGCACACATGCGTGCCGGCCTGAATGGCGAGCGTCCAGGGGAAGCACCAGCCGTTGCAATGGAACATCGGCAGGGTCCACAGATAGACGCAATGCTTGCCCATGCCGGCATGGACCGTGTTGGCATAGGCCATCAGCGCCGCGCCGCGGTGATGATAGACGACGCCCTTCGGATTGCCGGTCGTGCCCGATGTGTAGTTGAGCGAGATCGCGTCCCATTCGTCTTCCGGCATCGACCAGCTAAATTCCGGATCGCCTTCGCCGAGAAGAGCCTCATAGTCGATCGAACCGATGCGTGCGCCCTTCGGATAGGGCGCGTCGGCCGCGTATTCCGGATCGTCGAAATCGACCACCAGCGGCTTCACCTTCGCCAGTTTCAGCGCCTCGGCCATCACGCCGGAGAACTCGGTGTCGACGATGACGATCTTCGATCCGGCATGGTCGAGCTGGAAAGCGATCACGGCGGCGTCGAGACGGGTATTGAGCGAATGCAGCACGGCTTTCGTCATCGGCACGCCGAAATGCGCCTCCAGCATCGGGGGGGTATTGGAAAGCATCACGGTAACCGTGTCGCCCTTGATGATGCCACGCCCGGCGAGCGCCGAGGCCAGCCGCCGCGAGTGCGCGTAGAAATCGCGATAGCTGACCCGCAGACCGCCATGGATGATCGCGGTCACGTCAGGATAGACCTTGGCGGCCCGCTCCAGGAAGGACAGCGGCGTCAGTGGCTGGTAGTTGGCGGGGTTCTTGTCGAGGTCGATCTCGTACGGGTTGGGCATTCATTCCTCCGGCACTCAGCGCCTTTAAGCACAGCGGCAGGCTTCCGTCATCGGGCGAATCGGACGGTACGCCGCGCCACGAAGCGAGTTTTGTCAGGAATGCGCGGCCTCGCGTTTGATCGGGCGGCCGCCCGCTTTTATCCTGCCGCGGGATTTCGGAAGGAAAGCGGCCCGCCATGACGAAAACCGTGGATGCCGGCGTCCTGCGCGTCGCCTACGAGGAATACGGCCCGGCCGGCGGCTGGCCCTGCATCATGGAACATGGCTTCCCCTATGACGTCCACGCCTATACGGAGACAGCGCCCCTCCTGGCGGAAGCGGGCGCACGGGTGATCGTGCCCTATCTGCGCGGCTACGGGCCGACGCGCTTTCTCTCTTCCGACACGCTTCGCTCCGGCGAACAGGCCGCGCTCGGCGCCGACCTGAAGGCGCTGATGGATGCGCTCGGGATCGAATGTGCTGTGCTCGGCGGCTATGACTGGGGCGGCCGCGCCGCCTGCATCGTGGCCGCGCTCTGGCCGGAACGCGTCGAGGCGCTGGTATCCGGCAGCTCCTACAACATCCAGGACATCGCCCGTTCGCTGGAGCCGGCGCCGCCCGCCGAGGAGGCGGCCTTCTGGTATCAATACTATTTCCACTCCGAGCGCGGCCGGCGCGGCCTCGAGCGGAATCGCGCCGGCGTAGCCCGCCTCCTCTGGCGCATGTGGTCGCCCACCTGGAAATTCAACGATGCCGCCTTCGAACGCAGCGCCGCCGCCTTCGACAATCCGGATTTCGTCGAAGTGGTGATCCATTCCTACCGGCACCGCTACGGCCTGGTGCCGGGCGATCCGGCCTATGCCGTGATCGAGACGCGTCTCGGCGCACAACCCCGGATCGGGGTTCCTGCGATCACCATCGACGGCGACGCCGACGGGGTGGACCCGGGCACCGCGCACCATGCCGAGAAATTCGCCGGCCCGCACGAACACAGGATGTTTGCGGGGGCCGGCCACAATCTGCCCCAGGAGCGGCCACGGGATTGGGCACGCGCGGTGCTCGACGCCAAAGCGATGGCCCGACGCTGACGCCCGGCCGGCTCGGATCACCAGACCTCGACGGCGCCGTCCCAGATCAGCTTCAGCGACAGCAGGAACACCAGCGCATAGGTGATCGGATAGAATATCTCGGCGCGCATCCGCTTGACGACGGCCGCCCCCGCGACGGTGGCGAGGAAGGCGAAGGGCATCAGCGCCGCGGCGGCCTTGAGATTGCTGGTATCGAGTTCGCCGAGCGCGAAATAGGGGATTAGCTTCACCGCGTTGACGACGGCGAAGAAGACGACGCTGGTAGCGGTGTAGAGTTTCGGGTCCTGGCGCAGCGGCAGCGTATAGACCTGGTAGGGCGGACCGCCGGCATGGGCAACGAAGCTGGTGAAGCCGGACACCGTTCCCCAGAAAGCGCCCGAAATGGCATTGTGGCCGTGCGGCTTGTCGCGGCCGGCATATTTCTGCCAGACCCATCGGAGCACGAAGCCGAAGGCGATGAGACCGACGATCAGCTTGACCGCCGCTTCGGTGACGATCGCCGCCATCAGCCAGCCGATGCCGATTCCGACCATCGCGCCGGGGATGAGATTGCGGAAGGTGTGCCAGTCGCGATCCGCGCTTCGCCAGGCCCACAGCGCGGCGATGTCCATAAGGACGAGGATCGGCAGCAGGATGGCCGCCGCCTGCACCGGTGGCATGGCCAGCGCCATCAGCGGTACGCCGATCACGCCGAGCGCGCCGCCGAAGCCTCCTTTCGACAGGCCGACGAGGACGACCGCGGGCACCGCCACGGCATAGAAGATCGGATTCTGCAGGAGATCGGTCATGGAGGGCAGCGGTTGGTCGCAAGACGCATAGCCGCATCGGCCCGGTTTGGCGAGGAGGAATCGCTCGCCGGCGCGAACGCAAGCCGGATGAGGACGTCTGTTCAACGCCCGCGCTCATGTTATATGCCCCATTCCCACCACGATCGCACCGCATAGGCCGGGGGCTGGGCCTGGGGTTCTTGAAGGGCGTCATGACGGCAACAGAAGAAATGAACCGCTGCCGCGTCGTTCTGATCGCGCCCCGGGTGGACGATCTGGCGAAGCTGAAATCGTGCCTCGCCCGCGCCGTCGAGGGCGGCGACGTGGCCTCGCTCATCCTGCCCGCCTATGGCGACGGCGAGGCCGCGTTCCAGCGCCGCGCCGAACTGGTCGTACCCATGATGCAGGCGCGCGACATCGCCGTCATGGTCGAGGGCGACACCCGCGTCGCCGGACGCGTCGGTGCCGACGGCGTCCATTTCGAGGGACGCAAGGAAGGCCTGGAGGAACTGATCGCGAAATTCCAGGGCCGCATGATGATCGGCGCCGGCGGCGCGAAAAGCCGCGACGACGCGCTGGAACTCGGAGAGGCGCGGCCCGACTATATGTTCTTCGGCCGCTTCGGCTACGACACCACGCCGGAACCACACCATCGCAATCTTTCGCTCGGGAAATGGTGGGCCGAGATGATCGAACTGCCCGCGATCGTCATGGCGGGAAGCGACATAGCCTCTGTCCGGACCGTCGCCGCCACCGGCGCCGAGTTCGTGGCGGTGTCGGGCGCGGTCTTCGCCGAGGATGCCGATCCCGCCGAGCGGGTGGCGGCGGCGAATGCACTGCTCGACGAAACGGCGCCGCGCTTCGGGGTCGGAGAATGAAACGCGTAAAGGCGATCGCCGGGGCCGCTCTCCTGTCGATGGTGTTGGCGCCGATGGCCGCGATCGCCGCGAGTACCGACCGCGCCGGCCGGGTGATCAATCCGACAAACGATGTCAACCCGAAGCGCTTCGGCGCTGCGCCGACGGATGCCGCCTTCGGCGCATTCCAGCGCGGGCTTTACATCACCGCCCTCGACCTCGCCCTGCCGCGCGCCGAGAAGGGCGACGCCGCGGCGCTGACGCTTGCCGCCGAGATCTATGCGCGCGGGCTCGGCGTGCGCCGCGACGAGAAGAAGGCGGCCGAGTTCTACGAAAAGGCGGCCGCTCAGGGGGTCGCGGCGGCTGAGTTCCAATATGCGCTCTACCTGATGGACGGCAAGGTCGTTCCCAAGGACGAAAAGCGCGCGGTCGAACTGATGAAGGCGGCCGCCGACGCCGACAACCGGCTTGCCGCCTTCAACTACGCCCAGATGATCGTCGGCAAGGACGCGAGCGAAGAAGGGCTGGAAAAGGCCTACAGCTATTACGAGAAGGCGGCCGATGCCGGCCTTGCCGATGCCCAATACGCCATGTCGCAGGCTTTCGCGAACGGCATCGGCGGCAAGGTCAGGAACGACGAGGAGGCACGCCGCTGGCTGCTTCTTGCCGCGCGCCAGAACTACGATACGGCCGAACTCGAACTCGGCACGTGGCTCGTGGAGGGGCGCGGCGGACCGGCCGACATGGAAGGCGGGTTCCGCTGGCTGAAGCAGGCCGCGGAAGGCGGTAATGTAGCCGCCGAGAACCGCCTGGCCAAGCTCTACATAAACGGTATCGGCACCAAGGCGGACAAGGTCGAGGCCGGCGCCTGGTACGTGCTGGCGCGCCGCGCCGGCCTGAGCGATCCGCAGATGGATATCTTCTTCTCCGATCTTTCGACCGACGAACAGAAGCAGGCGATCGAGCGCGCCAACAAGCTTCGCTGACGTCAGGTCTCAGGACCCGGATCACAAACTGTAGACCGTGCCCACTCCTGTCGCCTCGCGAGCGCGAAGCGGGACGGAGTGGGGGTCGACACGGCTTCATCAACTGAACTCGTCGCCTGGCAGCGGCCTCCGCTCTTGCCTCTCTCGGCGTTTTATGGTCTGGAAGCGCCGAAAAATCGCCCCTCCGGGCGACCTCGACTACAAATTCATCCGAAAGCAGCGACATGGCCAAGATCAACGGCAACGAAATCCGTCCGGGCAACGTCATCGAGCACAATGGCGGCCTCTGGGTGGCGGTGAAGACCAACGCCGTCAAGCCCGGGAAGGGCGGCGCCTACAATCAGGTCGAGCTGAAGAACCTGATCGATGGAACCAAGCTCAACGAGCGTTTCCGCTCGGCCGAGACCGTCGAGAAGGTGCGCCTCGAGCAGAAGGACTTCACCTTCCTCTACGAACAGGGCGACGCGCTGGTCTTCATGGATTCGGAGAGCTACGAGCAGCTCGAACTGCAGAAGGATTTCGTCGGCGACCGCGCCGCCTTCCTGCAGGACGGCATGACGGTAACCGTCGAGCTCTACGAGGAGAAGCCGATCGGCATCTCGCTGCCCGACCAGGTGACGCTCGAGATCACCGAGGCCGACCCGGTGGTGAAGGGGCAGACCGCGGCTTCGTCCTACAAGCCCGCCGTGCTGGAAAACGGCGTGCGCGTGCTGGTGCCGCCCTTCATCTCGGCCGGCGAGCGCATCGTCGTCGACACGAACGAGATCACCTATCTGCGCCGGGCGGATTGATAAGGCGACCGGCAGTCGGCAATAGGCAGTCGGAACTAAGAGGGACGCGCTGCCGCCATATTCGACTGCCGACCTGTCGACTGCCCATTGCCGAATAACGAAAGACGTTCCCCATGGCCCGTTCTGCACTGCTCAACGTCATGGTCCAGGCGGCCACCAAGGCCGGCCGCTCGCTGGCGCGCGACTTCGGCGAGGTGCAGAACCTGCAGGTATCGATGAAGGGGCCGGCCGACTATGTCAGCCAAGCCGACCGCAAGGCGGAGAAGATCATCTACGACGAACTGTCGAAGGCGCGCCCCGGCTACTCCTTCCTGATGGAGGAGAGCGGCGCGGTGGAGGGTTCCGACGACCAGCACCGCTGGATCATCGATCCGCTCGACGGCACCACGAACTTCCTCCACGGCATCCCCGTCTTTGCCATTTCGATCGCGCTCGAGCGGCAGGGCGTGCTGGTCGCCGGCCTGATCTACAATCCGGCGATGGACGAACTCTATACGGCGGAACGCGGCGGCGGCGCCTTCCTCAACGACCGGCGGCTGCGGGTCGCCGCGCGCCGCAACCTCAACGACTGTGTGATCGGCACCGGCGTTCCGCATCTCGGCCGCGGCGATCACGGCCGCTATCTCGTCGAACTGCGCAACGTCATGGGCGAGGTCGCCGGCATTCGCCGCATGGGCGCCGCGGCGCTCGACCTCGCCTATGTGGCGGCCGGAAGGCTGGACGGCTTCTGGGAGGACGTGCTCAATCCCTGGGACATGGCCGCTGGCATGCTCCTCATCCGCGAGGCAGGCGGCTTCGTCTCCGATAAGTCGGGCGGACAGGACATCTTCGGCACGGGTGCAATCGTCGCCGGCAACGAGGCGATCCACGGCGCGCTGATCAAGGCATTGCAGAAGCCGATCCGCGCCGCGAAATAAGCCTGCCCACCCGGCCGCTACGGCTTCTCGGGCTTGGCCGCGGCGGGGGTGAGGAGTTCGGCGCCGGGCGATTCCTGCTGACTGGCGTTTCCCGCACGAACGCCGAGTTGCCCGGTGAAATCATCGACCTGGCTGCCGAGATTGCGGCGCGTCGCCGGGTCGATCACGGAAAGCGGCGTGCTGACCAGCAGGCCGGCGCCGGTGCCAACCGCCTTCGCCGTGCCGGCCGCAAGGACGGTGATCTCGTCTCCCAGGCCGATCTGCGATTCCGACAGCGACTGGCCGTTTACCAGCCGGGTCCCGATGGCCCGCACGATCTGCGGGCTGGCTGCGAACTTGTCGTGGTTCAGGTCGGCGCCCGGCGCCTTCAGTTTGGTCAGGTCGATGAAGGTGATGTCGTTCTTCTCCGCCTCCGTCCGGTAGGGTTCTACCTCCGGATTGATCTGGCCGAGGCGGTTCACATTGCCGGCGACGAACCGCGAGACCGCCAGCGCCCGGTCGTCCCGCGAAACGAAGACCGTGAATCTCGGGTGATGTCCGCCGAGATCACGGAATTGCCGGCCGAAGACGTCGATATCGATATCGGGCGACGCGAGGATCACGTTCTTTATCTTCGGCGCCACGCGGCCGTCGCGGATCGCCATCTGCCGCAGCGACTCCATGGTCAGGTAGGTGCCCATCGAATGGGCGAGCACGCTGACTTCGGAGACCTGCGGGTCCTCGGCCAGCAGTTTGAGCACCGTCTCCAGCCCGTCGCGGGAATATAGCGTGCTTTCGCGGTCGTAATTGTAGTCGAAGAGCTTGCCCGCCGAGGGCCAAGTAAAGAGGATCGGCGCCGCGTCGGCATGTGAATCATGGACGATCTGCGCGAAACGATAGACGGCGTCCTCGTAGCGGTTGTTGAAACCGTGCACGAAGACCAAAACCGTTCGGGATTTCGGCAAATGTTCGCGCAGCCAGGCATTACCGCTCGCCTTGTCCGGCGGAAGCTGTTTGACCGCCACCGTGGTGAAATCCCTGGCCGGGTTCGGCGGCAGCCGGGCCGGCCATTGCACCTCGCCGATTCTGCGTGCGGAGTCGGGCGGAATGGATACGGTGATCTCGTTGACCGAGAAATTGAGATCGCGTCGTCCGGTGAAGAGGATCCCGGGATCCTTCGACGGCGCGCGGGTCGTCACCACGAGCATGTCCACGCGCGATGTGCCGGGCGTGGTGACCGCGACGGGCGCGAGCACGCCGACGACGTGCCCGCAACCGGCAAGCAAGCAAGGCAGAAACAGGACCAGTGCGAGAACGGCAAGCTGAGCCCGGGACAGCCCCTCGCCCGGTCTGCGCAGGCTCGTTCGGCGCGGCATGATCAGGACTGCCCCTCTAAACAAGTATAGCCGCCCGTTTGACGACCAGGCATCCACCCCGACCCCGGTTATCCATAGCCGGTGGCAAGGCCTTCGCCAAGTACCCCGCCGTCTGCGCTGGATCATCTCACATCAACATGGCTATGGAATTGAATATATTGCCGCCTTTCATTTTGGTCACAATTCCGATTAGAGTCTCCGCCGGCTCCAGGGTCCTAGGCGGCAGGGTACGAGGCAAGGCGCATGGCATTCTTCGGCAGATCGGAAGGCGGCGACGAATACGATCCCTACAGGCTTTCGAGCCCGCAGGTATTCGTCCTGACGATGCTGATCTTCCTGGCCATCGCCGGGTTCGTGGCGGCGATCCTCTATCGCCAGGTCTCCCATGCCTTCAACGCCAATCCGGGCCTGAACGGCCTGATCGTCGGCGTGCTGGTCGTCGGCATCCTGCTCGCCTTCGCGCAGGTGATCCGCCTTTTCCGCGAAGTGCGCTGGGTCAACTCCTTCCGGGCGGGGACCGAGGCGGGCAACCCGGTGCTGCTGGCGCCGATGAAGGCGCTCCTGTCGCGCTCCTCCTCCATGGCGCTGTCCACCAGTTCGCTGCGCTCCATCCTGGACTCGCTCGCCACCCGCCTCGATGAAAGCCGCGACATCGCCCGCTACCTCATCGGGCTGCTCGTCTTCCTCGGCCTGCTCGGCACCTTCTGGGGACTGTTGCAGACCATCCAGTCGATCGGCGTGACCATCCAGTCCCTCGATCCGGGATCGGGCAGCACGAACGACGTGCTGGAGGCGCTGAAGGCCGGCCTCTCGGCGCCGCTGGGCGGCATGGGCACGGCCTTTTCGTCCTCGCTGCTCGGCCTTTCCGGCTCGCTCATCCTCGGCTTCCTCGACCTGCAGGCGAGCCGCGCCCAGAACCGCTTCTATACGGAACTGGAAAACTGGCTTTCCTCCGTCACGGATCTCGGTTCGGATATCCCTGTTCCTGATACGGGCAAGGCCGGCCCGGCCGAGGAAATCCGCGCCCTCTCCGAGCGCCTGCGCGCGGTGCAGGAAACCGGCGGCTCCAATCAGCGGGTGGCCGCCGCCATGGCCAATCTCGCCGACGGCATCTCCGGCCTCGTCAAGAACATGCGCTCCGAGCAGCAGATGATGCGCGACTGGGTAGAGGCGCAGTCGGACGAGCAGAAACGGGTGCGCCAGACGCTCGAGAAGCTCGCCGAGGCCATCAAGAAGCGGGAGATCGGGTAAATGGCGCTGGCGCGCGGGCGCACGACGCGCTCGATCGATTACTGGCCGGGCTTCGTCGATGCGCTGTCGACGCTGCTCCTGGCCATCATGTTCCTGCTCACCGTCTTCGTGCTCGCGCAGTTCCTGCTCAGCCGCGAGATCAGCGGCAAGGACGAGGTGCTCAGCCGGCTCAATTCGCAGATCAATGAATTGACGCAGCTTCTGGCGCTGGAGAAATCGAACACCCAGGACGCGCAGGACCAGATCAGCAATCTGCAGGCCTCCCTTTCCGCGGCGCAGGCCGAGAAATCGCGGCTGGAGCAGCTGCTCTCGCGCGGCTCGGGCTCAGAGGCCGCCGCCAACGCCAAGGTTGCCGGCCTGTCGGCCGAACTGGACAACCAGAAGCAGCTCAGCCAGCGCGCCATGTCGCAGGTTGAACTCCTGAACCAGCAGATCGCTGCGCTCAGGACGCAGATCGCCGCGCTCGAGGATGCGCTCGACGCATCGGAAAAGAAGGACCAGGAATCGAACGCCAAGATCGCGGACCTCGGACGACGCCTCAACGTGGCGCTCGCCCGTCGCGTGCAGGAGCTGAACCGCTACCGTTCCGACTTCTTCGGCCGGCTGCGCGAGATCCTCGCCGACCGCAAGAACATCCGCATCGTCGGCGACCGCTTCGTCTTCCAGTCGGAAGTGCTGTTCCCCTCCGGCTCCGACCAGATCAACGACGCCGGCCAGGGCGAGATGAAGAAGCTCGCCGACGCGCTCATCGACCTGCAGAAAGAGATTCCGCCGGAGATCAACTGGGTGCTGCGCGTCGACGGTCATACCGACGACGTGCCGCTTTCCGGCAACGGCCGCTTCCACGACAATTGGGAGCTTTCCAGCGCCCGCGCCATCGCCGTTGTGAAATTCCTGATCGCCAACGGCGTCCCGGCCGACCGGCTGGTGGCTGCCGGCTTCGGCCAGTATCAGCCGCTCGATCCGCAGGAGACGGACGAGGCACGCGCCAAGAACCGCCGCATCGAACTCAAGCTGACCGAGCGCTGAGCAGGCGGCGCAGCCTTTCCGCCAGTTCCCTCGCATCGCCTTGGACGAGCACGACCTTGCTCCGGGACGTCGCGCCCGAAAGGAGGGAAACGCCGCCGCGCGGCACGCCGATCCATTTGGCCAGGAGCCTGGCAAGCGCCTCATTGGCGGCGCCATCGGCCGGCAGCGCCCGCACGCGCACCTTCAGATGCGACCGGCCGTCGGCTCCCGCCCCGATACCTTCAACCAGATCCCGGCCGGATTTCGGCGTCAGCCGGACGGCAAGCGTTACGCCCTGCGCATGCGCGGCGAACGGCGCGCCGTCGGGTGCCCTCATTCTTCCGCTCAAATCCGGTACCAGGTGGCGGCGAGCGCCAGAAGTCCCGGCAGGCCCTGTATGAGGAAGATGCGTCCGTTCACCGTCAGTCCGCCGAATATTCCGGCGATCGAGATGAAGCCGAGGAAGATCACGCGCGTCAGTTCGCCGCTCGGGCCGAAGCTCAGCCCCCATAGAAGGCCGATCACCAGGAACAGATTGTAGAGGCCCTGGTTGGCGGCCAGGGCCCGCGTCTTCCTGGCGAACTCCTCCGACAGGCCGAATGCCCGGCGCCCGAAGGCGGTGTTCCACAGCAGCATCTCCAGCACCACGATATAGACGTGGATCAGGATGACCAGAACCACCAGGATTTTCGCGATCATGAACCGCCCCGCTATGAGCCTCAGGAAGCTATCCGCGACTTGGTAGCCGAATTGCGCCGGCGGATGAACCGTTCGGCGCCTCGCGCCGGGTCACCTTTGGTTGATGAACCCGCACCGGTCGCAACTCCTGCCGGTTCCGCTTGCGGATCGGCGCACGGCCTGCCGCGCCCTATCCGGCAACCCGCTGCAGCGCCTCCGCGCCGTGCTCGAACTGCAGCCTGGCGAGGCGCGCATAGATGCCGCCCTTGGCGACAAGGCTCCGATGCGTACCTTCCTCGACGATACGGCCCTGGTCCATGACGAGGATTCGGTCGGCCTTGAGCACGGTCGCCAGCCGGTGCGCGATGACCAGCGTGGTCCGGCCCTTCATCAGCCGTTCGAGCGCGGTCTGCACCAGCGTCTCGCTTTCCGCGTCGAGCGCCGAGGTCGCCTCGTCGAGGAGCAGGATCGGCGCGTCGCGCAATATAGCACGGGCGATCGCGATCCGCTGGCGCTGGCCGCCGGAAAGCGTCACGCCCCGCTCGCCGACCATCGTGTCGTAGCCCTTCTCCATGCCGCGGATGAATTCATCCGCCAGCGCGTCTTTCGCCGCCTGCGCGATCTCGGCATCGGAGGCGCCGGGTCGGCCGAAGCCGATGTTCTCGCGCACCGTCGCCGCGAAGATCGTCACGTCCTGCGGCACGATCGCGACGCGCGCGCGCGCCTCGTGGGGATCGGCCTCGCGGAGGTCGACGCCGTCGATGCGCACCGTGCCGCGATCCGGATCGTAGAAGCGCAGGATCAGCGAAAAGACCGTGCTCTTGCCGGCGCCCGAAGGCCCGACGATCGCCACCGTCTCCCCCGGCTGTGCCGTCAGCGAAAGCTCCGATACCGCTGCCTGCGAGGTTCGCGTCGGATAGGCGAAGGAAACGTCCTCGAACCGGACCATGCCGGCCGGTCCGGCCGGCATCCGGACCGGCTGCGCGGGCGCAGCGATGGCCGGCACCTCCGCCAGAATCTCGGAGAGCCGTTCGGCGGCGCCCGCCGCGATCGACAGGTCGCCCCACACCTCCGAAAGCGAGCCGAGCGCGGTCGCCGCCAGCACCGAATAGATGAGGAACTGGCTGAGCGTGCCGGGCGTCATGCGGCCGGAAAGCACGTCCGCGGAGCCGAACCACAGCACCGCGACGACGGACGAAAAGATCATGAAGATGGCAAGAAAGGTAAGGAAGGCGCGGGCCAGGATCGAGGATTGCGCGGCGCGGAAGGCAGCCTCCACGGCCTTGCCGAAGCGGCCGTTCGCCATGGCCTCGTTGGTGAAGGCCTGCAGCGTCCGCATCGCACCGATCTGCTCGCTCGCGAAAGCCGTCGCCTCGGCGAGCGTGTCCTGCGCCTGGCGGGACTTGCGCCTGACAGAGCGGCCGAAGGCGATTAGCGGCACGACGATGACGGGGATGGCGACGATCACCAGTCCCGACAGCTTCGGGCTCGTATAGAGCATCATTATGAGGGCGCCGACGCTGAGGATGATGTTGCGCAGCGCCACCGATGCCGTCGGGCCGACGGCGGATTTTATCTGGGTCGTGTCGGCCGTCAGCCTCGAAACGATCTCGCCCGATTGCGCCCGGTCGAAGAAGGACGCCGACAGCCGGGTGACATGGGTGAAAACGTCGCGCCTGAGATCGGCGACCACGCGCTCGCCGAGCGTGATGACGAAGTAGTAGCGGCCCGCCGAGGCGAGCGCCAGCACCGCCGCGATCCCGATCAGCGCCGCGAAATAATCGGCGATGAAGGTGCTGTCGGAATGCGTGAAGCCCCTGTCGATCATGCGTCGCACCGCAAGCGGCAGAGACAGCGTCGTCGCCGCCGCCAGCACCAGGAAGAACAGTGCCCCGGCCACCTTGGCCTTGTAGCGCGCCAGGTAGGGCGCAAGCCTCCTCAGCGGCTTCAGCGACCGGCGGCGTCGTTCCTGTTCATCGGCCGATGCGTCGGATTTCGCGTCCGCCATGTCTCTTTCGGCTCCGTCTTCATTCGCCGTGCGGGTGATCTTGTGCCAGGAGGCCGGCTGATGTATAGGCGGCGCCGACCCTTCGAAGGCCGTAGCCCTCAATGGCTGCGGCTTCAAGTTTTGACCACTGGGCGACATCGCCGCAGGCATCGGCGCCCGCAGAACCCGGATAGAGACGATGAAAGCCGACACCCATCCCGACTACCACACGATCAAGGTCATCATGACCGACGGCACCGAATACGAGACCCGCTCGACTTGGGGCAAGGAAGGCGACACGCTGCATCTCGACATTGACCCGACCACGCATCCGGCCTGGACCGGCGGCCAGCAGACGCTGCTCGACCGCGGCGGCCGCCTGTCGAAGTTCAAGAAGCGCTACGAAGGCCTCGGCATCTGAGCCGCTCTTCATATTCAGCGAAAACCCGCCCTCGTGGCGGGTTTTTTGTTGGTGCATATGCGGCACTTGGCGGGGGAACCAAAGCCCGTCTCGGCCATTGGCCTGCCGAAGGGAGCACTAACCGAAGGAGACGCTCCTATGAGACGGCACTCCCTATTCCCGCTGGGCGGCCTGGCAGCCATTGCGATGACATTGGCGGCCGGCCCCGTTTTGGCGGCAGGCCCGGCGAAGCCGAACCAAAATGATCAGTCCCGATCCACGCAGGAAAACTGCCAGGCACGGCCCGACCAGAAGAAATCGGACCAGTCGGGCGACAAGACCGGATCGATCACCAGGAAGCTCGGCAAATGCGGCGGCGTACTGCAGCCCCCGGATGTGAACGATCAGGGACTGGTGAAGCCGGCGCCCGACACCGGCGAAATGCCGGTCATCAAGCCGGGCCAGGTGCCCGAGCAGACGCCGAAGCAGGAATAGCGGTATTTCCGTGCGTCCTTCGAGGCTCACCCTTCGGGTTCGCACCTCAGGATGAGGAGCGCTGGCGCTCGTCATCCCGAACTATTGTACCCAGCATGGCTTTCTCGCCTGCGGACCTTGGCACCGACGAAACAGCACCGAACTCCCTCATCCTGAGGTGCGAGCGCAGCGAGCCTTAAAGAACGCTTGGTTATCCGTCTTTCTTCGAGTTCCGTTCCGCGTGCCCGAGATCGCGCTCGGGATCGATCACGTCGCGCACGAGTTGCTTCAGCCGCGCGGCGTCCGGAAAGCCGCCGTCGCGCTTGCGCTCCCAGACGAGAACGCCGTCACAGGAAATTTCGAACACACCGCCGGTGCCGGGGACCAGCGCCACCTTGCCGAGGTCGGTGCCGAAGGTGGAGAGCAGTTCCTGCGCCATCCAGCCGGCCCGCAGCAGCCACTGGCATTGCGTGCAATAGGTGATGGAGACGACCGGTTCTCTTGTCATGGTCAGTTCATAACTATCGAGCGCGAATTACGACTGTCCCGGCCAGCACATCGTTGACAGGATCGCGCTTTCGGCAAACCGCGACCACCATCCATAGCAGCCACAAAAGCCCCAGGAAACCTGCTCCGTAAGAGCTTGCCAGATAAATTGGCGAACCGACCAGACGATCGAGGGAGTCAAGGTCCTTGTTGCGTAGAAGAAAAAACACCTGAACAAGCAACGACGGTATAACTGCCGCAAATATTAGCAGGTAGCGGCCGAAAGCCTTCGCAATGGGGACCCCCGGTCGATCGGGCGTCCTGGCGTCGGCAACACGGATCGACATCAGCCGTTTACCAAGCCCCGCACCCGTTCGAACCTCGAAGAAAAGCAAATAGCAAAAGAGGAGCATAAGGGCTGCCCAACCGACATCGTGTCCGGGGCGATCCGTCAATTGACCGTCGGCGTCAAGCCAGAAAGTCTCGGACACGCCTTTGGTAACGATATCTCCGGGCGTAACGCGGCTGACAATCAAGACACGTGACGTGTCCAAGCCAAATAAAGACTTGCGGCAATCCACGACGCCTGTGGGATTCGAGATCACGGTCTGCAAGCCGACAGGAAAGGTGGTCGCAACACAATTCTGTGCTTCAATCCCAAAATTCCCCTGGATTTCCCCATTCGTCCAGAAAAACAGCAATGCAACCAGTAACTGGGCAGGAAGCAGTATGATCAGGGAATCTACCGCCAGCGCAACAGCGCGCCTCCAGAATCCAGCACGAGGCGATACCGCCGCTTGGTCGTCCATGAATATCCCCCGATCCCGGAGCGATCATGACCGAGATTGGAGCGGCTGGCAATTTCAAGTTGAATGGTCGTGGCGATGCGTGCTCACGCCGCCGAGAGCTTCGCCATGGTTTCGTCGTCTACCTCGAAATTGGCATAGACGTTCTGCACGTCGTCGTCGTCTTCCAGAACCGAGACGAGCTTCAGGAGCGACTGCGCCCGCTCCTCGTCGACGGGCACGTTGTTCTGCGGCTTCCAGATGGTCTTGACCGACTCGGCCTCGCCGAGTGTAGCCTCGAGCGCCTTGGAAACCTCGCCGATATTGCCGAAGGCGCAGAGGATCGTGTGCCCCTCCTCGTCGGACTGCACGTCGTCGGCGCCGGCCTCGATCGCCGCGTCCATCACCTTCTCGGCGTCGCCGGCATCCGCCGGATAGACGATTTCGCCGACCCTGCCCCACATGAAGGAGACCGAGTTCGTCTCCCCGAGCGCGCCGCCGGCCTTGGTGAAGGCCGCGCGCACGTTGGAGGCGGTGCGGTTGCGGTTGTCGGTCAGCGCCTCGACGATGACGGCGACGCCGCCCGGCCCGTAGCCCTCGTAGCGGACTTCCTCGTAGTTCTCGGTGTCGCCGCCGGCGGCCTTGTTGATGGCGCGCTGGATGTTGTCCTTGGGCATGGACTGCGCCTTGGCGGCGAGCACGGCGAGCCTCAGCCTCGGGTTCATGTCGGGGTCCGGCGTGCCGAGCTTCGCGGCGACGGTGATCTCGCGCGCGAGCTTGGAAAACATCTTCGACTTGACCGCATCCTGGCGGCCCTTGCGATGCATGATGTTCTTGAACTGTGAATGGCCGGCCATGGCGCCTCTTGTAGCCCTGCTAATGCTGGATGGAACGGCGCGCCTTATAGCGGGCCGAAGCGGCAATAGGCAATCGGCATTCGGCAACAGGGAGCGGCGGCCGCCCTATCAGGGAACCCGACTGCCGATCTGCCGAATGCCTATTGCCGGCTCTTCCTTCTCTTCCTCGCCATCATGTTCAGCCCCTCGACCAGCGCCGAGAAGGCCATGGCCGTATAGATGTAACCCTTGGGCACGTGATAGCCGAAGCCGTCGGCGATCAGCGTCATGCCGATCATGAGCAGGAAGCCGAGCGCCAGCATGACGATGGTCGGGTTCGCCGCGATGAACTTCGACAGCGGTTCGGCGGCGATGAGCATCGTCACGACGGCACAGATCACCGCGATGAACATGATCGCGATATGGTCGGTCATGCCGACCGCCGTGATGATGGAATCGATCGAGAAGACGATGTCGAGCAGCAGGATCTGGAAGATCGCCGCGCCCATCGACATCGACACCTGGCCGGTTATGTCGCTGCCCTTCTCCTCATGGCCTTCCGTGTCGACGGCATGATGGATCTCCCGCGTCGCCTTCCAGACGAGGAACAGGCCGCCAGCCACGAGGATGATATCGCGCCACGAGAAGCCGTGCCCGAACGCCGTGAAGATCGGCGTCGTCAACTGCACGATGATGGAGATGGTGAAGAGAAGCGCCAGCCTGAGGATCAGCGCCAGGCTGATGCCGAGCCGCCGCGCCTTCTTCTGCTGCGCCGCCGGCAGTTTGTTGGTCAGGATGGAGATGAAGATGAGATTGTCGATGCCAAGCACGATCTCCATGACCACCAGCGTGGCCAGCGCCGCCCATGCGCTCGGATCGGAGATGAAGGAGAGATGGGGCGTAAGCTGGTCCAGAAGGGCCATGGGCCGGCAGGTCTCCGTAAAAGGTCCGGGCTCAGGTAGGGAGGCGCCGGCGCGGCGTCAACCGCTGGCTTAGGCAGTCGGCATTCGGCAATAGGCAGTTGGAAGACGGGTGGAGTTTAACGAAGGAAACAGCCGCTCTGCCGACAACCCACCCCCGGGCATCAGCTACCGAATGCCGACTGCCTATTGCCGTCTTCTATTTCCAGAACGCCGGCACCGTCTCCTCCAGCCGCGGCCCGAGCCTGAGCGGCGCGATCTTCTCCGCCAGCCCCGTGCGGTCCGATATCTCGACGCCGAGGCCGCAGATCGTGGCGGGGCCGTTGGCCGCCTCGAAACGACCCTTCGGCACCTTGGAAAGGAAACGGTTGAGCGGCTCGTCCCAGTTCATGCCGATCGAGGAATCATAGTCTCCGCACATTCCGGCATCCGACAGGAAGCCCGTGCCGCCGGTCAGGATCTGGTGGTCCGCCGTCGGCTGATGCGTATGCGTGCCGACGACGAGGCTGACGCGCCCGTCCACGAAATGGGCGAAGCACGACTTTTCCGAGGTCGCCTCGGCATGGAAATCGATGACGATCGCATCCGCCTGGACCCCGAGCGGGCAGGCTTCGAGCTCCGCCTCGGCCGACTGGAACGGGTCGTCGAGTTCCGGCTGCATGAAGAGCCGCCCCATGATGTTCGAGACCATGACCCGCGCGCCGTTCTTCGCCACATAGACGCCCGAGCCGCGGCCCGGCGTGCCCTTGGGAAAATTAGCCGGCCTCAGGAAGCGCTCCTCGCGCGGCGCGAATTCGAGCGCCTCGCGCTGGTTCCACACATGGTTGCCGGTGGTGACCACATCCGCGCCGGCTTCCAGCGTGGTATGGAAAATCTCCTCGGTGATGCCGAAGCCGCCGGCGGCGTTCTCGCCGTTGACGATGACGAAGTCGAGATTGAAGTCGGATCTGAGGCCGGGGAGCTGTTCATAGACCGCCATGCGGCCCGTCCTGCCAACCATGTCGCCGAGAAAGAGAAGCCGCATCGAACCTGCCGGGCTGGAATGAACGACCGGGCGGAGATTCCGCGCCGTGATGGAGGAATTCTCTATCAGCCGCCTTCGAAATGGCGCAAGCCGCTTTCGGTCAGCACGGATTCGAGGCGGATGTCGTGTGCTTCGTCCGGTACGGCCGCCACCTCCTGGCAATCGAAGGCGACGCCTATGAGCCGCGGCGCATGGCCTTTCGCCCGCAGCCGTTCGATCGCCCGATCGTAATAGCCGCCGCCATAACCGATGCGATGCCCGCGCGCGTCGAAGGCGGCGAGCGGCACCAGCATCAGTATCGGATCGAGGATCTCCGCCTCTTCACCCGGCCCTGCCGTGCCGAAGCCCATATCGACCAATGGCGCGCCGCGCACGAGTTCGCGGAAGACGATCGTCTCGCGGTCAAGGATCGCCGGCAGGGCGAGCCGAGCGCCTTGTTCGCGCAGCGCGAACATCAGCGGCCGGACATCGACTTCGGATTTGATCGGCCAGAAGCCGGAGACGATGCTGCCCGGCGCGACGCCGATTGCGGCGGCGCATTCCGCCATGCCCAGCGCCGCCTCGATGCGCCATGGCGGATCGAGCTCGTCCCGCCTTGCCAGCGCCTCACCGCGCAATTGCTTCTTGAGCTCTTTCTGAAAAGTCATGCCGGCAGGTTAAATGGAGAAACGAAAAGCAAGCTGGCCCGACGAAAAGTGGCGATCCACGACGACCGGTGGAGAGGTCGATCCCGGGTGCCTACAAAGTAGGTGGGCGCCGTGTGTCCGAACCCACGGGTCCGGCCAGGGACAGCTCCCTTGGGATCAATAAGGCCCCGGGGAATGTTACTCCTGCCGCGAAGCGCAGAACGCCGGGAGCAGATATAGCGCCGGCCTTCTTCCCGCGCCAGTGCGCCGCCGGTTCGCGCATCGATTTTCGGCTGAACTCCCCTGCAGCCTTGCGTCGCGGCGTCCGGCTCCCTACAGCAGGGCCGGAACAGAGACGGGAATTCCGCTTATGCGTTTCGAAGGAACCTCGGCCTATATCGCCGACAAGGACCTGATGGTGGCCGTGAACGCCGCGATCGCCCTGGAACGACCGTTGCTGGTCAAGGGCGAGCCAGGCACCGGCAAGACGGAACTCGCCCGGCAGGTGGCCGCCGCGCTCGGGCTCGACCTCATCGAATGGCACATCAAGTCGACCACCAAGGCGCAGCAGGGCCTCTACGAATACGATGCCGTGTCGCGCCTGCGCGACAGCCAGCTTGGCGACGAGCGCTTCAACGATATCCGGAACTACATCAAGCGCGGCAAATTGTGGGACGCCTTCTCGGCGGACCGCAAGGTCGTGCTCCTCATCGACGAGATCGACAAGGCCGACATCGAGTTCCCGAATGACCTCCTGCAGGAACTCGACCGCATGGAGTTCTATGTCTACGAGACAGGCGAGACGATCCGCGCCGCTCACCGGCCGATCGTCATCATCACCTCCAACAACGAGAAGGAGCTGCCGGATGCGTTCCTGCGCCGCTGCTTCTTCCACTATATCCGCTTTCCGGACGTTGAGACGCTTCACCGGATCGTCGACGTGCACTATCCGGGCATCAAGCAGAACCTGGTGCGCGCCGCGCTGACCCAGTTCTACGAGATCCGCGACGTGCCTGGGCTGAAGAAGAAACCCTCCACGTCCGAGGCGCTCGACTGGATCAGGCTGCTCGTCTCCGACGACATCCCGCCGGAGGATTTGCGCGGCGATCCGAAGAACGCGCTGCCGAAGCTGCACGGCGCGCTTCTGAAGAACGAGCAGGACGTGCACCTCTTCGAGCGCCTCGCCTTCATGGCGAGAAGGCAGGGGTAGCGCCGGCGCGATTCGATTGCCCGAAAGGCAAAACATTGCTATGAGCCGGCGCATGGAAGAGCTTTTCGGCAATCCGGCCTACAAGCGTTTCGTTCTGCAGGACCACAAGCGCCTGCCGAGCCGCTTTGCCGCGCGGATTTCGGGCGCGCTGACGAGCCGCCTATCCTGACCCTAGCTCCCTAGCCAGACCGCCGGCGCCGCGCCGGATCAGCCAAGCCTTCCACCAAGCCACGGACAAAGACCATGAGCGCACCGCGCACCCTCTACGACAAGATTTTCGACGACCATGTGGTCGACCGCCAGGACGACGGCACCTACCTGCTCTACATCGACCGCCATCTCGTGCACGAAGTGACCAGCCCGCAGGCCTTCGAAGGGCTGAGGATGGGCGGCCGCAAGGTGCGCCATCCCGAAAAGACGCTGGCCGTCGTCGACCATAACGTCTCCACCTCGCCCGACCGCAGGAACGGCATCAAGAACGAGGAGAGCCGCATCCAGGTCGAGGCGCTGGCAAAGAACGCCAGGGATTTCGGCATCGAGTACTTCAACGAGGTCGACCGCCGCCAGGGCATCGTCCACATCATCGGCCCCGAGCAGGGCTTTACCCTGCCCGGCATGACGATCGTCTGCGGCGACAGCCACACCTCCACGCACGGCGCCTTCGGTGCGCTGGCGCATGGCATCGGCACGTCGGAGGTCGAGCATGTGCTCGCCACGCAGACGCTGATCCAGAAGAAGGCGAAGAACATGCTCGTCCAGGTGGACGGCCAGCTTCCGCCCGGCGTCACCGCTAAGGACATCATCCTCTCCATCATCGGCGAGATCGGCACCGCCGGCGGCACCGGCTACGTCATTGAATATGCCGGCGAGGCGATCCGCTCGCTTTCGATGGAAGGCCGCATGACGGTCTGCAACATGAGTATCGAGGGCGGGGCCCGGGCGGGCCTGATCGCGCCCGACGAGACGACCTTCGCCTATGTCAAGGACAAGCCGCGCGCGCCGAAGGGCGCGGCCTGGGATCAGGCGCTTGCCTACTGGAAGACGCTTCGTTCGGACGAGGGCGCGCATTTCGACCGCGTGGTGAAGCTCGACGCGGCGAACCTTCCGCCGGTCGTGACCTGGGGCTCCTCGCCCGAGGATGTGGCCTCGGTCACCGGCATCGTGCCGGACCCGGATACGATCCACGACGAGAACAAGCGCGCCTCGAAGAAGCGCGCGCTCGAATATATGGGGCTGTCGGCCGGTACGAAGATCACCGACATCGCGCTTGACCGCGTCTTTATCGGCTCCTGCACCAACGGCCGCATCGAGGATCTGCGGGCGGTGGCGAAGGTGGTCGAAGGCCGGAAGGTTTCCGACCGCGTCAACGCCATGATCGTGCCGGGTTCCGGCATCGTGAAGGAGCAGGCGGAAGCCGAAGGCCTCGACAAGATATTCGTCGCCGCCGGCTTCGACTGGCGCGAGCCGGGCTGCTCCATGTGCCTCGCCATGAACGAGGATCGGCTGCGGCCGGAGGAGCGCTGCGCCTCGACCTCCAACCGCAATTTCGAGGGCAGGCAGGGCTATCGCGGCCGCACGCACCTCGTCTCGCCGGCAATGGCGGCGGCGGCGGCGATCGCCGGGCATTTCGTCGATATCAGGGAGTGGCTGTAGGACTAGCCGTCATCTGGCCAAGCGGGCAAGGCGACCCCCTCACCCGGCTCGCGTTGCTCGCCACCCTCTCCCCGGTGGGGAGAGGAAGCGCCGGCTGCGCCGCCTCTGCCCTTCTCCCCGACGGGGAGAAGGTGGCCGCGAAGCGGCCGGATGAGGGGGCCTGCAACTACCGTCTCGTATTTGCAGTTCCTCACCCCTCCACTTCCTCCCTCAGCATCTCGAGTTCCAGCCACTCGTCCTCCATGGCGGCGAGTTCGGCGCGCACCCTGTCGAGCGCCTGCGTGGCATCGGCAAAGGCCTTCGGGTCGCGGCGGTAGAGGCCCGGATCGGCGAGCCGCTCTTCGATGATGCCGATATTCGCAACTGCCTCCTCCATTCGCTTCGGCAGCGTCTCCAGCGCGAATTTCTGCTTGTAGGATAGTTTCCTGGCCGGCTGTTTCGGCAGCGCTGCCCGCTCGACCGCCGCTCTCGGCTCGGCAGCCGGTCGCGCCATGCCCTTGCGGTCGTCGAGCTTCTTTCCGCCGCGCTGCGCCAACATGTCGGTGTAGCCGCCGGCATATTCGGTCCACGTGCCGTCGCCGTTCGGCGCGATGGTGCTCGTCACCGTCCGGTCGAGGAAATCGCGGTCGTGGCTGACGAGAATGACGGTACCCGCGAAGCCCGCGACCAGTTCCTGCAACAGGTCGAGCGTTTCCATGTCGAGGTCGTTGGTCGGCTCGTCCAGCACCAGCAGGTTAGACGGACGCGACAGCACGCGCGCCAGGATCAGCCTCGCCCTCTCGCCGCCGGAAAGCTCGCGCACCGGCGTGCGTGCCTGCTCGGGCTTGAACAGGAAATCCTTCATCCACGAGACGACATGGCGCTCCTCGCCATTGACGACGACCGTCTCGCCGCGCCCGTCGGTGAGGTAATGCCCCAGCGTCTCCTGCGGATCGACGGCCTCGCGCTTCTGGTCGAGCGCGGCGATCTCCAGATTGACGCCGAGCCGCACCGTGCCGGAATCGGGCGCAAACACGCCGGTCAGCATCTTGAGCAGCGTCGTCTTGCCGGCGCCGTTCGCCCCGACGAGGCCGATGCGGTCGCCCCGGTTGATGCGGGTCGAAAAATCCTGGACGATCGCCCGCTCCCCGTAGGACTTCGCGATGGATTTGGCCTCGATGACGAGCTTGCCGGATTCGCCGGCGTCGCTCGCCGCCATGTTGGCCAAGCCCTCGGCGCGGCGATGCGTGCGGAATTCCTGCCGCATCTGCTGCAATTCGCCGAGCCGGCGCATGTTGCGCTTGCGCCGCGCGGTCACCCCGTAGCGCAGCCAATGCTCCTCGCGCACGATCTGGCGGCCGAGCTTGTGCTGCTCGCGTTCTTCTTCCTCCAGCACCTGGTCGCGCCACGTCTCGAAATGGGCGAACCCCTTGTCGAGCCGCATGGTGCGGCCACGGTCGAGCCATACCGTGGCACGGCTGACGCGTTCGAGGAAACGGCGGTCGTGCGAGATCAGCACGATAGCGGAGGGCGAGCGGGCAAGTTCCTCCTCCAGCCATTCGATGGTGGAGAGATCGAGGTGGTTGGTCGGCTCGTCGAGGAGCAGAATATCTGGCCGGGGCGCCAGCACACGCGCAAGCGAGGCACGCCTGGCCTCGCCGCCGGAAAGGCTTGACGGATGCTCCTCGCCGGTGAGTCCCAGATGATCGAGCAGGTAGCTGACGCGGTGCGGGTCGTCGGCGGGGCCGAGGCCGGCCTCGACATAGGCATGCACCGTATCGAACCCTTCCATGTCCGGCGTCTGCGGCAGGTAGCGGACCGTCGCCGTCGGCTGGCGGAACACCTCGCCATCCTGCGGCTCGATCATGCCGGCGGCGATCTTCAGCAAGGTCGACTTGCCCGACCCGTTGCGGCCGACGAGCGCGATCCGGTCGCCCGGCATGGCCGAAAGCGATGCGCCGTCGAGAAGCGGCGTGCCGCCGAAGGTCAGCCGGATAGCGTCGAGATGGATAAGCGGAGGAGCCATGGATCGTGTCTTGGGAAACGGGAAAACGGTACGGGACAAGCCGTCATGTGGCTGCAAGCGTGGCGACAAGCAAGGCGCGCCCCTCCCGAAGCCGCACGACAAGCTCGCTTTTGACGACATTGGAGATCGTCAGGGAGGAGCCGAACGGCACGACGACATCGTCGAGCGGCCATTTCGCGCCCTCCACGGTCAGCCCGCGAAGCTCGGAGAAGCCGAGGATGCTGAACGTCGTCCCCGGCGCATAGTCGTATTCCCTGCCTCCGTGCGCCACCACGCTGCCTTCCTGCGTGCCGCTGGTCAGAAGCGCCGGCACGCCGCGTTCGGCAAGCTGGATCGCGAGCGCCAGATGCAGGAAGGCATGGTCCGTCCGCGGGCCACCGAAGGCACCGGCCAACACCAGCGACGTGGCGCCGCGCTTGAGCGCCTCGTGGATGGCGATCTCGCCATCCGTGTTGTCCTTGTCGGAGGAATAGACGACGCGCTCCATGTCCTCATAGGCGTCAAGCCATTCAGGCTCGGCAGAATCGAAATCGCCCACCCACAATTCCGGCGCGATCTTCAACGGAGCGGCGTGAAGCAGGCCAGAATCGGCCGCGACGACGCGGGTGCCGGCGATCTGCGCCCTGAGGCGGGGCGTCACGATCAGATCGCCGCCAAGCAGGAGGGTGAAACGGCTCATGGCGGCGCCCATATCATGTGCTTCGATGGACAGGAAGCGTGGCCTGGAAGGGAGGCAAGCATGAAATTGATGTCGCCTGCGGCTCGATCCTCCGGGAAATGACGCGTTTGCCCGCAAGCCGTCATAATTCCCACGCAAATGCCCGTTCTGGCGCCAAGTGGCTTTGCCTTGGCCGAAACGGCGCGTAACAGTGTCACCTGATTCCGGCAGACGCCGGTCGATCTTCTTGGAAGGAAGCCGTTCTGCTTAGCCGCATGACCAGAACAGTGGCCGCGGGACCGAAAAGCGGGAGCCCGTGCAGGGGGGGATGGATCGCCCTCGCGCTGGCGCTGGTGCTCTCCGCCTGCCAGAGCCTCGGCGGCGGCATGTACGACGATGCTCTGAAGCCGTCTTCGGATCCGGTCACGGCGGCCAATGTCACGCGCGACAACCGGCTGGTGCAGCTCGCCCGCGCCCAGCATCCGCGCATCCTGCATACCTATGGCGGCGAATATTCGAATCCGAAGCTGGAGCGGATGGTCGCCAAGATCGTCGGCAAGCTGACGCTCGTCTCGGACAATCCGAGCCAGATCTACCGCATCACGATCCTCGATTCGCCGAGCATCAATGCCTTCGCCTTGCCCGGCGGCTACCTCTACATCACGCGCGGCTTGCTCGCGCTCGCCAATGACTCAGCGGAACTCGCCGCCGTGATCGCCCACGAGATGGGCCACGTCACTGCCAATCACGGCCTTGAACGGCAGCAGCTCGAGGCGGAGGAGGCGCTGACCTCGCATGTCGTCGCCGACCTCCTGAGCAACGACCAGGAGGCCAAGACGGCGCTCATTCGCGGCAAGCTCAAGCTGGCGCAATTCTCGCGCAACCAGGAACTGGCCGCTGACGCGATCGGCATCAACTCGATCGGCAAGGCCGGGTTCGACCCCTACGCTGCGGCGCGCTTCCTGCGCGCCATGCAGACCTATTCCGACTTCCGCAGCGTTTCCGGAGCCAACGACACCAGCCTCGACTTCCTGGCGACCCATCCGAGCACGCCGCAGCGCGTTGCGTTGGCCGTCGAGAAGGCGAAGGTCTTCGGGCCGCCGGGAACCGGAGAGCGCGACCGCGACGCCTATCTGAAGGGCATCGACGGCATGCTCTACGGCGACAAGCCCGACGAAGGCTATGTCCGCGGCAACACCTTCATGCACCCGAAGCTCGGCATCATGTTCACGGTGCCGCAGGGCTTCGTCATCGACAATTCGGCCCAGGCGGTCACTGCGGCGGGGCCGGGCGATGTCGCGGTGCGGTTCGACGGCGTATCGGTCAGCAGGCGGACCCGGCTCGACGACTACGTCCGCAGCGGCTGGGTGACGGGCCTCGACCCGTCCTCCGTCCGCACCACGACCATCAACGGCAATGAAGCCGTGGTGGCGCGGGCGACCTCCGAGGGATGGCAGTTCGACGTGACAGTGATCCGCGCAGACGGCCAGGTCTATCGGCTGCTGACGGCGGCGCCGCTCGCCAGCCACGATCTCGAAAACGTGGCGCGCTCGGTTTCCGGCAGCTTCCGCCTGCTGACGCCTGCCGAAAAGACTTCGCTGAAGCCTCTGAAGGTAAGGATCGTCACGGTGACGGCAGGCCAGAACATCGCCAGCGTCGCCGCCATGATGCACGGCGTGGACAAGGCGCTCGATCTGTTCCGCGTGCTGAACGGGCTTGGGCCGGGCGCCGACGTGTCGGTCGGCGACAAGGTCAAGATCGTCACCGACGAATAGAGAACTATGACGCCGTCCAGCCGCCGTCGACGGAAATCGTGGTGCCGGTGACCTGGGCCGCCGCGTCCGAGCAGAGATAGAGCACCGCGCCCGCGATCTGCTCGACAGTCGCGAACTGCTTCGACGGCTGCTTCTCCAGGATGATGTCGCGCACCACCGTCTCGCGATCCATGCCCGGGTGCTCTTTCATGCGGTCCTTGATCTGGATTTCCACCAGCGGCGTATGGACGAAGCCCGGGCAGACCGCGTTTGAGGTGACGCCGCTGCCCGCCAGTTCGAGCGCCACCGTCTTGGTGAAGCCGACGACGCCGTGCTTGGCCGCGACATAGGCGCTCTTGTTGGGCGAGGCGCGCAACCCGTGCGCCGAGGCGATATTGACGATGCGTCCCCAGCCGGCCTTCCGCATCATCGGCACCGCCGCCGCGGTCGTGTGGAAAGCCGAGGAAAGGTTGATCGCGATGATCGCGTCCCATTTCTCGATCGGGAAGCTCTCCACCGGCGAGACATGCTGGATGCCGGCATTGTTGACGAGGATGTCGACCGAGCCGAACCGTTTCGCCGCCTGCGCGACCAGGTCCCGGCATTCGGCTGGCTTCGACATGTCCGCCTTGATGTAGACGCAGTCGACCGAGTGCTTCTTCGCAAGGTCCGCGGCCAGGGCATGGTCGGCCTCGCCGTCGGTAAAGGAGTTGAGCACCACGTTGCATCCGTTGGCGGCCAGCGCCTCGGCGGTCGCCAGCCCGATGCCGGAATTCGAACCCGTGACGATGGCGGTCTTCCTCGAATTCATGGCGTGGTCCTTCCGTGACATCGACTTTTGCATTGCAGCAACGACGGAATAGGCCCGCCGTCACGGCGCCGTCAACATCGCGGCGGACCCGCCGAGGAACGGCTTGATTGTGCAAGGCGCCATGTGCGCCTTGCATCTAACAGGTCTACCGCCTTCTCAAGTTGTGGCCGACCGCTCGTGAAACAACGCCTTTCCTGCATTCAGGAAACAAGCCTTGTCGAACAGTGAGAGATCGGCAGAATTTGGCAGTCGCACGTCGTCAAAATCGGGGAATGGCTTCGTCAACGGATCGTAGCGGCGATCGATCTGCGCGATAAGAACGATAATCGCGCCGCTAAATTTCGCGAAACTTCGCAACCTTAGTATCTGCTCCATTAGTTGGGGTTTGCGGCGGTCCTGATCGAGCGCTTGCATATAATCAATGACCGCTAGTACGCCCCTTGGTGACTGGGCGAGGTTGCCTGCCACGTAGTCGGCCGAGATTGCCTCTGAGGTGTCGAAGCTGAATGCATCACCGAGTTCTGCCCCGCTTGTGCCGATCTCGCTCAAAACGTTTTGCCTTGGCCGGGGCGGCCGCCCAGCAAGGCGAGATCGCTCGGCCACAGCCTCGCGAAGAATGCCCGGGCGAGGCTGCTTTCGGCCGCTCTCACGGAAAGCAGGCTCCAGCTTCGCCACCCTTCGCTAGCTGCGACACAGTCGAGTGCTGCGGCCAGTGGGATACCGGCATGCCTAGAGAGTAACTTCGCCCTCCGCTTGAGAACGGGTATCGACGCAGAAAGTGTCATCTTAAGACCTCCTGTCACGATCGCGAATAGCAATCCCTCCTTATGCGTCGCGGTCGAACAATCGGTTGCCGAAGATTGGCGCCCTGCACGATAGATGCTTCCCAATCGGAGGGAGGAGGCGCGGGCCACGCCTTCCATAAAAATTATCCTGATTCGCGAATTACCGAAATAGGAAGCATCATTCGGCAACCTTCCGCCGTGATGTCATGTTCCATACCCGCGATTGTGCTAGAAGGTTGCAGCGACTAGATAGCCCGCACGACGGAAAAGATTTTCGGCCCATGGAACAGATTCTCCTCGACAGGCAACTCCCACGCAGGCGGACGGTCGCTGTCGATGTCGGCGGTGTCCGGGTCGGCGGGGACGCGCCGGTCGTCGTCCAGTCGATGACCAACACCGACACGGCGGACGTCGATTCCACCGTCGCGCAGGTGGCGGCGCTTAACCGCGCCGGCTCGGAACTCGTGCGTATCACCGTCGACCGGCCGGAGAGCGCCGACGCCGTGCCGCGCATCCGCGACCGGCTGGCGAGGCTCGGCATAAACGTGCCGCTGATCGGCGACTTCCACTATATCGGCCACAAGCTTCTCGCCGACTATCCCGCCTGCGCCGAGGCGCTCGCCAAATACCGCATCAACCCGGGCAATGTCGGCTTCAGGGAAAAGCGTGACCGCCAGTTCGGCGCCATCGTCGAGACGGCCATCCGCTACCGAAAGCCGGTGAGGATAGGCGTCAACTGGGGTTCGCTCGACCAGGAACTCCTGACCCGGTTGATGGACGAGAACCAGAAGAAGGGTTCGCCGCTGACGGCGCAGGAGGTGACGCGCGAGGCGATCGTGCAATCCGCGCTGCTTTCGGCCGAGCTTGCCGAGGAGATCGGGCTTCCCCGCGACCGGATCATCCTTTCGGCAAAGGTCAGCCAGGTGCAGGACCTGATCGCGGTCTATGCCGAGCTCGCCCGCCGCTCGGACCATGCGCTGCATCTCGGCCTTACCGAGGCCGGCATGGGCTCGAAGGGCATCGTCGCTTCCTCGGCGGCGATGGGCATTCTCCTGCAGCAGGGGATCGGCGACACGATCCGCATCTCGCTGACGCCGGAGCCCGGCGGCGACCGCACCCGCGAGGTGCAGGTGGCGCAGGAACTCCTTCAGACGATGGGGTTCCGCCAGTTCGTTCCGGTCGTAGCGGCCTGCCCCGGCTGCGGCCGCACCACCTCGACCATTTTCCAGGAACTGGCGAAGAAGATCGAGGAAGACCTGCGCGTCAACATGCCTCTCTGGCGCGAGCGCTATCCCGGCGTGGAGGATTTGAAGGTCGCCGTCATGGGCTGCATCGTCAACGGTCCGGGCGAATCCAAGCATGCCGATATCGGCATCTCGCTTCCGGGCACCGGCGAGACGCCGACCGCGCCCGTCTTCATCGACGGCCGCAAGGCGGCGACCTTGCGCGGCCCCGGCATCGCCGAGGAATTCCAGAAGATGGTGGCCGACTATGTCGAACAGCGGTTCGGGCATGGGCGCACCGAGGCGGCGGAATAAGTTCCTTCGCGCAATTGCCGCCGGCGCCGTCGCGCTGCCGGTCTTCGCAAGCGCGGCACAGGCGGGGCCCAATAAGGCGGACAAGGCCGAGAACGGCATCGATCGCATCTGCGCATTGATCGCGACGCAGGCGGACGTGCATGAACTGCCCCGCGATTTCCTGGCGCGGCTGATCTGGAAGGAAAGCCGCTTCGACGCGAACGCCGTCAGTCCCGCCGGCGCCGAAGGCATCGCCCAGTTCATGCCCGGCACGGCGAAACTGCGCGGACTGGAGAATTCCTTCGATGCCGGACAGGCGATCCCGGCCTCGGCCGCCTATCTCGCCGATCTCAGGCGCTCCTTCGGCAATCTCGGCCTCGCCGCGGCAGCCTATAATGCCGGCGAGAACCGCGTCTCGAACTGGCTCGCCTCGGGCGGTTTCCTGCCGATCGAGACGGAGGACTACGTGCTCGATATCCTGGGCGAGCCCGTCGACAATTTCACGGATCGGTCGCACCACGCGACGATCCGCCCGCTGGAACCGAAGAAGGGCTTCGACCAGGCGTGCCGCGACCTGCCGGTGGTGTTGTCGCGGACCGTACCGATGTCCGCCATCAACCTGAAACCCTGGGGCATCCAGGTCGCCGGCAATTTCCGCCGCTCGGCGGCCATCGGTCATTGGCAGCGGGTACGCGACCGGTTCCCGAAACTCCTCGCGGGCTACGATCCCGTCGTCAGCCGCGTCCGCACCCCCATCGGCAGGCGCAGCATCTATGCCGTGCGCATCGGCGCGGACGACCGCAAGACGGCGGACAGGATCTGCTCGGAACTCCACAAGGCCGGGGGCGCCTGCGTGGTGCTGAGGAACCGGTAATTTCGAAGCTCGAGACGGGCCGTCGCATCCGTTCCGGCGGGGCAGCATCGAAATTCAGGCCATATTCGAGATCAACTCCGCCGCTCGACGACGAACCGCGCCGCGGCCCGCAGCGTGTCGGCCGCCTCACCGTAGGGCTCCAGCAGTTCGTTTGCCTGCTCGACCAGCCCCGCAAGCTGCATGCGCGTCCATTCGATGCCGTGCAGGCTTGCGAGCGTCGCCTTCCCGTGCGCGGCGTCCTTGCCCGTCGCCTTGCCCATCGTCTCCGCGTCGGCCGTGAGGTCGAGCAGGTCGTCGGCAAGCTGGAAGGCTAGGCCGATCGCCGACCCGAAGCTTGCCAGCCGCTCGCGATCGGCGTCCGACGCGCTGGCGATGATGGCGCCCGATTCCGCCGCGAAACGGATCAGCGCCCCGGTCTTCATCGCCTGCAGCGTGACGACGCCTTCCTCGTCCGGCGCACGATGCTCCGCCTCGAGATCGAGCGCCTGGCCGCCAGCCATGCCGCCCGGGCCAGCCGCGGCCGACAGCGCCGAAATCAATTGCACCTTGCGCTCGGGCGGCAGTTCCGTCTCGGCATCGGCGATGATCCCGAACGCTTCCGTCAGGAGACTATCGCCCGCCAGGATCGCGGTCGCCTCGTCGAAAGCCTTGTGCACCGTCGGCCGGCCGCGCCTTAGTTCGTCGTCGTCCATAGCGGGAAGGTCGTCGTGGATCAGCGAATAGCAATGGATGCATTCGAGCGCCGCGCCGACACGCAACGCCGCTTCGCCAGCCGCCGAGAACAGCGCCGCGCTTTCCATGACGAGAAAGGGCCGGAGCCGCTTGCCTCCGTCGAGCGCGCCATGGCGGATCGCCTGCATAAGCCTCGCCGGCCGCATGATCTCGCCGGCTCGGGCCCGGCCGTCGAGAAGGCGCTCAAGCAGGAATTCTATTTCCGCCGCGCGCTCTGCCAGCAGTATCTCGAAGGGGACCGCCGAATTCGTGTTCATGACGGCGAGCGATGGCGACAATTCATGCGGAGGTCAAGGGATGGCGCCGCCGGGAAATCCGACCTAGATTTCCAGGATACACCTTTCCGTTTTGGGATTTTGTTCGGGAGGCTGTCGTGTCGGGGCTGTACATCAATCAGCTGGAGCAACTGAAGACGTCGAAGGGACGCGAGCTATTGCAGGCGGATCGGCTTGAGGACGGAAAGGCTGAAAATGTAGCTCCGCCGCCGATTGTCCCCGATGGACCCGTCAGGATCGAGCCAGCCGACGGGGGCGTGCTCAAGGTCACGGCGCGCAAACCGTAGGCGTATTCATCCTATTCCAAGTGCAATCGGAACGGGGCAGCCGCCTACCGCCGTTGCGCGGCATGCGATTGGCCTCTATGTCGAAGGGAGCCGAGGGATTCCATTCAGCCAATCGAAGCGGGAAGCGATGCCGCGCATGGCAGCCTTTCGTAAAGGAACGCGCAGCCGGCGGGGACAGGCATCGAGCGGTCTCCGGAAATGGCTGCTGCGGCTCGTGCTGGCGGTCGTCCTCGTGGCCGCGGTCCCCGCCTGCCTGACCTTCGTCTATGCGATCCCGGCGGTGCATCCGATCTCCACGCTGATGCTCAAGGACCTCTTGACCGGCAAGGCTTACGATCGGCGCTGGGTGCCGCTCGACGCCATCTCTCCGCATCTCGTCCATGCCGTCATGATGTCGGAAGACGGGCAGTTCTGCCGCCACGACGGCATCGACTGGGGCGAAATGAACGCCGTCATCGACGATGCGCTCGCCGGCGAGGAGACCCGCGGCGCCTCCACGATCACCATGCAGTCGGTCAAGAACCTGTTCCTGTGGCAGGGTCGCTCCTTCATCCGCAAGGCGATCGAGGCGCCGCTGGCGCTCTATTTCGACGCTATCCTCTCCAAGCGTCGCATCATGGAGATCTATCTGAACATCGTCGAATGGGGACCCGGCATCTATGGCGCCGAGGCGGCGGCGGAATACCATTTCAAGCGTTCCGCGCGCGACCTGACCGCCCGGCAGGGCGCCCTTCTCGCGGTGACGCTTCCCAACCCCGAGCACCGGCACCCGGCCCATCCGGATCTCGGGCTGCGCCGTCTCGCCTCTCTCATCCTGCGCCGCACCGCCCGTTCTGGCGACTATGTGAAATGCCTGGAGTGACCGGCCCCGGACGGAAGCACTTTTTTCGCCTCGAACGCTGGCCAAAGCAGCCCGGGCCGTGTATAGGCACGCGACTTTCATTTTAAGCCACGCTTCCGGCGTTCCTCGGCGAGGGCGCGGGCGGGGCTTTTACGACAAGCGGAGCAAGGCGATGGCCGTACCAAAACGAAAGACCTCCCCGTCCAAGCGCGGCATGCGTCGCTCGGCGGATGCGCTCAAGGCGCCGACCTATGTCGAGGACAAGAACTCGGGCGAGATGCGCCGTCCGCATCATATCGACCTGAAGACCGGCATGTATCGCGGCCGGCAGGTTCTGGAACCGAAGGAAAGCTGATCGGATTTCGATCCATCTTTTCACGTCGAAAGACCGGCTTGATGCCGGTCTTTTTGTTTCCGGACACCAAAATACTTGACGGCAACCGCCGTTGGATTTCTACAAGTCCTGGTTCTCGTGAGGCTAGCCGGAGGTCGCCGTGCTGCGACAGATACCCCTCCTGATCATCCCCTTCATCCTCTACAACCTTGCCCTAATCGGGGTGCTGGGCAGTCCCAGCGACCCCTGGCGCGATGAGATCTTCTCGGCGACCATGCTGTCGGGCGGAGTGTGGACGATGACGCTCGGCGACATCCTGATCCTCGTCGCGCTGGTGCTTCTCTTCGTCGAGATCGTCAAGTCGACCGGCACCTCCAACGCATCCATCGTCGACCATATCCTTTCGACCGCGCTCTTCATCGCCTTCCTGATCGAGTTCCTCCTTGTTCCGGGCGCGGAACATTCGGTCTTTTTCACCATCATGGTGATTTCGCTGGTCGACGTGCTTGCCGGCTTCACCGTCTCGATCCGCTCCGCCGGGAGGGATGTGAACCTTCATTAGCCATCAGGAGGAAAACCGTGCGCGCATTCGATCTGCCCGGCCGCTCGCCGGTCTATGCCGAAAACGGCATGGCGGCGACGTCGCACCCGCTGGCCACGATGACGGCGCTTTCCGTCCTGAAGGAAGGCGGCAACGCCGTAGACGCCGCCATCGCCGCTTCCGCGACGCTCTGTGTCGTCGAGCCGCATATGACCGGCATCGGCGGCGACTGCTTCGTCATCCTCGCCGAGCCGGACGGTTCGCTCCATGGTCTGAACGGCTCCGGCCGGGCGCCGGCGCTGGCCACCGGCGAATGGTACCGCGAGCGTTTCACGACCGTCCCTTCGTCCGGCGTGCACTCGATCACCGCGCCCGGCGCGCTGAAAGCCTGGGAGACGCTGCTCGACCGTTTCGGCACGCTCGCTTTCGACCGGCTCTTCGCCGACGCGATCCGCTATGCCGAGGACGGCTTCGCCATCCATCCGCGCGTGGCGAGCGACTGGGCGCTCTATGCCGCCGATCTGGCCGGGGACGAGGGCGCACGCCTCCATTGCCTGGTCGATGGATCGGCGCCCGCCGTCGGATCGCGCCATCGCTCGCCGGCTCTCGGCGCGACGCTGAGGACAATCGCCGCAAAAGGCGCGAAGGGTTTTTACGAAGGCGAGATCGGGCGAGAGATCGCCGCGACGGTACGGGCGAAGGGCGGCCTCCTTTCGGAACAAGACCTTGCCAGCGTCACCGCCGACTGGATCGAGCCGATCTCCACCCGCTATGCCGGCCACGAAATCTTCGAACTGCCGCCGAACGGCCAAGGCGTCACCGCTCTCATCCTGCTCAACCTTCTTGCGGAACTGGATGTCGGCGCACTGCCGCCGGACAGCGCGGAGCGCTGGCACATGGAGGTCGAAGCCGGACGCCTCGCCTATGCAGTGCGAGATCGCTTTGTCGCCGACCCTGCAATGAATGCCGGCGAAATTGACCGGCTGCTCTCCCGGCAATTCACGCGGGCACTCGCCTCGCAGGTCGATCCGGCTCGCAGCAATCCCTCCGTCGCCCTCCCGGAAATGGCCGATGCGGACACCGTCTACCTCACCGTGGTGGACCGCGACCTGCGCGCCGTATCCTTCATCAATTCCCTCTACCACGCCTTCGGCTCGAAGGTGGTGACGGCGCGTTCCGGCATCGCGCTGCAAAATCGCGGCGCCTGCTTCACGCTCGAGGAAGGCCATCCGAACGAGATCGGCCCTGCCAAGCGTCCGCTACACACGATCATTCCCGCCATGGCCTGCAGGGATGGCCAGCCGGCAGTCTCCTTCGGCGTGATGGGCGGCGCCTATCAGCCGATGGGCCATGCCCACGTCTTTTCCAACCTCGTCGATCACGGCATGGACCCGCAGGCCGCAATCGATCATCCGCGCCTGTTCTGGGGGGCCGACGGCGCGCTCGAGGCGGAAGCCGGCATCGGTCCGGAACTGCGCGAGGCACTGCGCACCATGGGCCACGAGGTGCGGCCGGTCGCCTCGCCGCTCGGCGGCAGTCAGATGATCGTCATCGACCGGAAGACGGGTTTCCTCGTCGGCGGCTCCGACCCGCGCAAGGACGGACTGGCGCTGGGGTGGTAGAGGGCTCCGCCGGCGGATTGTACCGCGGCCCAGATTGACCTTGACGGAAGTCGAATTCATCCCTCGGGCCCGGAGCCTGTCCTCGGGCCGGCCATAGGCTGGACCCCTTCTCCTCGACGGGGAGGAAAACGGCACGGCCGGTGCTTCCCTTCCCCCTTCGAGGGGCGGATCCGGCCGGATAGGCTGGATAGGCTGGGGATGGGGTCAGTATAACGCCGGATCAGGTCCTATGGCGCTCGCCCCTACTCCCCGATTGAATCGAGCTTCTTCTGCATGGCGGCGATCTGCTCCTTCAATTCCTGAAGATCCTTGTCCTTGTCGGACTTTTCCTTCTTCGGCTCGGCAGCGGATGCCCCGCCCGACCCGGCCGGGAAAGGCGTGAACATGCGCATGGCGTTCTGGAACATCTCCACATTGCGCCGCGTCTGCTCCTCGAAGGCCTTGATCGTCGACGGCATCTTCATCATGTCCATCGGCGTCTGTCCGAAGCTCGACTTCATCTGCTCGCGGAAGCGTTCCTGCTCCTTGGCGAACGCGATCATCGACTGTTCGAGAAAACTAGGCACGATCATCTGCATCTGGTCGCCGTAGAACGAGATCAGCTGACGCAGGAACGAGACGGGCAGCATGTTCTGCCCTTCCTTGTTCTCCAGTTCGAAGATGATCTGGGTGAGCACCGGATGCGTGATGTCCTCGCCGGTCTTGGCGTCCTGGACGGTGAATTCCTCCCCGCGCTTCACCATCTCGGCGAGGTCCTCGAGCGTCACATAGGTGCTCGTGCCCGTATTGTAGAGCCGACGGTTCGCGTATTTCTTGATGACCACCGGATCATCTTTTGTGGGCATCATTCTCCTCCAGAGTGCCGAAACGCTTCTGTAAGCGTTGACTTACAGCCGCCTCCATATCGAGGATATGCGCAAATGCTGCGCAAAAGAAAGCGTTTTGTGCAGTGCGGAAGGCCCTGCCCGCCCGAAACCCGCCTCGAGGCCAGGTCGAAGCGGCGCCGTGACGCCGCCGTCATACTTGTTTCCCGTTTGACTTGGCGGTGGGAAACGGCAAGATCGGCGATAATCGGATAAATTGAATCCTGAAAAATTCCGGAGACGAACAATGAGCGCTTCTTCCTCCATCGTCGTGGCAAGCGCCGCGCGCACGGCCGTCGGTTCCTTCAACGGCGCCTTCGCCAATCTGACGGCCCATGAACTCGGGGCCACGGCGATCAAGGGAGCGCTCGAGCGCGCCGGCGTCGACGGCAACGAGGTCGACGAGGTGATCTTCGGCCAGGTGCTGACGGCGGGCGAAGGCCAGAACCCGGCACGCCAGGCTTCGATCGCGGCCGGCCTGCCGAAAGAAACCACTGCCTGGGTGCTCAATCAGGTCTGCGGCTCGGGGCTCAGGACCATTGCGGTCGGCATGCAGCAGATCGCGACGGGCGACGCCAAGATCATCGTCGCCGGCGGCCAGGAATCCATGTCCATGTCGCCGCATTGCGCGCATCTGCGCCAGGGTGTGAAGATGGGCGACTACAAGATGATCGACACCATGATCAAGGATGGGTTGTGGGACGCCTTCAACGGCTACCACATGGGCATCACCGCCGAGAACGTGGCGCGCCAGTTCCAGATAACCCGCGACGACCAGGACAAGTTCGCGCTCGCCTCCCAGAACAAGGCGGAGGCCGCGCAGAAGGCCGGCCGGTTCAAGGACGAGATCGTCCCGGTCACCGTCAAGGGGCGCAAGGGCGACACGGTCGTGGACCAGGACGAATATATTCGCCACGGCGCCACGCTCGACGCCATGCAGAAGCTGCGTCCGGCCTTCGACAAGGAAGGCACGGTGACGGCCGCCAACGCTTCCGGCATCAATGACGGCGCCGCCGCCGTCGTGCTGATGAGCGAGGAGGAGGCGAAGCGCCGCGGCATCACCCCGCTTGTGCGCATCGTTTCCTGGGCGACGGCCGGCGTCGATCCGAAAATCATGGGGACCGGCCCTATCCCCTCCTCCCGCAAGGCGCTGGAGAAGGCCGGCTGGAAGGCCGACGACCTCGATCTGGTGGAGGCCAACGAGGCCTTCGCCGCGCAGGCCTGCGCGGTCAACAAGGATCTCGGCTGGAATCCGGAAATCGTCAACGTCAATGGCGGCGCCATAGCCATCGGCCATCCGATCGGTGCGTCCGGCGCCCGCATCTTCAACACGCTCGTGTTCGAGATGCGCCGCCGCGGCGCGAAAAAGGGGCTCGCGACGCTCTGCATCGGCGGTGGCATGGGCGTGGCCATGTGCGTGGAAGCGATGAATTAGTCGGTCGTGGTTCGTCAGTCGTCGGTCGAAAGCAAAAAATTAAACGACTGACGACTGACGGCCGACGTGGAATAGGGAGGAAAATCATGGCCAGAACAGCACTCGTCACCGGCGGATCGCGCGGCATCGGCGCGGCGATCGCGATCGCGCTAAGGGACGCCGGTTATCGTGTGGCGGCCAATTACGCCGGCAATGACGAGGCGGCTCAGAAGTTCAAGGCCGAGACCGGCATTCCGGTCTATAAATGGTCGGTCGCCGATTATGACGCCTGCGCGGAGGGCATAAGAAAGGTCGAAGCCGAACTCGGCCCGGTCGACATTCTCGTCAACAATGCCGGCATCACGCGCGACGCGCCCTTCCACAAGATGACGCGCGAGCAGTGGAATGAGGTGATCAGCACCAATCTGAACGGCGTCTTCAACATGACGCATCCGCTGTGGAACGGCATGCGCGAGCGCAAGTTCGGCCGCATCGTCACCATTTCCTCGATCAACGGCCAGAAGGGTCAGTTCGCCCAGGCGAACTATTCGGCCTCCAAGGCCGGCGATCTCGGCTTCACCAAGGCGCTGGCACAGGAAGGGGCCCGTGCCGGCATCACCGTAAACGCCATCTGCCCAGGCTACATCGCGACCGACATGGTCATGGCGGTGCCGGAGAAGGTGCGCGAGTCGATCGTCGCGCAGATTCCGGCGGGGCGGCTCGGCGAGGCGGCCGAAATCGCGCGCTGCGTCGTCTTCCTCGCCTCCGACGATGCCGGCTTCATCACCGGCTCGACCCTCACGGCGAATGGCGGGCAGTATTTCGTCTGAGGCTGTTTCTGGTCAGCCGCGGCAATGGCTGGATTCAGGAGCGTCGGCAGCGCCGAGCTGTCGAGTTGAGTACAATCTCCACTCCGTCCCGCTTTGCGGGATCACCTCCCCCACTCCGGAGCGGGGAGAATTTCGGATGTGATCGGCCTGCGACAAGCGACGCCGGACCTATTCGCCTTTCATCTCGCCAACCTCCTGTCCCGCCGCGGCACGCAAAGGTTAACGCTCTTGCCGGGTCCTGTGGAGAAGCCTGTTGATATCCTGTGGACAATGGTTGGGAACCCGGCAGCAGGCACAAGATATAGCCATGAACGCAAGCGGAACATCGGCATATCAGTGATTCGTCGCCGCTTTGTTCCGCCTATGGTCCGTTCGTTAACGGGACAGCCCGCCCAAGCCTGGTCGCCGGTAGGAATTCGTCAATTTTCATGAACGAAATCTTGCACTTGTGCCGATCGGCCGTCGCCGCCTACGCCTGCTCCCGGAAGCTGTTAACCTTTGAACCTGCGGAAGTTATTCCTTTAGCTGCGGCTGATTCAGCATATGGCTCTGGGGTGTCTGTTTCGCGCTAGATGTTGGGGTGAACAAACGCTGAATCAGCGCGAGTCACTGATTCGTCGCCGATTCGTTCCAGACTCGTTCCAGGCCTTAATTTCCACCGGATGGTTTTGCGCGGCGAATGATCTCCTATATGTGGATAGTGCAGTGGAAACGGCCCTGTAGGCGCGATTCCGGATTGCAACGGTGGCCGCGAAAGCGCTCCCTGAACATGCCGTCTCCTGACAAGCCGTCTTCCGAAAAGCCTTTATTGTCGCGATGAATTTCCAGACCATGCCTGACCTCCGGTCCGCGCCTTCGGGGCGCGACGTCACCGCCATCCTCGGACCGACCAACACCGGCAAGACCCATCTCGCCATCGAGCGCATGGTGGCGCATGAAAGCGGCGTTATCGGCCTGCCGCTCCGCCTCCTGGCGCGCGAGGTGTATGGCCGTGTCGTCGACAAGGTCGGCGCCGCGAACGTCGCGCTGCACACGGGCGAGGAGAAGATCACGCCGCCCGCCGCGCGCTTCTCCGTCTGCACGGTGGAGGCGATGCCGCGCGAGACAGACGCCGCCTTCGTGGCCATCGACGAGGTCCAGCTCGCCGGCGACCTCGAGCGCGGCCACATCTTCACCGACCGGATCCTCAATCTGCGCGGGCGGCAGGAAACGCTGCTTCTCGGCGCGGCGACCATGCGCGGCATCCTGGAAAGGCTCCTGAAGGGCATCTCGACCGTAACCCGGCCGCGTATGTCGCACCTCGCCTATGCCGGCCAGAAGAAGATCACCCGGCTGCCGCGCCGCTCGGCGATCGTCGCCTTCTCGGCCGACGAGGTCTATGCCATCGGCGAGCTGATCCGCCGCCAGCGCGGCGGCGTCGCCGTCGTCATGGGCGCGCTCAGCCCCCGCACGCGCAACGCCCAGGTCGCGCTCTACCAGTCGGGCGACGTCGACTATCTCGTCGCCACCGACGCCATCGGCATGGGCCTCAACCTCGATGTCGACCATGTCGCCTTCGCGCAGAACCGCAAGTTCGACGGCTTCCAGTTCCGTGACCTCACCGCCGCGGAACTCGGCCAGATCGCCGGCCGCGCCGGGCGGCATCTGCGCGACGGGACCTTCGGCGTGACCGGCCAGGTCGATCCCTTCGCCGACGACCTCGTCGAGAAGCTGGAAGGCCACGACTTCGAACCCGTGAAGGTGCTGCAATGGCGCACCGCCGACTTCGATTTTTCCAGCCTTGATGCGCTGAAGCGGTCGATCGAGACGACTCCCTCGTTCGAGGGGCTGACGAAGGCGCTGCCCGCCGTCGACCAGCGCGCGCTGGAGCATCTCGCCAACGAGCCCGAGATCCGCGACCTCGCCACCGCCCGCGAGCGCGTGTCCATGCTGTGGGACGCCTGCGCCCTTCCCGACTACCGCAAGATCGCTCCGGCGCAGCATGCCGACCTCATCGCGTCGATCTATTTCGACCTCGTGCGCAACGGCCAGGTGGACGAGGGTTATCTCGCCGACCAGGTCGAGCGTGCCTCCTCGACCGAAGGCGACATCGACACGCTTTCCGCGCGCATCGCCCAGATCAGGACCTGGACCTTCGTCTCCAACCGTCCGGGCTGGCTTGCCGATCCGACACACTGGCAGGAGAAAACGCGCGAGATCGAGGACAGGCTCTCCGACGCGCTGCATGAGCGATTGACGAAACGCTTCGTTGATCGCAGGACTTCCGTCCTCATGAAGCGCCTGCGGGAAAACAGCATGCCGGAAGCGGAAATAGGATCGTCGGGAGCCGTGCTGGTGGAAGGCCACCATGTCGGCGAGTTGCAGGGTTTCCGCTTCACGGCAGACCAGAGTGCCGAGGGCGAGGATGCCAAGGCCGTCCGGTCGGCGGCGCAGAAGGCGCTGGCGCAGGAGTTCGACCAGCGTGCGGAACGCTTCGCCGCCTGCGCCAATGGCGATCTGGCGCTTGCCTCCGACGGCATCCTGCGCTGGATCGGGTCGCCGGTGGCGACGTTGACGGCGGGCGACGACCCGCTGAAGCCGCGCGTCATCCTGCTTGCCGACGAGCAGCTCATGGGGCCCGCCCGCGACCAAGTGGCGGCCCGCGCCGAACGCTTCGTCAATTATCAGATCGAAAGCCTGCTGAAGCCGCTTCTCGACCTGTCCGGCGCCGAGCAGCTTTCCGGCATGGCGCGCGGCATCGCCTTCCGCCTGGTCGAGAATTTCGGCCTCATCAACCGCCGCGACATCGCCGCCGACGTGAAGGCCCTCGACCAGGAGGCGCGCGCCGCGCTCCGCCGCCTCGGGGTCCGCTTCGGCGCCTACCACATTTTCGTGCCGGCGCTGGTCAAGCCGGGTCCGGCGGGCCTTCTCACCCTGCTCTGGGCACTGAAGAACGACGGCAAGGATCGGCCGGGCTTCGGCGACGTCGTCCAACTGCTCGCCGCCGGCCGTACATCGGTCGTCAGCGATCCGGCCTTCGATCCGGCCTTCTACCGGCTGGCGGGCTTCCGCGTGCTCGGCCGGCGCGCCGTGCGCGTCGATATATTGGAGCGCCTCGCCGACCTGATCCGCCCGGCGCTCGCCTGGAAGGCGGGAACAGGCGCGCGCCCCGATGGCGCCTTCGACGGCAATGCCTTCACCGTCACGCCGCCGATGATGTCGATCCTCGGCGCCAAGGCGGAGGACATGGAGGAGATCCTGAAGGGTCTCGGCTACCGCGCCGAGGCCAAGCCCGCCGCCGAGGTGACGACGCGGCTGGAGGCGATCGACCGCGCCCAGCGCGAGGCGGCGGAGGCCGAACAGGCTGCCAAAGCAGCCGCCGAGGCGCAGGCGGCGGAAGCGGCCGAGGCAGAGGCCGCAGCCGTCGAAGACCGACAAGTCGGTGCCGAGGCCGCTCAAATGGAGGCGCCGCAGGCCGACGATATCGCGACCGAAAGCGCCGCAGCCTTGACCTCCCCCTCGACGGGGGAGATCGCCGAGCAAGGCGAAGCGAGCGTGGGTGACACTTCCGAGCCCGCATCGGCTGGCGAAGCCGCAGGAACCGACGCTCCCGCGGACGAACCCGCCCCGTCCGAAGCAAGCGCCGAGGCCGAGGAGCCGAAGCCGATCCTTCTATGGCGTCCGGCGCGTTTCGAGCGCGGTCCGCGTCACCATCGCGAGCGCGGCAAGGACCATCGCCACCCCGCTGGAGCGGACGCGGACGCGTCCCGCCGTCAGGACGGCGCACAAGGCCGCCGCCGTTTCGACCACAAAGGCAAGCCCGGCCGCTCCGAGGCGGCAGGCGACGGCGAGCATCGAAATAGCCGCCGCAAGGGACGGCACGAGGGTCCGCACGAGCCGCCCCACAAGGGCAAGCCTGGCTTCCACGCAAAGCCGCCGCGCGAGGAGCGTCCGCCCCGCTTCGATCCCGACTCGCCGTTTGCCAAGCTCGCCGCGTTGCGCGACCAGTTGAAGAAGTAGCGGCGCATCGTCGATGGTCGCGGGAGCGGGAGAACGCCAGCGCATCGACAAATGGCTGTTCTTCGCCCGTGTGGTGAAATCACGCTCCCTTGCCGCGAAGCTCGTCGTCGCAGGGCGGGTCCGCATCAACCGCGACAAGGTCGAACAGGCGGCGCATGCCGTGAAGCCTGGCGACGTGCTGACGATCACGCTCGACCGCAAAGTTCTGGTCTATCGGATTCTCGGTTCTGGCTCCAGGCGGGGACCGGCGGAGGAGGCGCGCACGCTCTACGAGGATTTGACGCCGAGGCCGGATTCCGCGCCGGCCCTGCCGCCTCTTCGCGAGCCTGGCGCCGGTCGGCCGACCAAGAAGGAAAGAAGGGCGATCGACCGCCTGAACGACGGATCCGGCTAGCGTCCATTCCGCTTTGCCGGCACGGCCGAGCATCCTGTTCCGGCGGTGGGCGGCAGCGCGAAATCGCCGCCCTTGCAAGCGCCCCTCAAAGCGGATACCTCACCCGCGAAATCGCCGAATTTGGAGGCTGGAGCCGCCACATGACCTATGTCGTGACCGACAATTGCATCAAGTGCAAATACATGGATTGCGTGGAAGTTTGTCCGGTCGATTGCTTCTACGAAGGCGACAACATGCTGGTTATTCATCCCGACGAGTGCATCGACTGCGGCGTCTGCGAGCCCGAATGCCCCGCCGACGCCATCAAGCCGGACACCGAGCCGGGGCTGGAGAAATGGCTCGAGGTGAACAGCGAATACGCCGACAAGTGGCCGAACATCACCACTAAGAAAGAGCCGCCCGTCGACGCGAAGGAATTCGACGGCGTCGAAGGCAAGTTCGAGAAGTATTTTTCCGCCGAGCCGGGAGAAGGCGACTGAGTCTTCGTCTTCCTCGCGCAGGACGACGCTCTTACCCTTTTCGGCGGTCGCCTTACCGCAGCCCTGTTGAAATCTGTATACATCTCATGCGCGATTAGCTTCGCGCGTGCGGCAAATTGTTGATTCTTTCACATTTTTATGTTACATAAGAAACAAGGTGCCGGGTGCCACCCGGTGATGATGTTGATCCAAGGCGACGCCGCATCAATCATCGACAGATGAACCAAGATATCCGGGTCAGGGCAATCTGGGCCGGAAAATTGATGTTGTATTGCGCCGTTGCGGTCTCCGGCCGACCTTCCATCAACATCGCGGCAATGCAGAACGGCGAAGGCAGCCGCTCGCACAACAGGAGTAGCAGGCGTATGGCAACCCAGCAGAAGAAATCCGCGCAGCGTCATGGTTTCAAGACCGGCGAATACATCGTCTATCCGGCGCACGGCGTCGGCCAGATTTCGTCGATCGACGAACAGGAGGTTGCCGGGCACAAGCTGGAGCTTTTCGTGATCGATTTCCAGAAGGACAAGATGCGGCTGAAGGTGCCGGTCGCCAAGGCGACTTCCATCGGCATGCGCAAGCTCTCGGAGACCGACTATGTCGACCGCGCGCTGAAGGTCGTGCAGGGCCGTGCGCGCATCAAGCGCACCATGTGGTCGCGCCGGGCGCAGGAATACGATGCGAAGATCAATTCCGGCGACCTGATCTCGATCTCCGAGGTCGTGCGCGATCTCTACCGCGCCGACAACCAGCCGGAGCAGTCTTACTCGGAGCGCCAGCTCTACGAGGCGGCCCTCGACCGGATGGCGCGCGAAATCGCGGCCGTGAACCGCATGTCGGAGACGGAAGCCGTTCGCCTGATCGAGGTCAACCTCAACAAGGGCCCGCGCCGCGGCGCCAAGGCGGACAATGAGGAGACCGAGCAGGAGGAAGCGGCCTGATCCGCTTTCGACTGCTTCCAGTCTCCCCATCAAACGAAAACCCGGCCACGTGCCGGGTTTTTTGTTTTAGGCCTTCGGGGAGGATTTTCCGTCCATCAACTTTTTGTCATGCGCTGTCATGGAACGAGTCGCGCGCGGAAACGTTAGCCCACCATTCCTTTACCGGTGGCGCGCTCGCGCGCCGGCGTCCCCACCGCAGGAATCCGGCTTTTTGCCGGCCATGGCCTTCTACCTAAGGCGCGCGAAGACGAGGTCAAGGAGTGCGCGTCATGAACGAAGACTCAGCCAGGCGGAGCATGATCCGCGCGGCGATGCGGGCCCCTTATCTCGAACGTTCCGAGGAGCATGACCTCGCGGTGCGCTGGAAGGAAGATCACGACCAGGAGGCCCTACACCGCATCACCACCGCGCATATGCGGCTCGTCATTTCCATGGCGGCGAAGTTCCGCCATTTCGGGCTTTCCATGAGCGACCTCATCCAGGAGGGGCATGTCGGCCTGCTTGAAGCCGCTGCCCGGTTCGAGCCGGATCGGGACGTCCGCTTCTCCACCTATGCGACATGGTGGATCCGTGCCTCCATCCAGGATTATATCCTGCGCAACTGGTCGATCGTCCGCGGCGGGACGAGTTCCGCCCAGAAGGCGCTGTTCTTCAATCTCCGCCGCCTGAGGGCCCGCCTGGCCCAGGGATCGGAATTGCTTTCGAGCGCCGCCGTCTATCACGAGATCGCCGCCGCGCTCGGCGTCCCCGAAGCGGACGTGGCGATGATGGATTCGCGACTGTCGGGGCCCGACGCCTCGCTCAACGTTCCGCTCGGCGACGAGAGCGGAGCCGCCTCCGACCGGCAGGATTTCCTCGTCTCGGACGATCCGCTCCCCGACGAGGTCGTTGGCGACACAATCGATTTCGAGCGCCGCTCCGGCTGGCTGAACACGGCGCTCGGCGCGCTCAACGAACGTGAATTGAAGATCATCCGGGAGCGGCGCCTTCGCGAGGAAGGTGCCACGCTCGAATCGCTGGGCGCGCGTCTCGGCATCTCCAAGGAGCGGGTACGCCAGATCGAAAACCGCGCGCTCGAAAAGTTGAGGGTTGCGCTGGTGAGGGAAAATCCCGAACTCGCCGTGCTTTGAAGCGCGGCCTGCTACGCGCGCAGCGCCAGCGCGATCACGCGGACGAGGCCGCAGGCGGCCTTTTTCTGCGCTTCGATGTCGGTGAGGCGCGTCTTCATGCCCTCCAGCCCGTCCATCAGCATGTTCGCCATGCCCTGCGGACAGAGACCGGCAGCCTCGAGGTCGATGCCGTTCGCCGCGGCCTCGGCCCGAATGGCGTCGGCAAAAAGGTCGGACAATTCGCGGCACCAGTTCTCGATCAGGTCGCCGGCAAGGCTGGCCTTCATGTCGAGGAGTTCGCCGCCATGCGGCGATTCGGTAAACCGGCAGAGCGACGAGAAGACCGCCGCGTCGATGGCGGAGCCGAGGCGTTCGGTGAAGCTGCCTTCGCTGGCGATCGCGTCGCGTGCGGCATCGATCGAATGGCGCATCACCGTCCTGGCGATCTCGCGGTAGATTTCCACCTTGTTCCTGAAAAGCAGGTAGAGCGCGGGGCGCGACATCTCGGCGGCGCGCGCGATATCGTCCATCGTCGTGCGCGAATAGCCATGTGCGAGCGCCAGTTTCAAGGCGCCGTCCATGATGCGGGCGCGCTTGTTGTCGGCGGCGGATTCCAGGACCTCGTTCAGTTTTCCATCTCCTGCTTCAACCAGTGTTGACAAACTGACAGAATTTGTCAATTTGTTAAAAGGTCGGATGCCGGTAGGTTAGCCGGACTGGCAGGCGAGGGAATGCGCCATGCATCCGAACTGCTGCAGCCAGCGGTAACTTACGTGCCGCGGGCGCCGGAACGGATTGAGCCGTATGGACGAGGCGGCTCGTTGCACCGGCGGCGGAACTGCACGGATTGGCGGCAGGCGTGTCAGGAGCATCGCGCCGGCGGCTTTTTTGAAACGCGGGAAGCATTGAACGCCCTACCGGGGCCACCCATATGCGCCGCTCTCGTGTGATTTGGGGGCGATCGGGACGGATCGTACACGGAAACACCATGCCAAAATTACCCTTCCATAAACTGGCAGCCTTTGTCGTGCTCGGCGTTTCGGCGGCCTGGGTGCTGACCGGCGAGATGTCCTCGGTCGGCAGCGCGTCGCAGGAAAAGCCGAAGACGCCGCAGGCCGTCGAGCCGCCGGCGCCCGTTCGTATGGTCGGCGTCATCGACGCGCCGAGGGAAATGCATGCCCGCGCCATCCGCATCGCCGGCCATACGGAGGCCGACAAGCGCGCGGTGCTCGGAGTGCGCGCGGCCGGCGTCATCACGAAGCTCCCCGTCAAGGAAGGCCAGCGGGTCAGGCAGGGCGATCTCGTCCTCTCGCTCGACAATGCCGACAAGATCGCCGCCGTCGAGATGGCGAAGCAGGTCGTGTCGCAGCGCGAGGCGGAGATGGAAGCGGCCGAACGGCTCGCCAGGACCGGCAACATGGCCAAGCTGACGCTGGATAGCGCCCGCTCGGCGCTTTCGACCGCGCGATCGCAGTTGGAAGCGGCCAAGGCGGAGGAAGACAAGACCGAAGTCCATGCTCCGTTCGACGGCGTCATCGACAAGGTGCCCGTCGAGCAGGGCAGCTCGGTCCAGGTCGGAGCCGAAGTCGCCACCATTCTGGCGCTGGATCCGGTGATCGCGGCGGGCGAGGTGAGCGAACGCGACCTCGACCACGTAAGGCTTGGCGACGAGGCGGACATCCGGCTGATCGACGGCCGCCACGTCAAGGGCACGATACGCTACATCAGCCGCGAGGCGGCCACCGCCACGCGCACCTTTCGCGTCGAGGTCGCCATTCCCAATTCCGATCTGAAGATCCCGGCGGGCATGACGGCGGAAGTGACGCTGCGGGCAGAGCCGGTCAGCGCGACCATCCTGCCGCGCTCGGTCGTGACGCTGAGCGGCAAGGGCGACCTCGGCATCCGCGCCGTCGGTCCGGACGGGGTGGTCTCCTTCTATCCGATCGATATCGTCGACGACATGCCGCACGCGCTGGCGCTGGGCGGCATCCCGAAGGATGCGCGCATCATTGTCGCCGGCCAGGACCTCGTGAAGGAGGGCGACAAGGTGCGCGCGGTCGAGGCGGATGCCGCTACCCTGAAGAAACTCGCCGCCCAGGCCAGCGGCGGGGAGACCGAGTAGCGCATGGATATCGTAGGCCTTGCCATACGGAATGCGCGGCTCACGCTTTCCATCCTCTTCTTCTTCATCGTCGCCGGCGCGCTCGCCTATCGGTCGATCCCGAAGGAGGCCGAGCCCGATGTGCAGATTCCGATCATCTACGTGAACATTCCCTATCAGGGGATTTCGCCGGAGGATGCGGAACGGCTCATCCTGCGTCCGCTCGAGACGCAGATGAAGAATCTGAAGAACCTGAAGGAGCTGCGCGCCTCGGCCTATCAGGGCGGCGGCTACGTGCTCGCCGAATTCCAACCCGGAACCGATATCTCCGTCTCGCTGGAGGACGTTCGAGCCAAGGTGCAGAACGCCAAGAAGGACATCCCCCAGGACGCCGACGAGCCGATCATCTCCGAGGTGAACCTGTCGGAATTCCCGGTGCTGGTGGTGACGCTGTCCGGCGACATTCCCGAGCGGGTGATGACGGCGGCGGCGCGCGAACTGCGTGACCGCATCAAGGAGGATGTGCCCGGTGTTCTCGACGCCAATCTGCAGGGCGCGCGCGATGACCTCGTCGAGGTCATCGTCGATCCGGTCAAGCTGGCATCCTACAACATCCGCCTCGACCAGTTGATCTCCGGCGTACAGTCGAGCAACAGCCTGGTGGCGGCGGGAGCGATCAACGGCGACGAGGGCAGCTACGCCGTCAAGGTGCCGTCGCTGATCGAGACGGCGGAGGACGTGGCCGATCTGCCGGTCGTCGCCGGCCCCGATGCCATCGTCAAGGCGAAGGATCTCGCCACCATCCGCTCGACCTACAAGGACGCCGAGACGATCACGCGGCTGAACGGCAAGCCCGCCATCGCCATCGAAGTCTCGAAGCGCACCGGCGCCAACCTCATTGAAACCATCGACGCCGTGAAAAAGGTCGCGAACGACTTCGGCAAGTCACTGCCGCAAGGCGCGGTGGTGTCGTTCAGCCAGGACAAGTCGACCACCATAAGGCAGCTCTTGAGCGACCTGCAGAACAGCGTCCTGACGGCTGTCGTGCTGGTCTTCATCGTCATCCTGTACGCGCTGTCCGGCCGCGCCTCGCTCCTGATCGGAATGGCGATCCCGTCATCCTTCCTGCTCGGCATATTGCTGCTCTCGCTGTTCGGCATGACGGTCAACATCGTCGTGCTGTTCAGCCTGATCCTGGCCGTCGGCATGCTGGTCGACGACGCCATCATCGTCACTGAATTCGCCGAGCGGCGCATGGCCGAGGGCATGAAGAAGGAAGACGCCTACGCGCTTGCCGCCAGGCGCATGGCCGGACCGGTCATCGCCGCGACCATGACGCGCGTTGCCGCCTTCTCGCCGCTCCTGTTCTGGCCGGGCATCGTCGGCGAGTTCATGAAATATCTGCCGATCACGCTGATCGTCACGCTGGCGGCCTCGATGCTCTACGCGCTCGTCTTCACGCCGACGCTCGGTGCCATGTTCGGCAAGCCTCATCCGGAAAGCGGGCATCAGGGCGACGGCTGGTACATGGCGCTCGTGAAGCGGGCGGTGAAGCACCCGAAAACCGTGCTGGCGCTCGGCGTCGCGCTCCTGGTCGCCGTTCCCGTCGCCTATTTCCACGAGGGCAAGGGCGTCGAGTTCTTCCCGAATGTCGAGCCGGACTACGGCCTGCTCTACGTGCACGCGCGCGGCAACCTGTCGCTCGCCGAAAAGGATGCCATCGTCACCAAGGCGGAAAAGCGCATCCTGGGCTGGCCGGGCATCAAGACGGTCTATACGCGCGTCGGCAAGGCGACCGGCAGCGCCAGCGACGTCGCCGAGGACGTCATCGGCGTCATCCAGTACGAGTTCATCGACTGGCGCGAACGCAAGCCCGCCAACGACATCCTCGCCGATCTGCGCACCGCGATGCAAGGTATCCCCGGCGCGGAGGTCGAGGTGCAGGTGCCGCAGGCCGGCCCGCCGACAGGCAAGGCGATCCAGGTGCGTCTTTCCGCGCAGGACCCCGCCGGCATCAACGATCAGGCTCGCAAGGTCGCCGCCATGCTGGGCACCATCCCGAACGTCGTCGACATCGACAATGGCCTGTCGCCGCCCGGCATCGATTGGGAGATCAACGTCGATCGCGGCAAGGCGGCGCAGTATGGCGTCAGCCCGGCGACGGTCGGCAGCGTGGTGCAGCTCGTCACCGACGGCCTCAAGCTCTCCGAATACCGCCCGGCGGACGCCGACGATTCCGTCGACATAAGGCTGAGGCTGCCGGAAAACCGGCGCACCCTCGCCACCCTAGACGAATTGCGCATCCAGACCGCGGAAGGCTCGGTGCCGATCTCGAACTTCGTCACCCGCCAGGCTGCGCGCAAGGTCGGCATCCTGAACCGTATCGACGGGCAGCGCACCGTCACCGTTCAGGCCAATGTGCGCGAGGGCGTGCAGGTCGCCGACATCCAGCAGAAGGTGACGCAGAACCTGTCGAAGATGGATCTCGGCAACGTCCACTGGAAGCTGGCCGGCTCCGACGAGGAGCGCGATAAGGCGAGCGCCTTCCTGAGCAAGGCTTTCGGGGCCGCGATGTTCCTGATCTTCGTCGTGTTGCTCGCCCAGTTCAACAAGTTCACCAGCGTGTTCCTGGTGCTGTCGGCCGTCGTCATGTCGACCATCGGCGTGTTCCTCGGCCTGATCGTCATGGGCCAGCCCTTCGGCGTCGTGATGACGGGCATCGGTGTCATCGCGCTCGCCGGCGTGGTCGTGAACAACAATATCGTCCTGATCGACACCTACGACCGGCTGCGGGATGAAGGCTGGGCGAAGCTCGACGCGATCCTGCAGACCTGTCGCGAGCGCGCGCGGCCCGTCGTGCTGACCGCGATCACGGCCATTCTGGGCGTGTTGCCGATCGCCTTCGGCGTCAATCTCGAAATGTTGAACCACGAGACGACGTTCGGCGCGCCCTCAACGCAATGGTGGATCTCGCTGTCGAGCGCCATCGTGTTCGGCCTCGCCTTCTCGACGGTCCTGACTCTGATCGTCACACCGTCTGCGCTGATGATCTTCACCCGGGGCGACCGGAAACGGCGCGGATGGTTCAGCCGGCTCTTCCGGCGCGGAAAGGCGGAGAAAGCCGCGCCCGACGCCAATCCGGTGCCGGTCATCGGCGACGAGCCCGTGACGGCCTTTCCGAAGGCAGCGGAATAGCGGCGCGGGAACGGCGGCATAGAAGCCGCGGCCCGGCCGGAAAGTCAGGCTTGAACCTTCGATTTCCTGCCGGTCGAACCCCCGCTCCGGTTCGCTCAGCGAGCCACCTCTCCCCCGTTCAACGGGGGGTAGGAAGCGCGGGCAAGGCTCGACTCCCTTCCCTTATGGCACGTGAAGCCCGACGGGAGCGGTGCATTCCATACGCGGTCATTCGCCGTCGGACGGGAAGCGCCGGGGAACTGCGACCGCCTGTCGCGCATTGTTGTGCCATTGGTGTAGTTTCCGAAGGGGATCCCAATGACACTCGGCACGATACTGATCATCATTCTCATCCTGATTTTGCTCGGCGCGGTGCCGAGCTGGCCCTATTCGCGCGGCTGGGGCTACGGCCCGTCCGGCATCGTCGGCGTCGTCCTGGTGATCATCATCATCTTGGTGCTGCTCGGCAGGGTGTAACGCCGTCAGAGGACGGCGCGGCTTGCAATTCGGTTTCGAGAAGGCTCGTCGCCACCCGGCGACGGGCCTTTCTTTGCCGACCCGGCAATAAGTGCGGCTTCAGGCTGGCTCTGCGGAGCCCATGTCGGCGGCGCGCGCGAGCCCTGCCATGAGAAAAACGACGATGAGCAGCACCGAGACGCCGATGAATGCCGGCGAGAAGCCGACATGCTGGCCGATGAAGCCGATGATCGACGGGGCGAGCAGGATACCGGAATAGCCCATCACCGTCACCGTGCTGAGCCCCGCGCCGGGCGACAGGCCCGGCTGGTTGCCGGCCGCCGAGAAGGCGATCGGCACCATGTTAGCGATGCCGAAGCCGGAGAAGGCGAAGGCCAGTACCGCAATCCACGCATTCGGCGCGAAGCCGCCGACCAGCATGCCGGTCGCCGCGATCAGCGCCGAGACGCGCAAGGTCGCCACGGCGCCGAAGCGGTTGCGCACCGCGTCCCCCGCGAAGCGCATCAGGGCCATCGTCCCGGAAAAGGCGGCGAAGGCGAGGCCGGCGGTCGCGATGCCCGCGCCGAGTTCCTGTTTCAGGTAGAGCGCCGCCCAGTCCAGCACCGCGCCCTCGGGGATCATGGAGAACAGCGCCATGATGCCGATCAGATAGATGATCGGCGCCCTCGGCAGGGAGAAGCGGAATTTCTGGCGGATAGCGGGCTTCGTTTCCGTGACAAGGCCCCGTGTGGCGAATAAGAACACGATAATCGCAAGAATTGTGACGATGACTGCGTGCAGCAGCGCGCCGCCGTCCTTGATGAGAAGGCCGCCAAGCCCACCGCCGGCGAAGCCGCCAAGGCTCCAGAAGCCGTGCGAGGAGGACATCACCGCGCGCCTCAGCCTGCGCTCCACCTCCACCGCGTTGGCGTTCATCGCGACATCCATGCCCCCGGCCGTCGCGCCGAATATGAAGAGCGCCGCCGCCGCCAGCGGCACGTCGGGCGCCAGCACGATCAGGAGCAGCCCGAACACGGCGACCGCGCCGAACATCTGGATGACGCGGCGCGAGCCGAAGCGTCCGATCAGCGTGCCGCACCAGGGCATGGCTGAAAGCGCGCCGAGCCCGAACAGCAGGATCAGCAGGCCGAGCGTGAATTCCGTTATTCCGAGACGCGCGAGGAACCCCGGGATCTGTGGCGCCCAGCTCCCGACCAGAAAGCCGTTGACCAGGAAGACGGCGGCGACCGACCAGCGGCCGCGAAGCGCCGTGGCGGTTGAGGGCGAGGCGTCCATTCAATAGTCCGATGAGCCGATCTTCAACGACAATCTAAATCGATTTAACAGCCGATCAAGGGCAAGGATGATTTTCGCATTGGGCCAATGGCGTCAGGATTTGACATGGATCTCGCGCGGGAATTTGGTCAGCGTTTCACATCCGCCGGCGGTGACGAGGATCGTCTCGCTCACTTCGATCCCCCAGCATTCCATCCACATGCCGAGGATGGAATGCAGGACGTTGCCCGGCTCGAGGATCGTCTTGTCGCCCGGCCGCAGGCTGATCGTGTGCTCGCCCCAGTCCGGCGGATAGGCGACGCCGATCGAGTAGCCGATGCGCGATTCCTTTTTCAGACCGTAGCGCCGGATGACCTTGCGCCATGCGGCCTCCACCTCTTCCGCGGCGATGCCGGGCCGGATCGTCCCGAGCACGGCGTCCATTCCCTCGATAACCGCCTTGCCCGTGTCCGCGACCTTCGCCGGCGTCGGGCCAAGCTGGAGCGTGCGCGCCAGCCCGGCCGTGTAGCGGCGCACCGCGCCGGCCAGTTCCAGCGCGACCGTCTCGTTCGCGCCGAAGCGGCGGTCGCTCCACATGATGTGCGGCGCGGACGCATTCTCGCCGCCGAGTATGGTCGGCGGCAGGGCCGTGATGTCGCCGGCGAAATCCGGCGATCCGGCGACCTGCGCCGCCTGTATGCTGGCGATGGCGTCGCATTCGCGCACGCCCGGCGCGATCGCCTCATAGGCGGCGCGGACGGCTCCTTCGGCTAGCCGAGCGGCCTTGCGCAGATAATCTATCTCGGCATCCGACTTGACGGCGCGGACCCAGTTCACGATGAGGCTGGCGTCGTGGAACGTCGCATTGGGCAGGCCGGCCGTCAGGCGTTCATGGGCCTTCGCCGAATAGTAATAGGCTTCCGTCTCGATGCCGATATTGCCGCGTCCCCAGCCCTTCTGCCCGATCCATCCGGCGATCCAGTCCATCGGATGGCGGTCGGACTGCTGGACATGGTCTTCCGGGAAGCCGACGACGTTTTCCGGTTTCATCCACGCTGTCAGCACCCCGCCGGCGGCGTCCATGGCGCGGCCGATCCAGACGGGCTCCTCGTCGGCGAGCGGCACCAGCACCATTTGCGGCGTATAGAAGGACCAGCCGTCATAGCCGGTGATATAGTGCTGGTTGGCGACGTCGTTGACGATCAGGAGATCGAAGCCGCGACGCGCCATCTCTTTGCGGATGGCCTCAAGCCTGCGGCGATACTCACCGCGTTCGAAAGGCAATGGGATCATGTTCGGCCGGTCCTGTCCTGATGATGCGCATGGCGTGCCGCCGACGGAAGATAGATCTCAATAATCGGAAAGGATACGAGTTCGCCTCCATCATCCACGGGCAAGCGGGACGTGACGGAGGATTTTCATCCGTCTCTGCGATCGCTCCTGTATCTGCACGAACAGGATGATGTCGGGCGTCGCGCCTATTGGCGCGCCCCGCAGAGCTTATCCGCGCAAGTGGCGTGCGAGCGTGAACGAAAAAGACCGAGTGCGGCAACGACCGGACATGACGCTGCGCATTCACCCGTAGACGACCAGCAGATCCTTGGCGTCGATCTGGTCGCCCGCCCTGACCAGCACCTCGGCGATGGTCCCGTCGCGCTCTGCGTGGAGCGCGGTTTCCATCTTCATGGCCTCAATCGAGAGCAGCACGTCGCCGGCCGCCACCTTCTGGCCGGCGATCACGGCGAGCGCCGAGACCACGCCCGGCATCGGCGCGCCGACATGCGCCTCGTTACCGGGCTCGGCCTTGCGCCGTTCGCGCGCGACGGACGCGCCATGGATGCGGTCCGGCACCTTCACCCGGCGCGGCTGGCCGTTCAGTTCGAAGAAGACGGTCGCCATGCCCTTGTCGTCGACATCGCCGAGCGCCAGGCAGCGGATGACCAGCGTCTTGCCCTTCTCGATGTCGACGAAGATCTCGTCCTCCGGCGCCATGCCGTAGAAATAGACCGGCGTCGGCAGCACGGAAACGGGGCCGTATTCCGCAATCGCAGCGGCGAAGTCGGAGAACACTTTCGGATACATCAGCCAGGAGGCGAACTCGAATTCGTTGAGCGCACGACCTGTCTTTTCCTCCGCCTCGGCGCGCTTGGCCGCAAGGTCGGCTTCCGCAAGCAGCGATCCCGGGCGGGCCGTGCTCGGCTCGGCGCCCTTCAGCACCTTCTTCTGCAACTCCTTCGGCCATCCGCCAGGTGGCTGGCCGAGATCGCCGCGCAGCATGGCGACGACCGAATCGGGGAAGGCGATGTCGCGCGCCGGATCCTCGACGTCCGCCACCGTCAGTTCCTGGCTCACCATCATCAGGGCCATGTCGCCGACGACCTTGGAGGAAGGCGTCACCTTGACGATGTCGCCGAACATGCGGTTGACGTCCTGATAGGCTCGCGCCACTTCGTGCCAGCGCGTCTCGAGACCCAGTGCCCGCGCCTGCTCCTTCAGGTTGGTGAACTGGCCGCCCGGCATCTCGTGCAGGTAGACCTCCGATGCCGGGCCCTTCAGATCGCTCTCGAAAGCGGCGTACTGGTTGCGCACCGCTTCCCAGTAGAACGATATCCGGCGGATCCATTCCGGATCGAGGCCCGGGTCGCGCTCGCTTCCCTTGAGCGCTTCGAGGATCGACCCGAGACAGGGCTGCGATGTGTTGCCGGAAAGCGCATCCATGGCGGCGTCCACCGCATCGACGCCGGCTTCAATCGCCGCGAGCACCGTCGCGCCGGCGATGCCCGACGTGTCGTGCGTATGGAAATGGATCGGCAGGTCGGTTTCCTCGCGCAGCGCCTTGAAGAGCACGCGCGCGGCGGAGGGCTTGAGCAGCCCGGCCATGTCCTTGACCGCGATGATGTGCGCGCCGGCGGCCTCCAGTTCCTTGGTCAGCCGGACATAATAGTTCAGATCATATTTGGCGCGCGCCGGATCGAGGATGTCGCCGGTATAGCACATCGCCGCCTCGACCAGCTTGCCTTCGGCGCCGACGGCGTCCATGGCGACGCGCATGTTCTCGACCCAGTTCAGGCAGTCGAAGACGCGGAAGAGATCGATGCCCCCGGCCGCCGCCTGGCGGACGAAATGCTGCACGACATTGTCGGGATAGTTGGTATAGCCGACGCCGTTGGCGCCCCTCAAAAGCATCTGCAGCAGGATATTGGGCGCCTTCTCGCGGATCAGCGCCAGCCGTTCCCACGGATCCTCCGTCAGGAAGCGCATGGCGACGTCGAAGGTCGCGCCGCCCCAGCACTCCAGCGACAGGAGCCCTGGCAGCGCCCGCGCATAGGTGCCGGCGATGCGGGCGATATCGTGGGTGCGCACGCGCGTCGCCAGGAGCGACTGGTGCCCGTCCCGCATGGTGGTGTCGGTGACCAGCACCTGCTTCTGGTCGCGCAGCCAAGCGGCGAATTTCTCCGGCCCTAGCGCGTCGAGCCTCTGCTTCGTGCCGTCGGGAACCGGCCCCGTGAACCAGGGAATGACGGGCGGAGCGGCGTCCGCCTTGGGCCTAGGACGGCCGCGCGTCTCGGGATGGCCGTTCACCGTCACGTCGGCGAGATAGTTGAGAAGCTTGGTGGCGCGATCCTGCCGCTTCACCTGCGCGAACAGTTCCGGCGTCTCGTCGATGAAGCGAGTGGTGTAGTCGTTCGCCCGGAATTTCGGATGGCTGATGATCGCTTCGAGGAAGGTGAGATTGGTGGCGACGCCGCGGATGCGGAATTCACGAAGCGCCCGGTGCATCCGCGCGATCGCCTCGCGGGCGGTCGGCGCCCAGGCCGTGACCTTTTCCAGCAGCGGATCATAGTAGCGGGTGATGACGGCGCCCGAATAGGCCGTGCCGCCGTCGAGTCGGATGCCGAAGCCGGTTGCGCCTCGATAGGCGGTGATGCGGCCGTAGTCGGGGATGAAATTCTGCTCCGGATCCTCGGTCGTGATCCGGCACTGCAGCGCGTTGCCGTTCAGCCTGATCTCGTCCTGCGGCGGCACGCCGGATTCGGGCGTGCCGATCGCGAAGCCGTCGAGGATATGGATCTGCGCCTTGACGATATCGATGCCGGTGACCTCCTCGGTCACCGTGTGCTCGACCTGGATGCGCGGATTGACCTCGATGAAGTAGAACTTGCCGGTATCGGCATCCATCAGGAACTCGACCGTCCCGGCGCCGACATAGTAGGTCGCCCTCGCGATCTTCAGCGCATAGCCGGAAAGCTCCTGGCGCTGGGCGTCGTTGAGGTAGGGCGCCGGCGCGCGCTCGACGACCTTCTGGTTGCGGCGCTGGATGGAACAGTCGCGCTCGAAGAGATGAACGACCGTGCCGTGCGTGTCGCCGAGGATCTGCACCTCGACATGGCGGGCGCGTTCGACCAGCTTCTCCAGATAGACCTCGTCCTTGCCGAAGGCGGCCCTTGCCTCGCGTCGGCCTTCCATCACTTCCCGCGAGAGGTCGGCCTCCGAGCGGACGACGCGCATGCCGCGCCCGCCGCCGCCCCACGAAGCCTTCAGCATCATCGGATAGCCGATCGCCTCGGCCATCCGCGCGATTTCACGGGGATCGTCGGGCAGCGGTTCGGTGGCCGGAATGACCGGGACGTCGATTTCCATGGCCAGGTTGCGGGCGGCGACCTTGTTGCCGAGCCGCCGCATCGTGTCGGGCTTCGGCCCGATGAAGACGAGGCCGTTCTCGGCGCAAGCCTCGGCGAATTCGGGGCTTTCCGACAGGAGACCGTAGCCGGGGTGGACGGCATCCGCGCCGGACAGTTTTGCGACGCGGATGATCTCGGGGATCGAGAGATAGCTTTCGATCGGGCCGAGATCGGCCGCAAGGTGCGGACCGCGCCCGACCTGGTAGGATTCGTCGGCCTTGAACCGGTGCAGCGAGTATTTGTCCTCCTCCGCCCAGATCGCAACGGTCTTCAGGCCGAGTTCGTTGGCTGCGCGGAAGACGCGGATGGCGATCTCGGAACGGTTGGCGACGAGGATTTTGGTGATCGGCAAGGCGTGGCCTCCGCGACGGTCATCTTGGTTCAGCAATCGTTAGCGTGCGCGATATTGCAGCGCAACATCGCAGGTTTGCCTATTCGCGAAAGAAAACGGCCCGGCATGCGAACATGCCGGGCCGCGAAGACCGTCGATCCGCCCGATGAGGGCAGGACGACCGGCCGATCAGTTGGTGTAGTAGTCGTACTTGCCGTTGTGCCACTTGTACATGACATAGCCCGGCAGCGTGACATCGCCCTTGTCGTTGAACTTGAGATCGCCGAGCACGGTCTTGAACGTACCGGCATTCAGCGCCTTCACGACCGGATCGAAATCCGTCTTGCCGGCCGTATTGGCCGCCTGCGCCCAGATCTGGATCGCGGCATAGGTGTAGAGCGCGTAGCCCTCGGTGCTCTTGCCGGCGGCCAGCAGTTCGTCCACCACCGGCTTGGCTTCCGGGTTCTTGCGCGGATCGGGCGAGAAGGTCATCAGCGTGCCTTCGCCGGCGTCGCCGGTGATCGCCCAATACTCGTCGGTGACCAGCGCGTCGCCGGAGACCAGCACCGTGTTCATGCCCTGCTGCACCATCTGGCGCTTGATGAGGCCGGCTTCGGTGTGATAGCCGCCGTCATAGAGCACGTCGATGTTGTTCTGCTTCAGCTTCGAGACCAGCGCCGTGTAGTCTTTTTCGCCGGCGGTGTAGGACTCGACCATCGCCGGCTTGCCGCCGAGCTTCTCGTAGTTTTCCTGCGTGGCGTCGGCGAGACCCTTGCCGTAGGCGGTCTTGTCGTTGATGAAGGCGATCTTCTTGCCCTTGAAGTGATCCATCAGGAACTTCGCGGCGACGATGCCCTGCTGGTCGTCACGGCCGCAGACGCGGAAGATGCCCGGCCCCGGACGCTCGTCGGTGAACTTGGGATTGGTCGAAGCCGGCGAGATCTGCACGATGTTCGAGTCGGCATAGACCGCGGAAGCCGGGATCGACGAGCCGGAGCAGAAATGCCCGGCAACGAAGACCACGCCCTCACCGGCGAACTGGTTGGCGACCGCGACGGCCTGCTTGGGGTCGCATGCGTCGTCGCCGACCACCAGCTTCAGTTTCTGGCCGAGGACGCCGCCCGCCTTGTTGATGTCGGCGACCGCCTGCTCGGCGCCGCCCTTCATCTGCTGGCCGAACGCGGCATATTGGCCGGTCATCGGGCCCGCAGTCGCGATGGTGATATCGGCCCAGGCGGCCGAACCGCTCATCGTAAAGGCGAGAGCGACGCTCGCAAAAAGTACCTTTTTCATGTTGACTCCCTTGTAACACCCCAGAGGTTCCTATCGCCGCCCGGAAAAGGTGTTCGTTGTTTCCGGTCGGCCGACGCGGGCTCCCTGTCCCGCTTGACCGGCATGAAAGCCCAATTTCTTACCGAAATAAAGGCTCCACCCCGATTAATAGTGAATGCGTCAGGTCTTGCGCGCCCAGGCGGCAGGTCCGCTGCGCCGGTATTCGAAGCTGTACTGTGTGGTCATCTGCCTGGCCCGGGTAACCTGACGACCGATGAAGGCGATGATGAGAAGAATGATGAGATCGACGATGTAGTATTGGAGCGAAAGCAGCGTGCCGTTGAAAAGCGCATAATGGATGAACCGGCAGGCGGCGGTCAGCAGGACCATGTAGATCGCCAGCTGGACGTTGCTGTTCCAGGAGCGCGCCACGGCACGGCCCGTAAGATAGGCGGCGGCGCCGGCCAGGATGACGGTCACGAAGAAAAACTCCCAGAACGACACTTCCCATAACAGGCCGTTTTCCTTGACCATTCTATCCTCTCAATGCCTGCCGCCTTCGAGATAGGCCGCGCGGACCTCCTCCCGCTTCAAAAGCTCGGCGCCCGTCCCGCTCATGGTGATGGCGCCGTTCACCATCACATGGCCGCGATGCGCGAGCTTCAGCGCATGGAACGCGTTCTGCTCGACCAGGAAGACCGTCAGCCCCTCGTTCCGGTTGAGTTCCCGAATGGCCTCGAAAATCTGCTTCACCACCAGCGGCGCCAGGCCGAGCGACGGTTCGTCGAGGAGAAGCAGCGTCGGGCGGCTCATCAGGGCGCGGCCGATCGCCAGCATCTGCTGCTCGCCGCCGGAGAGCGTGCCGCCGCGCTGGCCGGCGCGCTCCTTCAGCCGCGGGAAAAGCGTGAAGACCCGCCGGACGTCCTCGTCGAAATTCTCCGGAGGTGCGAATGAGGCGCCGATCTGGAGATTCTCCATGACGGTCATCCGCGAAAAGATGCGGCGCCCCTCCGGCGATTGCGCGATGCCGAGCCGCATGATCTCGTGTGTGGGCATGTTGGTGATGTCGCGCCCGTCATAGGTGATCTGCCCTGAACGGGCACGCGGGTCGCCGCAGATCGTCATCATGAGCGTCGACTTGCCGGCCCCGTTGGCCCCGATCATCGTGACGATCTCGCCACGGTTGACCTCGACGTCGACGCCGCGCAGCGCCATGATCTGACCGTAATACGTCTTGACGCCGCGTACCGAGAGAAGGCTTTGGTTCATGGCTGCGCCGCTCCATCGGAGCCGCCCGGCATGTCAGGCATCGAGCTGATCGCCCCCTTCACTTCCGCGGCGACATCCTGTTTCACCGCCGCCACGTCGATCTCCTCCTCGTCGTCGACACCGAGATAGGCGGCGATGACCTTCGGGTCGGTCCGCACGAAATCGGGGTCCCCGTCGGAAATCTTCACGCCGTAGTCGAGCACCACGATATGGTCCGAAATCTCCATGACGACGCCCATGTCGTGTTCGATGAGCAGGATCGACGTGTCGTGCTCGTCACGGATGAATTTCAGGAGTTCGTTGAGTTCCGCCGATTCACGCGGGTTGAGACCGGCCGCCGGCTCGTCGAAGCACAGGAGCTTCGGCCCGGTGCACATGGCGCGGACGATTTCCAGACGACGTTGCGCGCCATAGGGCAGATCGCCGGCCGGATCGTCGGCGCGATCGACCAGATTGATCTGCTCGAGCCAGTAGATAGCCTTCTCCACCGCGGCTGCACGAGCCCGCTTGTAGCCCGGCAGGCCGAAAATGCCGCCCAACGTATAGCTCGACGCGAGCATCAGGGCATTGTGCTGCGCGACAAGCAGGTTCTCGAGAACCGTCATGCCGCTGAAGAGGCGGATGTTCTGGAAGGTTCGCGCCACCTTTGCCCTGGCCGAGATCTCGTGGTCGGGCATCCGCTCGAGAAGAAAGACGGAGTTGCCGTCCGCCGCCTTGAAGCGCGCGTTGCTTGCCGTCAGTTCGGCGACTTCCGTCTCCTGCCGCCCCTGTCCGTGCCGCATCGCTATGCGGCCCTCGGTCGGCTTGTAGAAGCCCGTCACGCAGTTGAAGACGGTCGTCTTTCCGGCCCCGTTCGGGCCGATCAGCGCGGTGATGTCGCCGCGCCCAACATTGAAGGAAAGGTCGCCCACGGCGACCAGCCCGCCGAAGCGCATCGACAGATGCTCGACCGTCAGGATCGGGTCGTCCTCCCACCGGCGAAGCACGGGCTTGCCGGAAGTATTCGGTGCGGCGCTCATCCGTGTCCCTCGCCCTGCGCGACCAGGTCGGCGCCGATCCGTTTCTTCTCCTTATAGACGGCGGAAGGCGTTCTGGTGGCGATCAGCCCGCGCGGCTTCCAGACCATGATGATCACCATGGCGAGGCCGAAGATCAGCATGCGGTACTGGACCGGATCGAAATTGTCTCCGAAGATCGATTTGAGAAAGTCGAGGTTGCGCAGCATCTCGGTGCCGCCGATCATGACGATGGCGGCGAGAACGACGCCGAGCTGCGAGCCGAGGCCGCCGAGGACGACGATCGACAGGATGATCGCCGATTCGAGGAAGGTGAAGCTCTCCGGCGAGATGAAGCCCTGCCGGGTGGCAAAGAAGGAGCCGGCAAAGCCGCCGAACATGGCGCCGATGGCGAAGGCGGTGAGCTTCGTGTTGCGGGTGTTGATGCCGAGCGAACGACAGGCGATCTCGTCCTCGCGCAGTGCTTCCCATGCGCGGCCGATCGGCAGCCGGCGCAGCCTGATCGTGATGAAATTGGTGATCAGCGCCATCACGAAGATGATGTAGTAGAGGAAGATGAAGCGCTGGATGGGCTGGTAGGGAATGCCGAGGACCGCGTTGATCGTATCGTGGCCCGGGCCGATCTGATAGCCGAATACCGTCGGTTTCGGAATCCCGGAAATGCCGTCCGGACCGTTGGTGAAACTGTACCAGTTGACAATTACGACGCGGACAATCTCGCCGAAGGCGAGCGTGACGATCGCCAGATAGTCGCCGCGCAGGCGCAGCACCGGAAAGCCGAGGATGATGCCCCAGGTCGCGGCGAGAATGCCGGCAAGCGGCAATGCGATCCAGAAGCCGACGAAATGGAAGTAGTGAGCCAGAAGCGCGAAGGAATAAGCGCCGACCGCGTAGAAGGCGACGTAGCCAAGATCGAGCAGACCGGCGAGCCCGACAACGATGTTCAGGCCCCATCCGAGCATGATGTAGGTCATGATCAGGACGGCCATGTCGATGAACTGGCGTTCGCGCTGCGGCATGAAGGTGGTGAAGAAGAACGGCAGCACGACCGCGAAGGCGAAGAGGGCCCAGGTCAGCACCTTGCCCACCGTCGGCATGATCTCGGCGATCTTTCCGGCTTCGGCGCGCGCCTTCCGCTTCACCGGCCGTTTGGCCTTGAAGAAGAAGACGTTGAGGAGCAGCCTGACGCCGAAGACGATGATGATCGAGATGATCCAGGCGCGCCAGCGCGTCATGATGTCGAGCCCGCCGGGGGCTATTTCCGTATGCAGGCCGATGAAGAAGAAACCGAGCACCGCTGCGAGCAGCCCCGTCAGCCCGGCATCCTTCAACGAATCGTAGAAGCTTGCCGACCGCTCCGGCGGAGGCGCCTGGAAGGCGCTTGCCCGGTCTTCGCCGAGGGCCTGGGCGCCCTCCGGATTGATTTCCGAGGCGGGCACGTTCTCGTTGCCGGCAGCCATCAGACCTTCTCCACCTCGGGCCTGCCGAGTATGCCGGACGGCAGGAAAATCAGGACGATCGCGAGGATCGAGAACGCCGCCACGTCCTTGTACTCGACCGTGAAATAGGCGGACCAGAAGACTTCGATCAGCCCGATCGCCAAGCCGCCCAGCATGGCGCCGGGCAGCGAGCCGATGCCGCCGAGCACGGCGGCGGTGAATGCCTTAACGCCGGCAAGGAAGCCGATATAGAAGTCGATGACGCCGTAGAGAAGCAGGAACATCAGGCCGGCGACGGCAGCGAGCGCCGCGCCCATGACGAAGGTCAGCGAGATCGTGCGGTCGACATTGACGCCGAGCAGCGCCGCCATCTTGGTGTCCTGCTCGCAGGCGCGCTGTGCGCGGCCGAGCGGCGTCTTGATGATGAACAGCGTGAACACGCCCATCAGGATCAGCGTCGTCACGATGATGATGATCTGCATGTAGGAGAGTTCGACGTTGATGCCGTCGGTCGGGCTGGCATGGAAGATACGGATGCCGCCCGTGATCTGCGGCGGCAGCGGTTTGACGCGGGCGCCCTGCGTTACCTGCACGAAGTTCTGCAGCGTGATCGACATGCCGATGGCGGTGATGAGCGGCGCCAGCCGGAACGAGCCGCGCAGCGGCCGGTAGGCGAGGCGCTCCACCGTCCAGCCCCAGGCGGCGGTGAAGAGCATCGCCACGATGACGACGATCAGGAGCACCACGGGCAGGAAGGCGAAGCCGAACACCGTCGTCAGGATCAGGAAAGTGGCGAGCGCGATGAACGAACCGACCATGAAGATGTCGCCATGGGCGAAGTTGATCATGCCGATGATGCCATAGACCATCGTATAGCCGATCGCGATCAGCCCGTAGATCGACCCCAGTGTCAGCCCGTTGATAAGCTGCTGGACGAAATAATGCATAGGTTGCTGGCTCCCCTGGAACGTCGCCGAGCCGGCGCGTCCCTTTTTGTTCCCCAGGTCGTCTTTAGTTTCCCTAGTCCTAGCCCTTCGATCCCGGATTGCAACCGGCTTTTCGGCCGACCGCCCGCTTTTCAGGGCATCCTAGCGGGCTGCCCCGCCATCGCCGAAATTCCCGCCATCCTCTGGACCAGCCCGGAAGCTAGCACTGGCATAGCGCAATGTCCTTGCGTCAAACTCCGATTTTCACAGCTATCGTTCCGATTTTTCCCGATTTCGGGCAGGATTTTGGCGAATCCTTGCGTCTTTTACGCGGTCGCAGGCCTGTTCAGTTGACGACGAAGCCATGGGCAAAGGGGTCCCGGTCATCGATGAAGATGGTGTTCAAGCCGGTCATGCGCGCCCAGCCGCCGATCGACGGGACGATGGCGCGCCTGTTCGCCACTATGGTCTCGGCTTCGACCCGTCCCCTGAACAGCGAGCCGATGATCGATTCATGGACGAAACCGTCGCCGGCCTTCAATTTGCCCTTGGCGTGAAGCTGCGCCATCCGCGCCGAGGTGCCGGTGCCGCAGGGCGACCGGTCGATGGCCTTGTCTCCGTAGAACACGGCGTTGCGGGCGTCGGCCTCGCTGTTCGTCGGCTTTCCCGTCCATAATATGTGCGAGAGCCGGTTGATCTCGGGGTGCTCCGGATGGGCGAAGCTGTAGCTTTCGTTCAGACGGCTGCGCAGGACCGGGCTCCAGGCGACGAGGTCGCCCGCCGAATGATCGGCCATGTCGCGGTAATTTTCCTGCGGCTCCACGATGGCGTAGAAATTGCCGCCATAGGCGACATCCACCTTGAGCGGCCCAAGCACCGGGCATTCCACGGAAAGCCCCTCGGCGTAGAGGAAGGCCGGGACGTTGATGATGCGCACCTCCTCCACATATTGTCCTTCCTGCCGGTATTCGGCGACCACCAGCCCGGCCGGAGTGTCGAGCCTCAGCACGCCCGGCGTCTTCGGCTTCACCAGGCCGTTCTCGATCGCCATGGTAACCGTACCGATGGTCCCGTGGCCGCACATCGGCAGGCAGCCCGAGGTCTCGATGAAGAGGATGGCGATATCGCAATCCTCGCGCGTCGGCGGGTAGAGGATCGAGCCGGACATGATGTCGTGGCCGCGCGGCTCGAACATCAGGCCGGTGCGGATCCAGTCATATTCGGCAAGGAAATGCGCCCGCCGCTCCAGCATGGTCGCGCCGTGAAGCTGCGGCCCCCCACCGGCCACCAGCCGGACCGGATTGCCGCAGGTGTGACCGTCGATGCAGAAGAAGGAATGGCGCGCCACGATAGCCTCTAGAAACGCGTTGGAAGGAATGGCGACAGATCGATTGGCGGAGCCTCGCCCGAAACGAGGTGGCGGATCAAGCGTCCCGTCGCCGCGGCCTGGGTCAATCCGAGATGGCCATGGCCGAAAGCATAATAGACATTGGCGCGGGAGGCGCGCCCGATGACCGGCAGCGAATCCGGCAGCGACGGACGATAGCCCATCCATTCGCGGCCGCCTTCGGTCTTCAGGCCGGGCAGGAATTGCTTCGCCTTTTCCAGCATCGCCCTGGAACGGGCATAGTTCGGCGGCCGCTTTAGTCCGGCAAGTTCCACCGCGCCGCCCACCCTCAGCCCCGTTTCGAGCGGCGTAATGACGAAGCCGTGGCCGGAAAAGATCAACTGCCGCTTCACGTCGAAAGCGTCGGCCGGAAGCGTCGTGTTGTAGCCCCGCTCGGTCTCGAGCGGGATCGCGTCGCCGAAACGCCGCGCCCAAAGATGCGACCATGCACCGGCCGCAACGATGAGGATGGCGGCGTCGACGGCGGTTCCATCCGCGAGGCGGACCGATGCTCCGTGGCCATTGGGCGCCGCTTCGACGACGCCGCCTTTCAGGAGGCGCGCGCCCTTGCTCTCGGCATAGGCCCAGATCGCCTTGCCGAGAAGCTTCGGGTCGGCAACGGTCTTCCAGCCGGGCACGAACGTGCCCTTCACGAAGCGCGGCGACAGGCCCGGCTGCAGCCCGGCCAGTTCCTCCCCGGCGACGTGACGGAAGCCGATGCCGTAGCGCTCGCGCGCGGCCCAGCCGGGCAGAGAAGCCGAAAATTCGGCCTCGGATTCGTAGAGCTCCAGCGAGCCGTCCTCGCGCAGCATGGAGCGCGTGCGGGAACGCTCCATCAGCGCCGTCCATTCAGCCTCGGCGAGCTTCATGAGCGATGCCTGCGCAGCCAATGCTTTATCATAGCCGCCCTGCCCGGCGCGCCAGAAGCGCCAGAGCCACGGCAGGAGATGCGGCAGGTAGGAAGGCGGGATGGAAAGCGGGCCGAGCGGATCGAACAGCCATTTCGGCAGATTGCGGATCATGCCCTTCTGCGCCAGCGGCAGCACGTCGGAAAAGGCGAAGGCCGCGGCATTGCCGGAACTCGTCTCCTCGCAGATGCCGGTGCGGTCGATGACGGTCACGGAGCGCCCTGCCTCGGAAAGACAGGCGGCGGCGCAGATGCCGACGATGCCGGCGCCGATGATGAGGATTTCGTTTCCTTCTCCCTGCCTGCGGGAAGAAGGTGTCCTAGGGGCGGACGAGGGGTCGATATTTTCCGTCGCTGATCTTCTTTCGCTGGCCATGCCGCTCCGCCCCTCGTCTGGCTGCCGCCATCTTCTCCCCGCGAGCTTGGAGAAGAAAGTCTTCAAAGCGTCGGCAGCTTCGGCCGGTTCGCCAGCGCGTCCTTGACGATCTTTTCCACCCGCGCGCGTTCCGCGCCCGCGAGCGGCTGGCGCGGCATGCGCACCCGCTCGTTCGAGCCGATCGCGTGGACCTCGGCAAGCTTGATGTTCTGGACCAGATAGGTCGAGACGTCGAGATCGAGCAGCGGCCGGAACCAGCGGTAGAGCGAAAGCGCCTCCGCCGTCCTTCCGGCCTTGACCAGCCGATAGACCGCGACCGTCTCCGCCGGGAAGGCGGTGACCAGCCCCGCGACCCACCCGACCGCGCCGACCGACAGCGCCTCGAAAGCCAGATTGTCGACGCCGGTGAAGAGATCGAAGCGATCGCCGAAACGGTTGATGATGTCGATCGAGCGGCGGATATCGTCGGAGGATTCCTTGATGGCGACGAAATGCTCGTCCCCGGCCAGTTCCTCCATGATGTCGAGCGTGACGTCGACCCGGTAGGCGATGCGGTTGGAATAGACCATCACCGGCAGGCCGCCGGCGGCCGCGACCGCCCTCAGCGTATCGGCGGTCTCGCGCGGGTTGGTGTGGTAGATCGGGCTCGGTACGATCATCAGCCCGTCGGCGCCCGCCTTGGCGGCCCGCCTGGCAAGCGACACCGCGTCGCGGGTTGCCGCCTCGTTGACGGTGAGCAGCGCCGGCTTGCCACCTGTCGCACCCTTCATCGTCTTGAAGACGGCCAGCTTCTCGTCATGCGAGAGCATGGGCCCTTCGCCGAGCGAGCCGCAGGCGATCAGCCCGTCGCATCCGGCTTCCATGAGAAGCCCGAAGCAGCGCTCCATCTCCGCATGGTCCAGCTCGTCGCCGGGGGTGAATTTGGTAGTGACGGCGGGCATGACGCCTGACCACATGGCCTTGTCTCCTCTGATATATCTGTGATATATTTCATCTCCGGGACAATTGTCAAGCCGGAGGGACGATGGATATATCAAAAATATATCAAGGGAGACGCGCGTGAATGCGATCGGACAGGACTCTGGCTTCGAGCCGGCGGCCATAAAAGCCTATCATGCGCTGGAGCGGCAGATCGTCACGCTGGAGCTGGCGCCGGGAAGCGTCACCACCGAAGGGGCGCTGATCGAGCGGCTCGGCCTCGGCCGTACGCCGGTCAGGGAAGCGGTGCAGCGGCTCGCCTGGGAAGGCCTCCTGGAAGTCCGGCCGCGCTCCGGGCTGGCGGTGGCGCCCATCCACGCCGGCGACTGGCTGAGGGTCCTCGATGCACGGCGCGGCGTGGAGGCGGTTCTCGCCCGCTCCGCCGCGCGCTTCATCACCCGTGACGCGGCGGCCAGATTCCAGGCGGCGGCGCTCGCCATGGACGCTGCGGTGGAGAAAGACGACGTGATTGCCTACCTGACGGCGGACAAGACGCTCGACGAGGCGATGGCGGCGGCGGCCGACAACGTCTATGCCGCCCGCACGGCGGCGCCGCTGCAGACGCACAGCCGGCGCTTCTGGTTCCGATACCGGGCCGACGTGTCGCTGCCGAAATCGGCGGGGCACTATGTAGGGCTCATCCGCGCCATCCTCGACCGCGACGAAAATGCCGCAGGCGCCGAAGCCGAGCGCCTCATCGCGCTCTTGCGCGCCTATGCCGAAACGGCTGCCCGGCGATGATCCCTGCGGCGCGATGACCGGGCAGGCCGACGGTGGCCCTTAGCGCGCCATGTTCTCGGAACGCTACGAGGCTCCGCCCGTCATTGCTTCCCTGTAAGTTCCGCCCTACAGAAGTGCCATGACCGCTCCCGACCCCTTCCATGCGATCGGCGATCCGACGCGAAGGCATATTCTTGAGGAACTGAGGCGCGGTCGCAAGACGGTCAACGATCTCGCGGCGGGGCTGCCGATCTCGCGCCCGGCGGTTTCCCAGCATCTGAAGATCCTGCTCGATGCCGGGCTCGTCACGGTCACCGCATCGGGCACGAAACGCATCTACGCGATGAACGACAAGGGGTTCATGCGCCTCAATCTGTGGCTCGATCAGTTCTGGAAGGTTTGAGCGGCCATTGAGCGGCCGGGCAATTCAAAAGACATACCACCGGCCGATGGCGGCTTGCGCCATCGGCGATGCTTCCGTCTGTTGTTTCTTGAAGCGGCCGGCTTCTAATGCCGGGTCTGCAGCTTCAGCTTTTCGATTTCGTCCTTGAGCGCCAGCTTTCGTCTCTTGAGGGTCGCTATCTCGAGGTCGTCGGTCGAGGGGTGGTTTAGGGCTTCGTCAATTTCACGTTCTATATCGCCGTGCTTTCTCTGCAATTCCTCAAGATGGGAAGCGAGAGCCATGATTGTTCTCCTATTCCGGTTTCCTCGTCGGCCCGACACATCGATGCCCGCCGCCGGACATTGGATGTGACGGCCATATGACAGTGTGCCACCGGAATGTGGCAAAGTCGAATGCATGACGGTAGGATTTTCGGGTAATCCAAAATATGCTATGGATCGTGTCGAAGCGCGTTCTTTCGCCGGCCCACCGGGATGGCGCTTCGGATCGCGCCGGAGACTCGGGATAGATGTCGGAACAGGAACAGGCCGGAATTCGTCTCGAATTCGCGCGCTTGAAGCAGGAACACGCCGACTTCGACGCCGCCATCGACGCGATGATCGCTACGGGCTGCGACGCCTTGCAGATCCAGCGCATGAAGAAGAAGAAGCTGGCCATCAAGGACCGGCTGAGGGACCTCGAGGACAAGGTTATCCCCGACATCATCGCGTAGGCTGGCCCCATGCCCGCGACCCCGAGCAATTTCGCTGCGCCGCCCGTCGTCGCTCGCTGGCGCGAGTTCTGCGCCCCAGCCCTCATGCCGGCAAGGAACGGGCGAACCGTGGACAAAGGAAACGCTTATGAAGGTCGACGGCCGCTGCCACTGCGGACAAATCACATTCGAGGCTGAAATCGATCCGGACCGGGTTCGTATCTGCCATTGCACCGATTGCCAGTCGCTTTCGGGATCGGCTTTTCGGCTGACCGCCCCGACGAGAGAAGCCGATTTCCGCCTGCTTGGAGGCCAGCCGAAGCTCTACGTGAAGACAGCCGAAAGCGGCGCGCGGCGAGTACAGGCATTCTGCGGAGAATGCGGCTCTCCGATCTATGCCACTACGGCCGGCGGCGACAACCGGACATTTGGGATCAGGGTTGGAACCCTGAGGCAACGCGCGCAACTGGCGCCGAAGCGCCAGTTCTGGTCGCGCTCGAAATTGCCCTGGCTGCCGAAGCTGCCGGGGGATGCCTTCGAAAGCCAGTAGTTTTCCGTGCTGCGCACGCGACGCGATTGACGGCTCTCCTTGGCCGAGTCCTGCCCGCGTGGAGCCGGCCTTCCTTGCGGCTTTTCCGCATTTCCTCTATGCGGCGGTCTCTGCAACCGTAGAGGCAAACGATGCCCAGCGCCGATGTCGCCATCATCATGGGCAGCCAGTCCGATTGGCCGACCATGCGCCATGCAGCCGAGACCCTTCAAGCGCTCGGCATCGGGTATGAAAAGCGCATCGTCTCCGCGCATCGCACTCCCGAGCGGCTCTATGCGTTCGCCCGTAGCGCCAGGGACGCCGGCTTCAAGGTGATCATCGCCGGCGCCGGCGGCGCGGCGCACCTGCCGGGCATGACGGCGTCGCTGACGCCGTTGCCGGTGTTCGGCGTCCCGGTCGAATCGAAGGCGCTTTCCGGCCAGGATTCGTTGCTTTCCATCGTGCAGATGCCGGCCGGAATCCCGGTGGGGACGCTGGCGATCGGCCGTTCCGGCGCGGTCAACGCCGCGCTGCTCGCCGCCGCCGTCCTCGCGCTCTCCGACCCGGCGCTTGCCGGGCGTCTCGACGCCTATCGCGCCCGGCAGACCGACGCCGTCGCGGACGCGCCGGCGGACGAAGCATGAGCGAGCCGCTCGCGCCCGGCGCCACGATCGGCATCATCGGCGGCGGCCAGCTCGGCCGCATGCTGGCGATGGCCGCCGCCCGGCTCGGCTATCATACCGTGGTGCTGGAGCCGCAGCCGGACTGCCCTGCCGCGCAGCTTGCCAGCCGGCAGATCGTCGCCGCCTACGACGATCCGGACGCGCTCGACGCGTTGGCCAAATCGGCGGCGGTCGTCACCTACGAATTCGAGAACGTTCCTGTGGAAGCCGCCAGCCGGCTGGCCTCCCTTGTTCCCGTCTTTCCTCCGCCTCGCGCGCTCGAAACCTCACAGGATCGCGTCGCCGAAAAAACCTTCCTCAACGCCCACGGGATTTCCACAGCCTCCTTCCGCGTGGTGGATAATGACGGGGATATCGCGGCCGCGCTCGACGCCTTCGGCGGCAGCGGCGTCTTGAAGACGCGGCGGTTCGGCTATGACGGCAAGGGCCAGCGCGTCATCCGTCGGGGCGAGGCCGGAGATTTCCGCGGCGCTTTTGCCGCGATGGGCAACGTCCCGCTCATCCTCGAAGAACTGGTGCCGTTCGAGTGCGAGATATCGGTGATCGCCGCGCGCGGGCGGGATGGCTCAGTCGCGGCCTACGAGCCGGCCCGCAATGTCCACCACGAGGGAATATTGCGCAGTTCGACCGTGCCGGCCGGCATTCCGGAAAGGATCGCGGACGCGGCGCGGCGGGCGGCCTTCAGGCTGCTCGAAGCGCTCGACTATGTCGGAATCATCGGCGTCGAGTTTTTCGTTACGGCAAAGGGCGAGGTGCTCGCCAACGAATTCGCACCGCGCGTCCACAATTCAGGTCATTGGACCGAGGCCGCCTGCGTCGTTTCGCAATTCGAACAGCACATAAGGGCGATCGCCGGCCTGCCGCTCGGCAATCCGGCCCGGCATTCGGATTGCGTGATGGAAAACCTGATCGGCGACGAGGTCGACCGCGTGCCCGGATTGCTCCGCGAGCCGAACCTTTTCCTTCATCTCTACGGCAAGGCCGAGACCCGGCCTGGCCGCAAGATGGGTCATTTCACCCGCCTGCGGGCGACTCCATTGCGGGCGCCCGGCGAAGGGAGATGAGGTTGACAGGCGCGCCGTCCCTCGGCTATGAGCACCTCGATTGTGGCGCGCCTTCGGGCGCGTCTTTGGTTTAAGGGCCAAGGGGCTTCGGATCCCGCCGGCCAAACCGAACGGCTCGGAAAATGAAGATCAAGAATTCGCTCAAGGCGCTGAAAGCCCGTCATCGCGACAACCGCATGGTGCGCCGCAAGGGCCGCATCTACATCATCAACAAGACCGCCCCGCGCTACAAGGCACGCCAGGGCTGACCGGCACAGCGCCGGTGGTCGTCTTTTTGATTTGATCTTGGGCCGCGCCGGATTAGATTCCCGGGATGCGCGGCCTTTTTGCTCTGCTTTTCCTGTCCTTGCTCACGGTCCCCGTGATGGCGACCGACGCCACAATCACGGGACCGGCGAAGCCTGCGGCTATAGCCCCCGACACCACGGCGCAGGACCGCGCCAAGAGGCTCGACACGCTCTTCGGCGAGTTGAAGCGCGAGCAGAACGAGCACGCCGCGGATCGCATCGCGCAGCAGATATGGCAGCAATGGCTCGAATCGGGCAGCGCCACGGTCGATCTGTTGATGAGTTGGGCGAACGACGCGATGCAGGCCAAGAAATATCCCGCCGCCCTCGATTTCCTCGATCAGGTCATCGCGCTCGATCCGAATTACGCGGAAGGCTGGAACCGGCGGGCGACGGTCCATTACCTCATGGGCGACTACGCTATGTCGATGGCCGACATCGACAAGACGCTGCAGCTCGAACCGCGCCATTTCGGGGCGCTTGCCGGCATGGCGGAAATCCTCAAGGATACCGGCCGCAAGAAGCTCGCACTGCGGGCCTACGAGCAGGTGCTCAAGCTCTATCCGATGATGCGGCCGGCCCAGAGCGCGGTCGAATCGCTGACCCAGGACCTGGCCGGACAGGACATCTGAAGATTCCGGCGGCCGTGCCCTCTTCTATATCCCGCCCAGGCCGTCGGACCCGATATAGGCGATGCGCAGCATGTTGGTGGCGCCGGGCGTCCGGAGCGGCACGCCGGCGGTGACGATCACGCGGTCCCCCGGCCGTCCGAAATGTTCCTCGAAGGTGATGCGGCAGGCGCGGTCGACCATGTCGTCGAGATCGGATGCGTCTTCCGTGACCACGCAATGCGTGCCCCATACGAGCGACAGCCGCCTTGCCGTCGCCACGACCGGCGACAGCGCGATGATCGGCACCTGCGGGCGTTCGCGCGCGGCGCGCAGGCCGGTGGTTCCGGACGCCGTATAGGTGATGATTGCCGACAGGTTAAGCGTCTCCGCGATCTGGCGGGCGGCGGCGGAAATGGCGTCGGCGCCGGTGGCTTCCGGCGGCGAGCGCTGGGCGTTGATGATGCTGGGATAAGTCGGATCGCGCTCCACCTGCACCGAGATCGCGTCCATCATCGATACCGCTTCGACGGGATATTTGCCGGCGGCGGATTCGGCGGACAGCATGATGGCGTCGGCGCCTTCATAGACGGCGGTTGCGACATCGGAGACCTCAGCACGCGTCGGGACCGACGCCGAGATCATAGATTCCAGCATCTGGGTTGCCACCACGACCGGCTTGCCGGCGCGGCGCGCGGCGCGCGTGATCTGCTTCTGAATGCCGGGCACCGCCTCGATCGGCATTTCGACGCCGAGGTCCCCGCGCGCCACCATCAGCGCGTCGGAAAGCTCGATGATCTCCGCCAGCCGCGCCACCGCCTGCGGCTTCTCGATCTTCGAGAGCAGCGCTGCCCTGCCGCGCGCCACCTTTCGCACCTCGGCAAGGTCCTCCGGCCGCTGGATGAAGGAGAGCGCCACCCAGTCGACGCCCGTCGCCAGCACGGCGTCCAGATCCTTGCGGTCCTTGTCGGTGAGCGCCCCGACCGGCAAAGTGGTATCCGGCACGCTGACGCCCTTCCGGTCGGAGATCGTCGTACCGGAGACGACGCGGCAGCGGATCGAATGGGCGTCCGTCGCTTCCGCCACCAGCGCCAGCTTTCCATCGTCGATCAGCAGGCGGTCGCCCGGCTGGACCGATTGCAGGATTTCCGGGTGGGGCAGGAAGACCCGCGTCGCGTCGCCGGGCTCCGGATTGTCGTCGAGCGTGAAGGTCTGGCCGGGCTTCAGCTCTTCCTTGCCGTTCGCGAACTTGCCGACGCGAAGCTTCGGACCCTGCAGGTCGGCGAGGATGCCGATCGGCCGGCCGAGCCTGACCTCGACGGCGCGTATGCGTTCGACCAGCGTGCGCATCAGATCGTGGTCGGTGTGGCTCATATTGATGCGGAAAACGTCCGCGCCGGCCTCGAAGAGCCTCTGGATCGTGGCTTCGTCGGAGGAGGCGGGACCGAGGGTGGCGAGTATCTTGACCTTGCGGCTGCGTCTCATTTCTTTTCCGATCCGGTCACGGCCGTGGCGTCGTTCATCGCCGGCTGGTCGCTCAGCTGCACCATCCAGCTCGACTGCTTGCCCGTGTCGTATTCCTTGAATCCAGCGCGCTGGAAACCGCGCGCGAAGCAGTCGTTGACGCCGGCGATCTTGAACGCGTCATTGGCGACGCACATGTCGACCGGCCCATGCCAGCGTCCGCCATGGTCCGCGTCCTCGGCATAAAGATAGTAGAAGCGCGAGGAAAGCGGGCCCTGGATCAGCGTCTTGCAGCTCGATGCCTCGACGCGCCACCAGCCTTCCGACACCCAGCCGGCCTTGGCCCGATAACCGATGGCGACGCCGACGAGGTTTTGGGTCGCGTTGCAGACACGGAAATCCGCCAGCGCCGGCGTCGAGAAAAGGGCCGCCATGCCGCCGCAGCTCAGGGCGAGCACGGCGAGCGCCACCGCGCGGCGACCCCGCTTTGCTGCTGCGGTACCCGGTTTCATGCCGTTTGCCTGTGCCAGCCCCATTTCAGAGACGCCCCTTTTCGAAGATAGCCCCGTTCGTGTCAACGCGGCGGGGACCGTTAGCAAAATGCTCCCCGCCTATTTTCCGCTCCCACGGATTCGTCGGAAAGATTGTCGAAACAACGGCATTGCGCCGACGGCGCCTTCATGAAAAGACCGGTTCCATCCGCGAAGCTCCACAGTCCCCAATGACGCGTTTATCCCAGTTCTCCCCTTTCGAGCTCATCGAAGGCGATCGCGGCGGCGGCATGCTGCTCCTCGCCGACCATGCCGGGCGCGACCTGCCCGAGGAATATGGCAGCCTCGGCCTGCCCGGAGCCGAGTTCGACCGCCACATCGCCTATGACATCGGCGTGGAGGGCGTCACCCGACGGCTCGCGGCGGCGACAGGCGCGCCGGCACTGATGGCGCGCTTCTCGCGGCTGCTCATCGACCCGAACCGGGGCGAGGACGATCCGACACTGATCCGCCAGCTCTACGACGGCACGGTCGTTCCCGGAAACTATCCGATGTCGGGGGCGGAACGGGAGCGGCGTCTCGACGCCTTCTACCGGCCCTACCACGACGCCGTCGCCTCGCTCACCGCCTCGGTCGCGGAGACCTACGGCAAGGCGCCTTTCATCTTCTCCGTTCATTCCTTCACGCCGCGCATGCAGGGCTTTGAGCGGCCCTGGCATGTCGGAATATTGTGGGACAGCGACAACCGCGCCGTGGATCCGCTGCTTGCGGCGCTCAGGCGCGAAAAGGGCCTCGTCGTCGGCGACAACGAACCTTATGACGGCGCGCTGCGCGGCGACACGATGTTCAGGCACGCCATCGTCAACGGCTTCGCCCACGCGCTGATCGAGATCCGCCAGGATCTCATCCGCGAGGAGCACGGGCAGCAGGAATGGGCCGAACGGCTCGCGCCCATGCTTGAAGCGATCAACGCCCGACCCGATATCCATGAGGTGAGGCGGTTCGGCTCCCGCACCGGGCCGCTGTGAAGGGACCAGTGCCATGACCGATCTCAGCAGGGAACAGCAACGCGACTTCGAGGCCGCCGCCTTCCGCACGCTTGTCGCGCATCTGAGGGAGCGGTCGGACGTGCAGAACATCGACCTGATGAATCTCGCCGGCTTCTGCCGCAACTGCCTGTCGAACTGGTACCGCGAGGCAGCGGAGAAGGCCGGAATCGAACTCTCCAAGGAAGAATCGCGCGAGATCATCTACGGCATGCCCTATGATGAATGGCGGGCGAAAAACCAGACCGAGGCGAGCGACGCCAAGAAGGCGGCGTTCGAGCGCAACCGCCCGAAGGAATAGGTCCGCGCACTCCCCTGCCGGCCTTTTTACCCTTGACCGGACGGATGTCGTCGGGCATCGAAGCCGCCGTTTTCCTGTCGCGGCCGCGCCCGAGTCGCGGCGCAAATTTTTCTCGGAGAGCTAGATGGCCGACGAAGTCACCGATTCCAGCCAGACCGTTGCCGCCGGCCAGTTGAAGGCCTTCATCGAGCGCATCGAGCGCCTGGAGGAGGAAAAGCAGTCGCTCGCCGACGACATCAAGGACGTATATGCGGAGATGAAGGGGACGGGCTTCGGGTCGCCCCTAAAACTTGTCGCCTAGCAATCAGATCAACGATTTACGTAGGCGACACGTCATCGGACTAGACGACACGCCTTCTCTCCGGAATAGGAAACAACGACATGGCAGACGAAGTTACCGATAGCAGCCAAACGGTAGCCGCAGGCCAGCTCCGTGCGTTCATCGAACGGATCGAGCGGCTTGAGGAAGAGAAGAAGACGATCGCCGACGATATCAAGGAGGTATACGGCGAATGTAAGGGGACCGGTTTCGACGTGAAGGCGGTCAGGCAGCTCGTCAGAATGCGCAAGCAGGATCAGGCTGAACGGCAAGAAGCTGAGGCAATCTTGGACCTGTACAAGGCGGCTCTCGGCATGGCGTGATCGTTAGGCATAACCAAGTTCCTCGCCAATTTGAGCGACCAAATGTTTGGCCCCGAAGCGACAAGCTTGCGGGGCCTTCTCCATTTGAGCGTTGGCTGCTTCAGCGCCTATCATCTAGGATGATTGGCGATTTCTTCGTAAAGAAATCCAACTTCAATTCCTCCGATGCGAATCCCCGATCTCTGGATTTCGAGGCAAGCCAGCGGCGGCCTTCCCGGTTTGCCAGCTTTGCCATCGGCCAGCCCGGCACGATCCGTGTCAACCATGTGTTTCCCACAGGATCGACTGAAATCAGGTCGCCGTCATGTCTACCCTCTTTGATTAGGATGTCGCGCCGAGCCCTGCGAGCCGCTCAAGGAGTTTCATCTCTTCCGGAAAGATCAGATCAAGGCCTGCACCCACTCCCATCTTCACCCGCCCGCTGCGATAAATAAGATCGAACTCCTCAAGCTCATCATTATCGCGAAGCCGTGCAACCACCTTCCGGATAGTCTTCGTGTCGTCCGCACTAATGACGGACTGCGGCTGGGGACCGTCAATTTTCCGCGGCGAGTGCCGCCCTTCCCGGAGTGCATCAACATCTATCTCCGGGTGCTTCCGCAACGCATCGACCATAATGCTTAACTGTCTCTTGGCTTCGCGTGCTTTGGCGAGAACCTCTCGTAAAATGGCTTGGTCGTGGATGTTATCGATGCGGTCGATAATCTCGTCGATCCTCCTAGATTGCGGTGTTGGCCTCTTGGATTTGTGACTATGCGTCCGCTCCGCATCACGAAGCTTCACATAAGTCATCAAATCTTTGTCACCCCGGATCGTTGAAGCAACAGGACCCGTCCATTCTGTCTCCCCCTTGTCCAGGCGAGCACGAAAGCGAACGTAAGCTTCAATGATTCGAGAATTCAATTTGACGAAGTTTGGATTGAAGAACTCCGGGTCCTGCTTCGCAGACTTGGCACGCTTGTAAGCGATACCGGATGTGATTTCATCACACGCTTCAGCGAGCCTGGTTAATGTTCCGGCGCGTCTAATGTCCGATGCCCGCTCCGCTTCAGTTTGCAGACGGCTCATCAGAGAGTCAGCCGTCACCGTTCCAGATTCCTCCACCTGTGTCATTGGCCCGCGCCGATGAGTGGCTTAGTCGTATCGGTTAGAAACGTGCGGACTTGCCTGTGAATCTCTTCGCGAGCATCTTGATCAAGCCTGATCACCCCATCCACAAGCTGCTGAAAATGAGAGGGCTCTGCGTAGCGCTCAAGGAGGCGATCGCCGATCTGAAGGCATGCATCGGTTTCCTCTCGGTCGGAAAGGGGAGCCATGAGTTCGGCTGTTGATTTCCGGTGAGAGCTGACCCGGGATTTTCGCCGGGAAGTGACCCGCCTTCATGTATGGTTTGGGTTTCAGGTTTTGGTCAAGGTGGGTGCTTTCTCCTTCTTTGCGGCAATGGTCTGGGCT